>Ga0123519_10008977_pt1 | contig 15135 bp, 13 predicted proteins | sample YelNatPaOPRAMG02_FD_87396 | JGI IMG/M metagenome (GOLD analysis project Ga0123519, IMG submission 87396) | Hot spring microbial communities from Yellowstone National Park - Yellowstone National Park OP-RAMG-02 (version 2) | ecosystem: Environmental > Aquatic > Thermal springs > Hot (42-90C) ...
GAACATCATAAGGAACAGGAGAATTTCGACGAAGAGACGCCTCTTGGAACACCCTTTGGAATAATGATGATCTTATAAATCCACAGTAATTTTGTGACGTAATGGAAAAGAGGGGGACAAAAGTGTTTTCATTCTTCGCCCACGATCTGTTTAAGGTGGAAATAATTGAGAACAGATGGTAGGCAGTAGATGTTCTCTAATTATGCATAGAGATAAGTGCGGAAATTGAATAAATTCAATCAAATATCTGCTGGAGAATGTACTATTTAACAGCTCATCTTCACAGTACTTCGAAAACAACTCAAATCCAATGGGAAAATAGAGATACTCAACGTTAAGTCAAAAGATTAAATACCATGCGTGACATAAAAAAAAGGGATGTTACTAATGAAACTCGAATTCCCTTCAGATTTTATTTGGGGAACTGCAATCTCGGCTTTTCAGAATGAGATGGGCAGTTCTAAGCAATCGATTTATGAAGGCACAGACTGGTACCAGTGGTCAAACAATAAGGAAATAATAGAGAAAGGATTGGTATCAGGAGACAAACCACAAGATGGAGACGGTTTTTGGGATCTCTATAAAGAGGATATGAAACTTGCAAGAGCTCTTGGAACTAACGCTATAAGAATGAGTATAGAATGGGGGAGAATCTTTAAAGATAGCACCTTTTCAACAGAAAATAATTTTGAAAGAAATGAAAAGCGAGAGCCTCTGAGATTTATCCCAAATAATAGGACATTTAAGGAACTTTCAAAACTTGCTGATCCTGACGTGGTGGAACATTATGAAAATATGATAGATTATGCCCATTCGATAGGGCTTAAAGTGTTTATGACTTTATATCATTGGCCGATTCCAATCTGGCTACATGATCCAGTCCAATCACATAAGGACATCGAAATGTCAAAAAAAAGAGGATGGCTGGATATATCGACAATAGAAGAGTTTGCTAAGTATGCCTACTTCGCCTCCCTAACCATGGGAAACAAGGTTGATGCTTGGGAAACGATAAACGAGCCGGAAGTAATTGCAGTTAACGGTTATGTTCTAGGACCAAGTGCAGGTTTTCCACCGGCTCTTGAGAACCCGCTCCTAGGTTTTTCAGTGATGAGAAATCTTTCGCTAGCCCATAATCTGGCATATTCAATCTTTAAAAAAAATACAAAGATTATGGTCGGAATTGGAACAGCTCCACAATATTTCCAGCCTTATTCGGAAAGTAAGGAGGACATTGAGATGGCAGAAACTATAAGATATCTTAATAATGAGTGGATTTTAAATGCTACTCTAAAAGGTGAATTCGATAATGGACTTACAGGTACCCCCGACGAAAAAATTAATAATTTTGGAGGGACGGATTATATCGGTATCGATTACTATTCCAGGAATATAGTAAGACATACAGAAAACGCAAGCTTTGCAGGAACATTACCACTGCAGTTTGAACCATGTATTGATTGTACTGATTTTGGATGGGACATATATCCATCAGGCATGGAAAACGTACTAAAATGGATATATGAAAAATACAAGAAGCCCTTCTATATTCTTGAAAATGGGATTGCAGATGCAAAAGACATTAAAAGGAGGGAATTTATACAGTCTCATTTGAAAACACTTCAAAATATTATTTCGAAAGACAAAATCCCGGTAAATGGTTACTTCCACTGGACTCTCACGGATAATTACGAATGGGCTGATGGATACTCGATGAAATTCGGATTATATGAGGTTGATTTTGACACAAAAGAGCGTAAAAGACGACAATCCTCTGATACATTCGAAGCAATTTGCAAAGATAACGCTGTAACAATATGACTAAAGGCTGCGGGGTGGGAAATAATTATTTCGCACCATTTTTCTTACATTTTGTTCCCACATTCTTTACTATTATCGCATAGGCATGACAACCTACGTATCTTTTTTGATATATCTGCCTTTTTGCAGCCATATTAAGGATAATCATCTTTCAAGAAGTTCTTCGAATTAATCATTTGCAAATACAAGGCAGCAAGGCGAACGTTCCAGTTTTTTCACTATTATGATAATTATTTATATGTAAATGTTCAATCTTTCACGGTGTTGTCATTCATTTCATTAATCAGCTATTGATAGTGTTACAGATGCTCATACAGAATAAAGTGCAGGAGAGGAAGGATTGGATTGATAGAACAATATTCTCCCTGGGTTTATGGCACAACATAATCAATATCGGTCGATCTTAGAATAGTGTCCCACCACCTTAGAGAGCAAAATTATTAAGTATATCATTAATACAAAAAATATGCCGCAAAGATTTCACATTTTTCATGTGCGAAAAATATTTGCGACTGGATGGTGAGATTTTTGGCTATTAAGCTAACCATAATTGGTGCTGGAAGTCTTATTTGGGGATCTACCATAATTCATGATTTATGTCTTACCCCCGGATTGAGTGGAAGTACTGTTGCACTCGTGGACACAAACTCAGAGCGGCTAGAAACGATTTATAATTTTGCAAGAAGATATGCAGGTGAAAAAAAATTTGATATAAGATTTGAGAATGTCTTTGACAGAAGAGAAGCAATTCGAGATTCGGACATAGTTATTAACATTGCAATGGCGAAAGGGCATCAATACTATGAGAAGATGAGAACCATTTCAGAAAAATATGGTTATTTTAGGGGAATCAATAGTGTTGAATGGAACATGGTCTCGGATTATCACACAATATGGGGCTATTATCAATTTAAGCTTGCATTAGATATTGCCAAAGATGTTGAAGAACTTAGTCCGGAAGCATGGCTTCTCCAATTATCAAACCCTGTATTTGAATTAACCACACTCATAAGCAGGGAATTTAATGTCAAGATTATTGGCATTTGCCACGGACATCTTGAGTCAAGAGAAATTACTAGAACCTTAGGCCTTAATGAAAATGAAACGGAAATTGAATCGCTGGGAGTCAATCATACAATATGGATGAACAGATTTAAAAACAAGGGAGAAGATGCATATCCCATATTCAATGAATGGATTGATAAGAATTATGAATCGTATTACAGAAATTGGCTAGCATCTGCAAAGTCAAATCCATTTAACAATCAAATGTCTCCTGTTATGATTGACATGTACAGAACATATGGTCTTGCTCCAATTGGTGATACCGTAAGGAGCGGCACCTGGAAATACCATCGTAATCTAAAGACAAAAAAGAAATGGTATGGTCCAATGGGAGGGTTCGATTCTGCAACGGGATGGAAGTATTATCTAGACATGGAGGAAAGAAGCATAGAAAATATAAAAAATGCCCTCAGAAATCAGAATTTTTTGCTTAGTCAGTTGTTTCCTTCAGGAATAAGCGATGAACCTGTGACCCCCATAATAGAATCTCTTGCCAATGGTACAGAGGGAATTCACCAGGTTAACATAATGAATAATGGTTCGATGAGTGGTATTGCAAACAACGTTGCAGTTGAAGTCCCAGCCATTCTAGACAGCAAGGGTGTCCACAGGTTTCCTGAAAGACAGCTTCCAAGGAAGGTACTGAATTTTTCTATTAGCCCAAGAATTCAAAGGATGGAGTGGGCATTGGAAGCCTTTCTTGAGAGAGGAAGGAGTACCCTTATTGAATGGCTAATGTCAGACCCCCGCACAAAAAACGACAAGCAGGCTGAGGCTGTCTCTAACGAGCTATTATCTATGCAAGGAAACGAGGAAATGAAAAAACATTTCAGGTAATTTCTAAAGCTTAACTTTGAACTCCGATTCAAAAGATGCCCATAAGGGGTACATTACATTTATCAAAATCTTAATAGTGTGGGCCCCTGGTGGGATTGATTCAGCCGGTTCCATCCTAATAGTTATGACTTCACCCATGGTAATGTCTAAATCCATTGCTTGGTCAATTTTCTTGAAATTTTCGTTATTAATTTTTATTGAAGAGCTTCCCGTTAAATCTTTTCCATCCAAAAATACGGAGGCGGATATTTTAACCTTCCCAGATCCTTCCGTATTTTTTACGCCAAATTCAAATGCCCTATCCCCAATTTTGGCAAAACTACCTTTTACATATTGAATAGGCAAATTGTCGCCCCAGTCTTCCCACCACTTTTCTATATATATATCTTTAGGATTTCCGAACTTAATAAAATGTCCATTTATTCGAAATTTAAAGTGTTAAAGAAATACGATGATAAGCTAAAATTAATTATTACCAATTTTTGGATGACTGCGTCTCTTTTTCACGGAAATAAATATAAATACGCTCGAAAGAATATACAATAGTATGCCGAAAAGTAGGTACAAGTGGGTCATACTAATTATTTTATCCCTGTTTTTGATAGTACAAGCTTCTGATACCTACATAATATCTGCAGTAAGTCCTGAACTAATTACGGAATTTCACATCAGCGAGGAGACCCTCGGATTCCTCTTCTCAGCGACTCTTGTGGTTGCCACCGTCCTTTACCCGGTGTGGGGGTACTGGTATGATAAATATTCGAGAAAAACTCTGACATCTATTATGGCCTTTATTTTAGGTGCTACTACATGGCTCAATGCACTTACAAGGGTTTTTTCGCAGTTTTTTGTAACAAGATTGCTGACTGCACTTGGGTATCCTATACCTTCGGGGGCGTATACTCTTACCACTGATTATTTCGAATTAAAGGAGAGAGGGAAAGCCATGGGATACGTAAATGCCGCGACACCCATAGGATATCTTCTCGGGATTGTAATTCCTCTTACGATCATTGGTGCTGGAATGAGTTGGAGATATTCTTTTTTCATTACTGGTGGCCTGAGTATAATAATAGGTCTTATGATCTATTTCCTTATTAAAGAAATTCCCAGAGGGGCTTCTGAACCAGAACTTGAAGGAAAGTTGGCATCTGACATATACAAGGTGAAACTATCCGATTTGTGGAAAATTTTGAAAAACAGATCCCTTCTTTTTCTTTTCTTGCAATCATTCTTTGGTACATTCCCCTGGAATGTTATTTCATTCTGGATGATAACTTATATGGCTCTAGGGCGTCATCTTCCATATTCGACTATAATGATCGTAATGGTTGTATGGATATTAGTTATGGTTGCAGGAGATATTATCTCAGGTTATCTAAGCGATTACCTTTTCAAGAAGACCGTTAGAGGAAGAGCTATTCTAGGTTCAGTAGTGGTATTTATTTCAGCAATACTCATCTATCTGACTATGTATTCTGTAAGCTTTAATGGATTTTTCATATTTGGTACATTGACTGCACTAGAGATTCCTATGGCCGGGCCGAGTGTCAACGCTTCGGTAATGGATGTTATGGAGCCAGAGTTAAGGGGAAGTGCTACAGCATATCTCAACTTCTTCTCAAGCGTAGGAAGTTCTATTGGTCCGGCCCTGGTAGGAGTTATTGCAGTAACTATCTCGCTTCAATTTGCCATAACTGTAATAAGTGCGTCAACATGGATAATATGTGGAGTCCTTTTCACGTTCCTTATTTTTACACTTCCCAATGACATAAAAAGGCTAAGGAGTGTAATGAAATCAAGAGGGGAACAACTGGAAAGCGTTCTTAAAAAATAGTTCGACTATCCTCTTTTTTATAATATAATATTTCATTTTCTTTCTCAATTGTATTTGGTAGAAAATACAGTAACTCCCAAAGATGCTTATCATTCTTTTCTTAAGTTATACTATTTTGAAAGAGGAATGGAAAAACTTATCGAATCGATAGAAATCATTTTCAGTGAAACTTAGGGTAATTGAGGATAAGAACTGTATTATAACTGGAGGAGCCCGGGGAATTGGGAAAGCAATAGTAAAACGCTTTCTTTCAGAAGGCGGTAACGTTACTTTTTGCGATGTTAATGAACAGTTAGGCAAAAAAACTGAAAAGAAACTTTCTAGTTTAGGAGAGGTGCATTTTATTAAAGCTGACATTTCAAATGAGGAGGAAGTAAAGGAAATGGTGCATTCTTCCTTGGAATTTTTTAAATCAAAGAAAGTTGATATATTGGTAAACAACGCTGGCATAGCATCCTTCGGTATGTTTAATGATATCACACTAGAATCATGGAACAAGATACTCTCTATAGATTTAACCGGAACTTTTCTTGTATCTAGAGAAATCGCAGGAATAATGAAAGCTCAGAAGAGTGGGAACATTGTCAATATATCTTCGACAAATGGGCTTCGTGTGGAGGTAGGTCTCGCGGCCTACAATGCAGCCAAGGGAGGTGTTATACAACTCACAAGAAGCATGGCTCTTGAACTGGCGCCATTCGGGATAAGAGTTAACTCTGTATGTCCGGGATATATCTGGACTGAGGTACATGAAGAAGCTGCTGAGCCTGAAGAAATGATCAGAGAGTATGTTAAAAAAATTCCAATTGGACACATTGGAAAGCCGGAATATGTGGCTTCGGCGGTTCTCTTCCTTGCATCTGACGAATCTTATTTTATTACAGGAACAGAGCTTATCGTCGACGGAGGACAGATATGTCAAGAGTGAAATAGCTCACTTATTCTCTCTTTCCTCTTGCCTTGATTGCAATTGTCTCAAAATCACGCTCTTCTGAAATAGCGTATGTAGTATCCCAGAGGTCGGTAGTGGTGCAGGCGTGATAGGGGAGCATAATGAACTTCTCACCAAGATGTGTGCGACTGTCTGTTGATTTTAATACGGTGTGCTCCTCAGACATTGAAATCACTTTATATTCAGAACCATTCTCATCGAAGACACTGGGATATACCCCCTGATCAATGGAGACGGATTTGTAACCTGCGTCAAGAACCAGCCTTTCTCCCATTTTTTCGCTTGTTATCATACTTACTACCCCTATCGCTATATCATCTAAATTGCACAGGCCCATTTGCATGCAGTGAAGGTCATAATAGATATACGTTCCAGGCTGTATTTCAGTGACTTCCGGAGATGCTGCCCAGAATTCAGCTGTAGGGGTGCCTCCTACTGATATAACAGGATCGACTATGCCCTTTCTCTTGAATTCATCTATTAAGGGCTGCAATACTTTTTCCTCCCTTTTCACTTCCATCATTCTCTTCTCAGGTTCAGGATAATTAACATGGCCATCATATGCCATTATCCCGTCAAGAACAATTCCAGGCGTATTCATTGTTTTGAAAAGTAACTTCATGAAATCCCCTGAGTCAATGCCACACCTGTTCATGCCTATATTCACGTCTATTATCACGTGCCCCTGTACTCCGAAAAACCTGCATGCATCTGAGAATTGTTTCACAGACGTGGAATTATCAATCGCAACAGTTATCTCAGCTCCCTGGGTTAGAAGAGTTGCCAGGCGATTGAATTTTGTTCCGAATATCTCGTTGGTGAGAAATATGTCCCTTATAGAACCTCTGAACATCACTTCTGCCTCGGCAACTTTCTGGACGCATATGCCTTTGGCCCCTGATGCCAATTGCATCTCTGCAAGCTCTGGAATCTTATGAGTTTTAATGTGGGGCCTTAGATCCTTATTTCCCTGATTTGCCAATGACTGCATTTTACTAATATTCCTTGCAACCTGTTCTTTGTCTATAACCATGAATGGCGTGTCGAATGGAATAGAGATAGCCTTCCTGAAGTTCATGGAATCATCCCGTATTGAAAGGTAGTCATATCAGTTTGTATCGATGTAAAGGGCACTGCTAATCCTGCAACAACCGCTGTTCTTCCCTGTGTACTTCCTTGAAAATGTTTTAAAAGAAAGCCGCTCCTTTCATTGAAGAAACTGGAACATGATAAATAAACAGCAACCTTCAACAAGTTCTCAAAAGTTGTACAGTTTGCTCTCAATATAATAGAGAGCTTATTAATCGCGCTTTCTAATTGTATTTTAAATGCAGTTTTCCTTTCAATTGCCTGTCTTGTCTTTACAGATACGTGTCTCAAGTTGTTGAAAATAGAAGAATGTGAGTAGAATCCATCTTTTAGTAATCCTCTTACATCTTTAACCTCATTCATCATTCTTTGATGCCTAAGAATCTAATTAATTTACTTAAAATCTATGATATCTACTCACTATTGCAAAATTAATGAAAATTCATAGTTGTTTGACTTTTTCATCGTTGATGAAATAGATATTTATTTTACAGAACTTCAAAACTAGGTGGTTTTGTAGGGGTTAAGAAAGGGTATCCTTAAACATTTGGTAATCTAACATTTTATATTGGATTGAAATTAGCTTTAAAGAATGAAGTGGAACAATGGAATTCGGGGCTATATTGAGCTTTTAGTAACCTCAGTGATATGGGGAATCACATACGTCCTGATGAAATTTTCATTATCATATCTAGACCCGCAACAGATCGCCTTTTCAAGATTCTTGATCTCGTCTATACTGTTTGTTCCTATATTGATCATGATAAAAGAAAGGTACAGTAGGAAAGAGATAATGCAATTAGTTTTTCTGGCAATTTCCGGTGTGCTGCTTTATCAGTTGCTCTTCATATATGGCGAGAAAGGTCTGAGTGCAGGAAATGCAAGTTTCATTGTTTCTCTTGAACCAATTTTCATTGCGATACTCAGTATTGCTCTCGGACAAGAGAGATTTTCCATGATACTAGTTCTCAGTCTTGCTGTCTCTACTTTAGGTCTGGGAATTCTTGTTCAACCAACTGAAATGAAAGAGGCGGAACTAGTTTCCATGATCCTAGTTGTTCTGAGTGCACTGTCATGGGCTGTCTATACCATTCTAGGGAAGGACTTACTTAAGAGGCATAATGCATTGAACGTTACTGGATTTGTCTCATTGTTCGGTTTGCTTCTCCTTTTTCCCTTTCTGGGAGGAAGCTCAGCTGCCATTTTTCGGATACACTCAACCGATCTTATCATCTCCATACTGTTCCTGGGAATACTTGCAACATTCGTGGGATACATACTTTGGTTCGATGGGCTGAAATACGTGAGGCCCACTGTCGCTGGAACAACACTTTACATTACTCCCTTCATAACTGCTGCTTTTGCGGCAATCTTGATAGGAGAACCCATGAATCTGTCGATGCTGGTGGGTGGATCACTTATAGTTTTGGGAGTCGCGGTTTACGGAATTAAAAGAAAAAGCTAGGAAGTTGCCCGATGCAAAATCCCCTGGTGCACATGACCTCGCATTTTGTTGATCATAAATCAACAAGGGAAATTTTTCATTTGAAACAAAAGATATTTAAACGAAACTGAAGTTGAGAATACTGATTTAAATGGTAGCAGAGAAGAAACTAAGGTTTCAGGGTAGGAACAAGAACTTGAATGATCTTGCACAACAGATCCAACAGGCACTTGAAAGCAAGGGATATCGGGTACAGTCCAAACAGACTCCAGATGGCGCTGTCATACAGGCACAAAAGGCCGGAATACTCAGGGATATAATTACAGCAGACCGTGCGTTCACGGTTTTGCTCGCGGGTGAACCAAATGATTTCACCATTAGAGTGGGAATTGGTAAACTTGTCCAAAATCTGGCTGTGATGGCTGTGGAAGCTATACTCCTGTCTGAACTGTTCCTTGCTGTTGACGTTCCAGAGATGCTATGGACAGCTCATGTCGAGAAAGGAATTATACAGGATATAAAATCTGTGATCGGTTAGCGCCATAATCGTAACGGAAACACAATTAATACGCTCATTTGTTTATCCTGGCATTTGCATATCCAAGATACTCCTTACGGAAAATTGATAGGACAATGGATTCGACAAGCGACTAACCCGTTACACTTCTCACTTCGTTTACAAAGATATTTTAATGTATCAGGTATAGACTACAGACGTGATGAGGGCAGGGATGGACATTAACCAATATACTTTTGCAGAGATGTATCCGGTAGTATACCCGGGTCATAGGGGTGTTAACTAGCTCTCGCTTAAACTGGAATCTTCCATCATTTAGGGGGATGGGAATAACAGTATGACAGGGTCTGCCAGACTCCTCTGTGTTGCTATCCACATTACTGGAAGCATCACAAGCCAGAGGACGAGGGCAAGTTCGATCTGCTGTGAAAGTGACCAAAACTTCCATATCTTGTCTGCCAGGAAGAATGTGTAGTAGTATATTACAAGAGGTACGAGACCTACGGCCACAACAAATATCTCTGTCAGGTTTATCCCATATGAATCAAGGGAATTGAAGTACACAGTGCCGATAATCAACCCGGAGAGGGTCATGGAATACGACATTGCTTCGAAATACAACGCACTGTGGATTGACAGGGATGTGATTGATGGAATGAACCATATAAGGGCTAGCAGAATGGACAGTGACGTGAGCACAATAGAGATAGATCTTCTGAGGCGATGCATTGAAACAAATGGTTCTACAAGGTAGAAAAGGAGGAATCCATCGAGCAACATTGACATCCCTATTCCGAAGAGAAAGAAGGGTGAACTCTCGAGAGTGAATGCTACCCCCACTATCACCAGAAATTGAGTGGCGATGATAATCGGAATAAATACAGCGTACCTGAACGAAACACGGATATTCCTTCTTCTGAATAGCACAGGCAGTTTCCCTGCAGAATAGAATTTCGTTATCAGCAAGAATGTCAGAAGGAGAAATGAAACGCTCATAATGAAGAATGGGAGTTCCAGAAGGCTGACCACAAGTATAGTGAGGGAAGGAAGCAGAGCTATTGCACTTTCGCACTGGCAACTGAATGTTGCTACTATAGCATAGCCCGCCGAAATCAAACCTGAGTTACTCTTTCCGGGCCTTTTTCCCGACCCGTAGGTATGGAATAGGAGACCGAATATCTTGTGGTAATTTTCAACGAGAAGGGCGGCTACGACAAATTGCAAAAAGAACTGCAGGGGACTCAGAAATATGTCTGCAAACCTTGTGCTAACATAGAGACCAAATGATTCTGTAATAGGAGTCGGAAGCCCTATGATGCTTATTTTATCCTGTAGATTCTGGAATGTTATCAGGGCGGGCGAAGGTTGGATTGTAAAAAGAAACACCTTGCCTATGTAAAGCATGAAGAGGACCACTGATATGAATGATATGTACCTGGTCAGTTTTCCTGATATTTTAATGGAATATATGGAGTATAGAGACAGGATGAGATACGGGAGTGTGAAAGCAAGTACAAAAACATCCCTTGTTATGAAAATCAATCCAAGGACGTACAGGGATAGATATGATGAAACGTAAAATACCATTGCATCATTTTTGAGTACAATAGAAGCAATGACTATCGCATTGATGCTTACCACTGCTGCTGCATAGATTGTGAGCGCATCGCTTGTTACAATCACATTTGCACTCCAGTATCCAATGAGAAAGAAGAGGTCTATGAATAGGAGTGAAATGAATTGAGGAACGAATACTTGCCTACTCTTTGAATACATATGACCTGTAGAGCTTTATAAACGCGGCCGAAAGAATCAGTATGATCCCCATTCCAATACCGTAGAGTGCCTGGTATTTTATCACCGTGGGAGGGAAGGATGAAATGATTGATATTATGAATACTGCGATGAAGGCATAAATGCTGCCAAATACTACATGCCATTTTCCCGACATCATTTCAACTTTCTCCGTCTTCCTTATGCCATATATCCAGCCATAGATGTAGAGTGCAGAAAGAGCTATTAGCACTATCAGTACTACCAGAGCCACATAGTAGTACGGGTCTTTAGTGACTAAAGATTCATACAGGACTATTCCTGTAAGGACAGAGAGGAATCCTGTGATTGGAAGCATTGAATATATTTTCCAGAGATTGCCACTGTTTTCAGATTTAGACCTCTCTATCTTGCCAATTGCAAGGTAGACAAGAGGCACAGTGATCACCATCGGTAAAGCAAAGAATGCGAATGCAAGGAGATTGCTGATTGGTACCCCAGGCCTTAATGCCCCCCACACTGAAAGACCAATGTAGTAGAAAAGGCCCAAGATTCCAGTATAAACGATGACAGCCCTTCTTGATATCTTAAGGGTATACGACCTGTCAACGTATGGAACAAGAAGGAGATAGATCAGTGGCAGTCCAGTGAAGAATACGACTGCCCAGAAAGGGCCAATACTCGCTGAAATCTGAAAATCCAGCTCTTTATATACAAAAAGGAGAAACCAGGGCGGATAGGGAGGAACTGACGAAGCCAAAGGACTAGTAGCTGCCACCTGAGGAAAAGGCGAAAAGAGAGCTGGAACATTCGGCAGGAGGGCAAGGACAGAAGGAATGATGAAAATGATTGATAATGTAAAGAAGGAAATTTCAGCCATGTAAAGGAGGTTGTAAGGGTACCATGGTTTGTATGAACTTTTCTCCGTGTCAACGGCGGGAACCCTATAACTATTTTCCTTTGGAGATGGCATTATTGTGTTGTATTCTGATAGGAAGAAATGTGCAGCAAACAGAACCAGGATTGAGCCAGCCAGAATTATATGCCATCCTTCCAGTCTGCTGAAGAGGGTAATTGATGTTCCCGTGCCGAAGAATATGGAGCTTAAATAAGATCCAATTACGGGGAAACCGTTAGCTATTCCTCTTCCAACATCCGTCGCATCGGACGACAGAACATCCCCTGACATCGAATAACCAAAGAAAGCAACAGCAAGGGTAAGTACAAGAAGCAACAATCCCGTGATCCACTGCATTTCCCTTGGCTTCTTGTATGAGCCTACAAAGAGATTCCTGAGAAGGTGCAGGTATACCAGGCCAATCATAACATATGCACCGTACAAGTGTGTTGTCAGGATGATAGTGCCATACGGTATGTTGAGGAAACTTTCGGTGCTTGCATAAGCGTTTGATGGTTGATAGTAGAAGAGCAGAATAATGCCAGTCAATAGCTCATAGAAGAAGGCTATCATTACCATTGCCCCAGTCCAGTACCAAAGTCCCCCCTTCTGCCTCATGTAGTCTGGTACCTTCCTAGGCAATGGCTGAGGTTCGTTCATTATTTTTTCAATCATGTTTTCTTTCGTCACTTTTTAACACCTATTGAAGAGTTGTCACCGTAGTCTTTCCAGCTGTAGATATAGTACTGCCGCCAGAGAGGTCAGATGTGTGGCCGTAAATGGTGGGTCCAACCATCATGGTCGCACTGTAAGTATCGTCAGAAGAACTGTATGAAAGATTTACACTTGGAAGAGGATGCGTTGTGGGTCCTGTAACAACGCTGAACCCACTGTATGGATCATATGTACTTCCATGGCAACTACAGTGAATCTTTCCAGGATAAGACGTGGAGGATGGTGGATAAAAATGAATCTCTGGGGGAATGCATCCAAGGTGCTGGCAAATTGCAGAAGATGATACAACTGACTTGTATGGCCCAACACCCCCCTGAAATGTGTACTTTCCCCCAGTTGCGGGGATTGTGACAGTGGTAGATTTGACTTCTACGTCACTGTTGCTTGAATCCCCCAACCTGAGCAGAAAATTTGGTTCATTTGAGAGCGGATAATCGTATATCACTATCTGCGGATTATTGACAATAAGATCAGGCGTGTGCACTGGGTTCCCATTTGGAAGGTAAAGTGTGAGGCTAGGAAAAGAAGAAACAACATTTGAGATAGGAGGAATGACGTTCTGGACAACGCTTCGGAGTGTTCCTGCGACACCGGCTCCGACGATCAGAACACCCATCAGCTTCAGGAACTTTCTCCTATCACCGTCCCTGGGACCCTCATTCTTTTCCAACAGAGCATCCCCTCATGAAGTCACGTCAACGACACCCGTCATCCAGCCAGCCGTTGCCATTGCTCCGCCCCAACCGCCGAGTTCGTCACCGCATGGAACGAAACATTGCCAGGTGTATGTTCCAGTGGAGTTAAGATAAAACTGTGCCACTGTTATTGCACCCCCTGACGGATTAGTACCGGCAAATGTTGGAACATTAAGTATTATTGCGCCGTTCTGTATAATAGTGAATGTATGGGTCACCTCCCAGCCACCGTACGAATTATTCCACGGAAGAGAGGATACCTCCCATCCTGCCCCCTTCTGAATTGTAATGTTGTTAGATGAATTTCCTGAAAGTGTTGCATTTATATACTGTGATGTACCATTATATATGTATTCAACACCCCCCAGTGTCCCGATAACCTTGGCATATGTGGAATTGTTAGCTGTTGCGTTTGGACCTATAATGCTTGTTACACCTGAATCGTAGTCAATGATTGTCAGCGTTATGAGCTTATGTGACGGGAACTTTATCAGTGCGGATGACTCCAGCTGGCCGTTTGGACCCACAACAAAATATGCCGGTTGCCTGTGGTGGATTGTGGAATTATTGAACCAGTTATTTGGAGAGATTACAAGGGTGATAGAAGTAGACGAAGCTGCCTGGGAAACGGCAACGGGTGTTGTCACTTCCTTGTCATAAACTACCCCGACACCAATCCCTCCTACGATTACTATAACCGCAATTATAGCGTAAAATGTTTTCTCAGAAAGCATTGATTCGTAAATTGTAAGTAACTTATAAATTTTTTTTAGATTTAGGTAAACTTAATTTTATCAAATTCAACTGGATAAGAAAACCGCTATTAGATTATTCAGTGCTCCTAATTCTGTGCTATAACCTCAATTCTTCCCTCTGCATCCCTCACACCAAAGGTAAAAGTCGAGGAAATCAATTTCTTCCTGTAAAAGTACAGTCTCGAACCCTTTAAATCTCTCTTTCCTAGCTATGTGGTAGGGGATACGTAACAGGTTTTCTGATATATCCATTACGTCCTTCATCATATTGCTCTCGCTAAGTTTAACTCCTTCTATCCTGAGACCATTTCCGCTGGATCTTAGGAGCCTTGGATATGAAATACTCGAGAGGAGTATTCTAGGCTCATCGTCCGTCAAGGTTATCTTGGTATTATCAGAGTAGAAAACTTCGTCACACAGTAAGGCTAGCGCAAGGCCATTATTCGATGCCGTTCCATTAACTGCCGAAAATATTGGTTTTTCCAATGAAATTAGAAAAACTGCCAGTGCCTTCACGGAGTCATAATAGTCCCTGAGATCAGCATAAGTGATATTCTCAGGCAGAGAAAGCCCCTTGGAGAATACATAATTTGAACCTGTTACAACCAGTGCCCTTACCTTATCATCGTTGTCAGCTATCGAGATAGCCTGGATAAATTCTGCAATTGACATCTTATCTATGGTTCCGGGCGGCAGCAGCGTGATTATTCCAATCTC
>Ga0123519_10008979_pt1 | contig 15131 bp, 10 predicted proteins | sample YelNatPaOPRAMG02_FD_87396 | JGI IMG/M metagenome (GOLD analysis project Ga0123519, IMG submission 87396) | Hot spring microbial communities from Yellowstone National Park - Yellowstone National Park OP-RAMG-02 (version 2) | ecosystem: Environmental > Aquatic > Thermal springs > Hot (42-90C) ...
GATTCTCTCCCCCGCTTTTCGAAGCTCATCCACATCTTTAAACCCGAATCCAGTGGCAGCGTTGATGATGTCCACGATTTCCTCTAGGCCTCCTATGCCGAAGGCTTGGAAGAGGCAGGTTCCAGCTGAATCGTAGGCTACCGCCACTTCCTCGGAGAGATCCTTAACGGAGCGGGCTTTTCCCTTGGTTGTGATGGGATCCACAGCAGGTGGTTGCAGCATTTCGTCTCCAGCCGTCCACGCGTGTAGGTGGCAGGCTCCTCTATCGCATATGGCGTATCCTAAACCCATGCCGAAGGCCGCCCTAGGCTCGTAGGCGGGCATTTCTAAGCCTTTCACGTGCATGGCGAACTTTTCAGATCCCTTCCCTATTTGCTCGCTTGCCCTCTTAACCCCGTTGGAGGCTAGGGCCCCTATTTTCCCAATTCCCGCCCCCGCCATCTCCACCAATTTAACCATGGCGTCGGCGTTTCCGAATGTGAGTTCGAGGCCGTCGGTGTCCTCGCGGGTGATTAAGCCTCTTTCATAGCATTCCATGAGGAATCCAATCGTGTTACCTAGGGATATGGTGGCTAAACCATAGTAGTCGGAGAGGTAGTCGGCTCGAGCTATGGCCTCCCTATCGGAGACTCCGCATTGAGCCCCATAAGCCCATATGGTTTCATATTCTGGGCCTTCATCCAATGTTCCCGCGTACTTCCCGCTTCTTACGACGGATACGTGGGCGCAGAGGATTTGGCATCGGTAGCATGGACGGGTTCCCGGCGCGTTCCTCGGGGTCCACAGTTTGTCGGCGTAGGCTTGACCGGAGATTTCCGAGGCCTTTTCGAAGATTCCTGTTTGAAAGTTTCTGGTGGGCCATCCTCCCGCAGCGTTTATGTCGCCGACGATCCTAGCGGACCCGTACAGGGAGAGGCTTCCCCTCGGAGTGGTTGGCTTCACATGGGGGCTTGTGTCCTCGTCGGACATTAGGCTGCTGATGGATCTTCGAACCGCTTCCCTCATGGCTTTTTTATCCGCGGCGAAGTCCTCGGGCTTATACTTGGTACCTGAAACGACGATGGCCTTCAGCTTCTTCGAGCCCATGACGGCTCCCATTCCACCTCGGCCAACAGCCCTCACCTCTGAAATGATGACGGAGATGAGGGCCATCCTCTCCCCCGCTGGGCCTATGGAGGCGACGCGGGGCATTCTCCCGGAGAAATGCTTTTCCTTCAGAATCCTCTCCGTAGAGAAGGTGTCCGCCCCCCAGATATCTTCAGCCGATAAAATGGAGACCTCTTCATCCCTTACATGCAAATACACCGGCGCCTCCGATTTCCCTTCGATGATTATTCCATCATAACCTGAGAACTTCAATTCCGGTCCCCAGGAGCCGCCGCATTGGCCGTCGCTCCAAGTTCCGGTTAATGGGGATTTAGCCGCCACGTTAAACCTGTTGGGCACTGGAGCGATGGTTCCGGTAAGAGGCCCAGTCATGAAAAGAAGCTTATTCTCAGGCCCCAAAGGGTTGACCCCTGGCTTCAGCTCCCTGAACAAGTAGTAGGCGCTTAACCCTTTACCGCCGATGAATTTTCTTAACGCCTCTACAGGTATCGGCTCCTTTTTAATCTCTTTACTCGTTAAGTTTACTCTGAGGATTTGACCCGCATAGCTTCCTATCCTCTCCACCATACTCGCTCACCTAACCATTCATCCACTCCAGTCGATTAAACGCAGAGTTTTATCCTCGAACATTGATAAGCCTATCGATCCGAGAATTGATGGAAATCTATACTATACGTCGAGTGCGTTCAGGTGGAATAAGCGGTGCTGAGAGCCAATTCCTCGTCTTCGAAACCAATTGTCAACGGATTTCTCCTTTGGGTCTAGGTCGCGTAATAGGGCGCTAAAGGTAGGCGCTTCTAACGAAACGCTCCAAGTCTACTTCATCCACCTTGTTTAAGTCTCCCTCATACTTGATGGAGATTAGGTCTTCATGAGGAATGATGTAAGCGGCTAGGGTCTTCTCCCTTACCCATTTATGGATGAGAACGTCCTCGATGTTCACGGGCTTCTTGTCTATTTCGAGGAAGTCCTTTAACCTTCCATGGATAATGTAGCAGGCCGTGTTGGCCAGGTCATGGTAGAATGGTTTCTCCTCGAAGTTTACTACTTGAAACGTGGAGAAGTCAACCTTTCCTATCCCGTATTGGACCCTGAACCCTGATGCGTATACTTGCACAACCTCGAAGCCGTGGCAGGCGTTCATCCACAAGTAGTGCCGTACGAGGTTGCGTAGGTTTAGCCTCAAGATGTCTGAGGCGTTGAATATTATCGCGGGTCTATCGGGATCTATAACGCCTTTTTCAATGCCGTACTTGATGCATCCTGCCCTCCCCAGGGGTTCAGGCTCCTCCACGTAGTCGATAACGATTCTTCTCCCGATTCGCTGGGAGAGCTCTCTTCCGTCGCCGAACTTTTCCTTAATCTCCTTGGCGCCGTGTCTTACCCCAATTATGAAGTGGGAGACCCCTCCGAGGAGCATGGGAAGCATGCTCCAATACATGAGGGGTTGTTTTGTTAACCCAATCTCGAGCAGGGGCTTGGGTTTTTCTAGGGTGTGGGGCATTAACCTTAACCCTCGTCCACCGGCGCTGATTATGCCGTTCATCTCCCTGATGAATAGGTCAACCTTACTGTCGATGACTTGCTTTATCTCCCCGCTCACCGCGCTCAATTCACTGGGCGTCATTTTCCCGCCTCAGTTTCGCATAAACTTTAATTATTATTGATAATGGGTGTGAGCTGATTTAAATATGGCCTTTAAGGGATGGATCCTGAAGCTAGCGTGCGTAAATTTGTTTTCCGGTTTAAGACTTTGAATGGGTTGGTTGACTGGATTTTGGGGTTATAGGCGGGAAATATGTAATCTATGTAATTTACATAGGTATCTATATTTTCTTTAGAGAAGGTTCAAATAGGGATCATAATAACCACGTCCAAGTGGGAAAATGAAGGTTAAAACCACCAATGTGACGTTAACGGCCTTAAACGCAGCCCTATACGCCACCATAGGGTATATGACGTTTCTCGGAATATTCACACCCATCATAGGCGTTGTGAGGTTTTGGCCAGGCGTATTCATACCCGCCGTGTTCGCCACCCTTTTCGGCCCATGGGTAGGTGGTGTAGGCGCGGCGATTGGAATCTTCATCTCCGACTTAATTATCCATGGAAACGCGTTGCTCAGCCTAACAGTCGGCGTTCCCGCCAACTTCGTCATGTTCTATCTTATCGGATACCTCACCGGACGGAGGATGCGAAGGAGGACAGCTATCCTAGCCGCGGCCGCAGCCATCGTCTTGGCGGTGTTATTCGTCGCCGTAAGGCTACCATGGGAAAGTGGAGAAGAAAAGGTTTGGATCTTGATCGGCATCATAACCCTCCCGCTACTCCTACTCATGGGAGCCTTAAAGGGAAAGTGGACCCTGTATCAATTCGCCTCCACCCTGGGAAACGCCGCGGGAAGCTTGATAGTCGGGTTTGGAGTTTGGGGTTACAGCCAGTTTCTTGCTCTTCCAAGCGGAGGCAGCACATTACCCATCGTAGCCGCCTACATGTGGATTGCGTGGACATTCATGAACCAGATTCCTTTCCTCGTCCTTTTAGGTCCCCCGGTGTTGAAGGCCTGCGAAGCGGCGTTACCTGCTACTCTGCTCAGGAGGATGTCTGAATGAAATATACAGAAATGTTCTCCCCAGCGGGAATCTCAAGCTTCTTTAAGCCATGTCAAACCCATATACCTCCTTCAACCTTCGACCTCCGCTATGTGGGCGCTGAGGGAGGAGGCTTCGTAATCAACCTAGGCGTACACACCGAATTGGAGGTGGAGAAGTCAAGCAAAAGAGTTGTAGACGTGTACATAAATGGTAGACCCGCTCTGGAGGCGGTGACCACGCGCACCGTCGTGAACAGAATCCTCAACCTGGCGAAGCAGGATCATGATTACCGAGTTAAGGTTAAACATTGGGTGGAGGTGCCGATCGGCGCCGGCTACGGATCCAGCGCGGCTGGCGCTTTATCCACTTCCCTAGGGTTGGTGGAGTTGCTTGACCTACCTATAACCGTGATGGAGGCCGCTATGGTGGCTCATGTTTCCGAAATCGAGTGTGGAACCGGCCTCGCAACTGTGGCTCCCCTCTTAACAGGGGGATGCGTGTTACAGCGGGGGTGTGGAGGACCGGGAATCTCTAAAGTCATCAGGATACCGGTTGAGGAAGATGTGAAAATAGTATCCGTGTTCTTCGGCCCAATATACACGAGGAAAGCGGTTTCAAGCCCTGAATTCATGGAGAAGGTGATGAAGGCGGGTTCAGAAGCTTTAACCAGGATTAACGACCACCCTGAATTGGAGAGCTTTATGAAGGAAAGCAGGAGGTTCTCGTCGCAGCTGGGGCTTCAAACCTGTAAGGTAAGGGTTGCCATGGATTTGATGGATGAATACGGGGCGGTTGGAGCTGCTCAAAACATGATCGGCGAGGCTGTTCACGGAGCCTTCTACCGGGAAGACGTGAAGAAGGCGTTGGAAGCGTTGGAAGACAAGTTTGGGAAGAGGAGCATATACGTTTCAGGCATCCATTTCACCCCTCTAGCCGACCTTGACCTGAGAGAGCTTCACCCGTATGAGTTTACTCGTTAAAACCGGATCAGCCTTACCCGCCGTTTTCCTCATCACTTGACCGATAAGGTAGTTGACCGCTTCATCGTTAAGGCTCGCATCCAACACGGCCTTCCGGTTTTCCCTGAAAACCTCTTCAACCAACCGTTCTAAAATCGCCTCGTCGTCGATTTTCGTTAAACCCCTCTCCTCAACTATTTTTTCAGGAGACTTACCTGTTTTAAGGGATTCGAGTAAAACCTCCTTCGCGATCTTCCCGCTGATCAACCCTTCTTCGATCAGTTTGAGCATTTCAACTAAATGCTCCGCCTTAACCTTCGGGTCATCTAGAGGGAGTTTTAACTCCCTTAAGTAAGAGAGTAGGTCTCCGACGATCCAGTTACTGGCTTCAACGGGGTCAGCTCCCAAGCCGACGCATCGCTCGAACAGCTGAGAAAGCCTTGGGCTTCGGCTTAAAATCAACGCGTTTTGAACAGGAACGTTCCAATCCTCCACGTATCGATCCTTCTTCCGCTGGGGAAGCTCAGGTAAAGCTTCGCGAACCCTCTCCACGTAATGCTTCGGGATCTCCACGGGCATGATGTCGGGCTCTGGGAAGTATCTGTAATCCTCCTCCGTTTCCTTCACCCTCAATGAAACGGTTATTCGCCTCGCCTCATCCCAATGCCTAGTTTCCCTTTGAACTGTAATCCCCTCCGCTGATAGCCTCCTCTGCCTTGTGATCTCGAACCTCAACGCCCTCTCAACCTCTTTAAAGCTCGATATGTTTTTGATTTCAACCCTTGTTCCCTCTCCGAGGGAGATGTTGGCGTCGCAGCGCATCGAACCCTCTAGGCTTCCATCGGAAACCCCTAAAAACTCGAGGATGTCCCTGAGCTTTTGTAGGAACAGTCGAGCCTCTCGAGGCGTCTTAATATCGGGCTCCGTCACGATTTCAACCAAGGCGATTCCCGCTCGATTGTAGTCGATTAAGACTTCTTCCGCTGTATCGATTGTTCCGAAATAAACAAGCTTAGCCGGATCCTCTTCGATCTGTATTCTTCTAATCCTTATCCTCCGGCCGACATCAAGCTCTACGAACCCCCCCTTCGCTATTGGAACGCCGTCCCCTCCATCGAACTGGCTGATTTGAAAGTTCTTAGGCATGTCCGGGTAGAAGTAGTTTTTCCGGTAAAAGGTCATCCTAGGCTGAATTTCAGAGTTTAAGGCTAAGGCCACGGCTACACCGTCCTCCAAGGCCTTTTCGTTTAAAAGGGGTAGGGTTCCAGGCATTCCCATGCATATGGGACAGATGTGGGTGTTGGGCTCATCACCCCTGTAGTCGGATGAACATCCGCAGAACAGTTTCGTTCTCAAGTTTGTAAGTTGGCAATGAATCTCCAATCCAATTTTAACATCCACGGTTCGTTCACCCGTTAAGCCTGGGAATGCGAAGGTTTAACTCGTCTTCGATAAGCTTCGCGACTTGAAAAAGCAATTCTTCGCCCAGCGGTGGCGCTATGAGCTGCAATCCCACCGGTAACCCCTCCACAAAGCCGCATGGAATTGTTATGGCGGGGAATCCTGTGAGGTTGGCTGGAACCGTGTCCACATCGCACATGTACATTTCCAACGGATCCTTCACCTTTTCTCCAATCCTAAACGGTAGAATGGGCATGGTGGGTCCAGCTATCAGGTCGAATCGTTTAAAGGCCTCCTTGAACTCCGTTATGAGGAGGGTTCTCACCTTCTGAGCCTTCACATAGTATTTATGGTAGTATCCGGCGGATAGCGTGTAGGTTCCCAGCATGATCCTCCGCTTCACCTCAACTCCAAATCCCTCAGCCCTTGTGGCGCTGTATGTTTCATCCCAATCATGTTTCCAAGGTTCTTGATGGCCGTATCGAACCCCGTCGTATCGAGCTAGGTTCGAGCTGGCCTCAGACATGGCTATCACATAGTAAGCGGGTAAAGCAGCGGAGAGACTTGGTAGGTCTCCGGATCGAACCTCTAACTCAACCGTTTCCATTTTTGACAGGGCGTTTAAAACCGTTTTCTCCACTCTCGGATCCGTTCCTTCACCTAGGAGCTGGGTGGGCGCTAAAACCTTGAATTCCCCCCTCCGCTCCACGGGTCGCCTCAACTCCCTAGGAATGGAAGTTCCATCCATGGGATCGTATCCCGCTATCGCTTCAAAGTGCAGCTTACACGCCTCCACATTTCTACCCATGGGACCTATCTGCTCCAAGCTGTTGGCGTAAGAGATTAACCCGTATCGGCTTACGGTTCCATAGGTTGGCTTTAACCCTACAACGCCGCAGAAGCTCGCGGGGCATCGAACCGACCCCCCCGTATCCGATCCCAGGGCTAAATCAGCCATCTCAGCCGCGAGGGCTGCTCCACTTCCACCTGATGATCCCCCTGGAACCCTGCTTAGGTCGAAGGGGTTTCTCGTAGGCCCGAAGTAACTTGTCTCCGTTGAATTTCCCATGGCGAATTCATCCATGTTTGTTTTCCCAATTATTATCGCGCCCTCGGCTTCAAGCCGGTTGACCACTGTCGCGTCGTAGGGTGGCTTAAAATTCAGCAGCATCCGGGAACCGCAAGTGGTTCTCACATTTTTGGTGCAGATGTTATCCTTAACGGCCACCGTCGCGCCCGTAAGCTTCCCCTTCGCCAACCCCTTTTTCAACGCTTCATCCAGCCGCTTGGCCTTTTGAAGGGCCTCCTTTTCCAAGATCGTTATGTAAGCGTGGATTTCAGGCTCTAATCGAGAGATTCTCTCAAACAGAGCTGATACGTGCTCTTCGATCGAGGCTTCCTTGAACCCGTACTCGGTCATTTGAGTCATGAAGTTGAGCTCACCTCCCTTCATTTATCATGGGTCTAGAGGGTTAGATGATCTTGGGCGCCGCTATGAACCGGCCCCTCCGGTTTGGCGCTTGTAGTATGATGTCTGGACTGCTGGAAACGACCTCGTCCTTTCTGAAGACGTTCGTTAACTCCATCACATGGTATGTGGCGGGCACATTCTCCGTATTGATTTTCTGCAACTCGTCGAAGTAGTTGAGGATTCTGTTGAGTTGAGGAGCGAGCTCTTCCACCTCATTCTCAGACAGCTTTATCTTCGAAAGCCAGGAGAGGTGCTGTATTTCTTTTTTAGATATGTGTTCATTCATGGTTTTTCACCTTAGGTTTATGGGGTTAATCGGGCGGGGTCGCGGGGGTAGAAGGTGACCTCTCTTATGTTGGTTTGATTCGTCAAAGCCATGAGAAGCCTTTCCAATCCTAAGCCGAACCCGGCGTGGGGTGGCATACCATAATCGAACACGTCGAGGTGAAAGCGGAAGTTCACCGGCTTTAAACCCTGTTCTTCCAACCGTTTTTCCAACATTTCCCGCGAGTTAATCCTAGTTCCCCCGGATGAGAGTTCAAGCGAGCCGTGGAAAAGGTCAAAGCCCTCGCAAACCTCTGGGTTTTCCCCTTTCGGCTTGATGTAAAAAGCCTTCGACCTCGTAGGCCAGTCAAAGATGAAGTAAAACTCGTCGGATTCGATTCCCCGTAGCTTAGCGGATAGGTCTTCTCCCCATTCCACCTCCGCGCCCCTTTTTCTTAACTCATCAATCGCCTCCACGTATCGGATTCTTTTGAACGGGGTTTTAGGCCTCTCCAAGGAGATGTTGAGGAGCTCTAGGTCGCGGCGGTTTAACTCGTTTAACTGGTCGATGACGTGGACGATTAACTCTTCAAGCAGCTTCATCGAGTCAAAATAGTTCACGTACGCTTCCTCCACGTCGAGGGAAATGGATTCGCTGAGATGTTTAAGCGTCCTAAACTTCTCAGCCCTGAAAATCGGTCCAACCTCATAGACTTTTTCGAACGCGCTAGCCAACTGCTCCTTGTATAGTTGAGGGCTCTGAGCTAGAAATGCTTCCTTATCGTAGTATAGGATGGGGAAAAGCGCCGCGCCTCCCTCTGTCGCCGAGCTTATCAACTTTGGGGTGTGAACCTCGATGAATCCCTTTTGATGAAGCGTTTCCCGAATGCTGCGTAGGGTTGTATGTCGAATCCTGAAAATCGCCTTCATCCTAGGCCGTCTCAAGTCTAGGGCCCTTAGGTCGAATCGCTTCTCAAGGCCTGGGTTTTTCCATCCATACAAGTCAAATGGAGGATCTTTAACTGGGGCTGATAGGATTTTAACTTGATTAGGCAGTATTTCAACACCCCCAGGCGCTTTTGGAAAAGCCTTAACGCGCCCCTTAACCCCTATCGCAAAGTGTTTTTTCACGGCTTCAAGCCTATTTCTCACGGATGCGTTCGCCTCCCCTTTGTTAACGGTGATTTGTAGTCTTCCCTGCGCGTCTTCTAAAATGATGAACGTCACCCCTCTTTGCTTCCTCACGCTGGCCACGTATCCGAAGACGGTGACCTCCTCACCCTCCATTTCCCGCGTGACGTTTACGGAGTAATGGGTTCGCCTCCAGTCCTCAAGTTGATCAAGCTCCGAGCCGTTCAATTCTTCTACCCCTGATGGAGAATGGCGGTCGGATAAATAAGATTTTACTTGTTTTCCTCGAAAAAAATATAATTTGAATCCAAAGAAACCGAATTTTAATGTAATTTTTACATCGTTTTCCACAAAGCTACTTGATCCCTTGAATCCCTCAAAAGCCTGCCCTCCAACCATTTTTAAGCCCGCTGTAAGAATACGGGCATTCAGGGATCCCCATCAGGTCTTCAGCTATTTAAGTCCTAGAGACGCTGGCTAAAATTTCCATAAACTTGGACAGATTTTAATGGCGCGTTCTTTGTAAACCTTTAAGCATCCTCGTACATATCGTTTATGAAGGCTTAGAGTGTCGTTGTTGGGTTTATTCGAAAATTTGAAAACTTTATATTACGATTAATCGTACTTTTAGTTAAGCGACGTAGTAATTTAAAATAAGGGTTGGCGTTGAAACTTTCCCCGACGATGGAGGAGTATTTGGAGGCGATTTACAAGCTTCAAAACGAATTTGGAATGGCGAAGACCACGAGCTTGGCTAAAAACCTAGGGGTGGCCCTTGGAAGCGTAACCAACACCGTTCGAAAGTTAAAGCGTTTAAACCTCATCACCCATATATCTTATAAAGGCGTTAAGTTAACCGGCAGAGGAGAGAAAGCCGCCTTATCGGTCGTGAGAAGGCATAGGCTTTCGGAAAGGTTGCTTACCGATCTTTTAGGCATGGATTGGGATAAGGTTCATGAAGACGCTTGCATGCTAGAGCACAGCATTTCCGAAGACGTTGCCTCGCTCATTGAAAGAAGTTTAAATCACCCTGAAACCTGTCCTCATGGGAATCCAGTTCCAAGCCAAGAAGGAAAAGTTTTCGAAGATGAATCGTTGAAGCCTTTAACGGAAATAAAGCCTAAAGAGAAATTCATCATAGTTAAAATAACCGAGGAAAACCCCGACCTATTAAGGTACTTGAAGCAGCATCACATAACCCCTAAAGCCTACGCGAAAATCCAAGAGCTAATTCCCCCAGACAACTCTATCTCAATAAAGGCAGATGATGAAGTCCATTACATAACTCAGCAGTTAGCCTCAAAAATCTGGGTTAAAAAATTGTAGTGAACCTCCAATGATTGACCGGGATCAGTTAACGGAATTACTGGAATATCTGAAAACTTTAAACGGAGAGGGAAAAAACACAGTGGTTCGAAAGATTTCCGTCGAATTCAATTGTTCACAGGAGAGAGCTGAACAGTTATTGGAAGAGGCGGTTAACGCAGGCTTTCTCGAAATTTTAAACGGTAAAATTAACGTCACCGGCAAGGGGCATGAAAAAATCGTAAGGCACCGGGAATCGTATATACATGAAAGGTATGGGCATAGAGGCCTGTTCGCGCGGCTTTTAAAATTCCCTAAAAGAAGCATAGGGGATTGGAGCCTACACTGGGGGCGCAAACATGGATTGAACGGAGACTCTCTACACGCTTTTTACAGGGACATCCAAAGCCTCAAAGGATACGTTGAACATACTTTCCCCTTAACCAACTTAAAAGAGGGAGAAGAGGGAATCGTAGTTTACGCTTTAGGAGGGAGAGGGTTAATTAAACGTTTAAGCGAGATGGGTTTAACCCCTGGAACTGAAGTCCTCATAAAAAGAATAGCCCCATTTTACGGACCCATTCAAATAACGGTTAGAGGATCCTCCCTAGCCTTGGGCCGAGGAATAGCTTCAAAAATCTTCGTTAAACATAAAGGAGAATGAACGTGAGCTGTCATAAGGCGCGCATCTCAAAAGGTTTACACGATTTCACCATCGCCCTAGCTGGAAACGCCAATGTAGGTAAATCCATCGCCGGCGACGAAAAAATTCTCGTACATTATGATGGTCGATGGGAAACCGTTAAGATAAAGGATCTATTCAACTCCACGCATGACTTCCACTCAACCATCATGGGAGAATCTGAAGGCTTTAAACCAAAGAACTTATCCACCATTTCATTAAACCTAGACGATTTAAAAGTTGAAAGGAAAAATGTTGCTTATGTTCTTAAGCATAAGGAGAATAGGCCACTCGTTCGAATAACAACCTCATCTAAACGTTATGTGACGGCGACTCAAGACCATAACTTCATCGTATTAAGGGGTGGAAAAATAAACGTGGTCGACGCCAACCAACTGTTGATTGGCGATCAATTACCTTTAATTAAGAATCCCCATAATAACTTGCTCGTTGATTCGGATTCGGATGAAACTTTACCCGGTAAAGATCCTCTGGAAACGAATGGTTATAACGGTTTAGCATGGGATAAAATCGCTAGGATAGAAACATTGGAGAATGAGGAAGACTTCGTATACGACTTATCTGTGGAGGGAAATGAAAACTTCATGTTGGCGAATGGGATCTTCATTCATAACAGCGTCATTTTTAACCAGCTTACCGGGTTAAATCAAACGGTGGGAAACTGGCCTGGAAAAACCGTTGAAAGGGCGGAGGGAACCCTTTATTTTAAAGGGTACAGGATAAAGATTTTAGATCTACCTGGAATTTATTCGCTTTCAGCCTTCTCCATGGAGGAAATCGTCGCCAGAGATTACATAGCCATCGAAAGGCCCGATGTGATAATTAACGTGGTGGACGCTTCAGTATTGGAGAGAAACCTCTACTTCACCCTCCAACTTCTCGAATTAAAAGTCCCCATGATCATGGCATTAAACCAAATAGATTTCGCCTCGAAGAAAGGGTTAAGGATAGACCATGAAAAATTGTCAAACATCCTCGGAATCCCAGTGATTCCAACAATCGCCGTGACAGGAAGCGGAATCGATCAGCTGATCTCCACAGCCGTCCAAGCCTATGAAGGAAGGATTAAGTTAAACCCGATGAAAATAACCTATTCAAAAGAATTAGAGGACGCCGTTCGAAAGCTTGAAGCCTACATTAATAAAAATCTGCCAAATTTAGCTTCAAAGTACCCTTCTAGATGGCTTGCGATAAAATTAATTGAAAAAGATGAGGATGTTGAAAGTAAAGTTAAGGCTTCCCCCGATGGGGGAAGGGTTTTATCCCTCGCATCCGCGTTAACTGAAAGTTTAGAGCAAACGTATGGAAAACCATCCCCCGTCACGTTGGCCACTGAAAGATATGGAATAGTAAACGAATTAGTTAAATCCTCAGTTAAAATCACGGCTCCACCGAAAATTTCATTAGAAGAGAAACTGGATGAAATCACAGGGCATAAAATTTTAGGATACCCGATTTTAGCGCTCATATTTGCATTAACGTTTTCCATAATCTTCGGAGTAGGAGGCTACTTGACAGAAATCTTAGGAGGATTCCTTGAAGGAACAGCGATTCCAACAGCTAACAAATTCATATACGCGTTTCTACCAGAGCTGTTCGCGGGAATGGTTTCAAACGGAATCCTCTATGGCATAGCGGCTGGAATAACAATAGCGCTCCCCTACATAGTCCCCTTCTACCTTATCCTCTCCCTGCTAGAGGATTCAGGCTACCTGCCTAGAGCGGCTTTCCTCTTAGACAACCCCATGCATAAGCTTGGCTTACATGGGAAGGCCGCGTTATGCCTCCTTTTAGGATATGGATGCAACGTTCCCGCTTGCGTAGGATGCAGAATAATGGAAAGGGAGAGGGAGCGTTTCCTCGCAGGGTTCTTAACGGTTTTAATTCCATGCGCCGCTAGAAGCGTGGTAATATTCGGCTTAGTCGGCAAATACATGGGAATCCCAACGGCGCTGCTACTTTACATGTTTAACATCGCCCTGATCTTTCTCCTAGGAAGAATAGGCCATAAAGTGCTGCCCGGGGAGCCTATGGGATTGCTCATGGAGATGCCCCCCTATAAGAAGCCTTCTCTAAAGGCCATCGCCAAGAAAACCTGGGCTAGAACCAAAGAGTTCATTTACTTCGCTTTCCCGATAATCGTTGCAGGAAGCGTAACGCTCTCCGCCATATCCAGCTTTGGCTTAGTGACTCCGATGTTAAACGCTATGAAGCCTTTAATAGTTGACTGGCTTGGCCTCCCCCTGCAGACTGGAATCCCCATCATCTTCGGAATCTTGCGAAAAGAGTTGACTCTAATCCTACTAGCTGAAGCATTCGGCACATTGAGCTTTAACAAAATATTAACGCCAATTCAAATGGTAACCTTCTCCTTAGTTGTTATGATCTACGTTCCCTGCGTGGCAACCATCGCGGCTCTCTGGCGTGAGTTTGGATTTAAAAAAACGCTGTTAACATCATTAATAGATATTCTACTAGCCCTCCTCATCGGTGGAACTGCCTTTCGAATATTATCCTACTTAGCTTAATCGAAATCCTCAACCTAAAAATCACATTCTAAGAAGCCTCACATGAACACCACCGCCTTGGACGTGGCAGCTTAAGGTCACCTCCTTAAATGGTTATAGTACGGTATGAATGGCCTTATGAATAGCCCCCAGCAGATTATCGATTTCCTGAGCCTTTCGCCTCTACTAAGTGGGTTAGCCGTTACATTGTTGAAGGACGCCTTCCTCCTTTGCTTGAAGGACGAACATACGGACTCTACGGGGCTTCTACCGCCGAAAGGGCTCAACACCGTATTGTAGGCCGAAACTCTTTAGCCCTTCTAATAGCCATGGCGCCCATCGACGGCGAAAGAGGGCTTCCCATCGCAACACCTTAAAACTCCCTTTATAAAGATCTCCGTAGCCAGCATATTCCTTGAAGGATAAACATTCATCGACAGGACCTAGTTCCCGTCGACATCTACGGCCGCGTAAACCCAGCATTCCAAGCCGTTGACGAGGCTAAGGCTAAGCTTAACGGCGAACGGCTTCACCTATGGGCTGCGATAGACGTGGATAAAAGGGAAATATTGGCTATTTACTTACGCTTCTTGGCGGAGGTCGGGCTTAAACGCCTACATGTTCATTGGAAAGGTGTTAAGGGCTTGTTCAAACAAGCCTTTAATCCTAGTAGATGATGGAGGCCCATGGCATCCACGCATGGGGTTTAAGCCAACTTGGCTTGAAATGGATTCATGCAACTTTCGGCGAAAGAAACGGTGTAAAGCGCTGTTTCAGAACGCTGAAAATTAAAATTAAAAATAAATTAAATTAAAGAAAGGCTTAAAGGCTTTTATAATGGCATTAACGCTGAAAGCCCATCAACCGCAAACGCCATGGCCCAAATATCGGCGTATTGCTATAACCACTTAAGGGAAATCAAAGCCTAGGAACGCCACCAATAGGATGATAAAACTTATCTTGCCAGTATTCGGCGAATTATGAGAAAAATTTTTAAGTTCCTGATGGTAACATGAAAACAAAAAAAAGTATTACGAAGGTAAAAACATGCATCACAAATTCGTAACATTCCCGTTTACCGCAATAGTTGGGCAGGAGATGATGAAAAAAGCATTGCTAATTAATGCTATAGACCCAACTATCGGCGGCGTGTTAATAAAAGGAGATAAGGGTACTGGAAAATCTACTGCTGTGCGTGCATTAGCAGACCTGCTTCCTCAAATAAGGGTTGTTGAGGGTTGTCCTTTTAACTGTCATCCTGAAAATTTGAGACTGATGTGTAAATCGTGTCAGGAGCGATATGAACATGAGGGGCATTTGCCGTATCTCGAAAGAAAAATGGAAGTTATTGACATGCCTTTATCCGCCACAGAAGATATGGTTGTTGGTTCAATTGACATTAAACGAGCATTAAAAGAAGGCATGAAGGCACTAGAGCCCGGACTCTTAGCAAGGGCTAACAGAAATATACTCTATATTGATGAAGTGAATTTGCTTGACGATCACCTTGTTAATATCCTTTTAGATGCTGCTGCTATGGGGGTTAATATTGTAGAACGAGAAGGCATCTCTCTTTATCACCCAGCACGTTTTGTCCTCATTGGCACGATGAATCCAGAAGAAGGCGAGTTGAGACCACAGATATTAGACCGCTTCGGTCTATGTGTTGAGGTGAATGCGTTATCTTCA
>Ga0123519_10008981_pt1 | contig 15130 bp, 19 predicted proteins | sample YelNatPaOPRAMG02_FD_87396 | JGI IMG/M metagenome (GOLD analysis project Ga0123519, IMG submission 87396) | Hot spring microbial communities from Yellowstone National Park - Yellowstone National Park OP-RAMG-02 (version 2) | ecosystem: Environmental > Aquatic > Thermal springs > Hot (42-90C) ...
CAATTAAACTTACAACAAAAGAATCGGAACTTCTTGAACTGCTGTGCCGTCATAAAAATGAGGTGCTGGAAAGAAACTACGCCCTGAAAACCATCTGGACAGATGACAATTATTTCAATGCCAGAAGCATGGACGTATATATTACCAAACTCAGGAAATATCTGAAACAGGATCCTTCGGTAAAAATACTCAATGTTCACGGGAAAGGATATAAACTACTTGCTTAAAAAATTTACCCTGGCCTTATAATATTAATATGACCAGGGTAATTCTAACAGGTCAGGTCAGTGAGGGTTAGAATAAGAAATTCAGTTGTTCCCCTGAAAGAAAGTGCCAAATTAATTAATAATTTTAATTTTCAAAATAATTTTTGAAGCCAACAGTTAAAATTCTAAAGTATAATTTCATGGTATCAGTCAAGTTTAAGAACTGCAAGAAAGGCTTGCTGGGGCACCTGCACATTACCAATCTGACGCATACGTTTCTTTCCTTTCTTTTGTTTTTCAAGCAATTTTCTCTTTCTTGTTATGTCGCCGCCATAACATTTTGCTGTCACATCCTTTCTAACGGCTTTAACGGTTTCACGGGCAATTATCTTTGAGCCAATAGCTGCCTGAATTGCTATTTCGAACTGTTGCCTCGGGATAAGTTCTTTAAGTTTCTGGCACATTTTACGGCCGAATTCATAAGCATGGCTTCGGTGTATAAGTGTTGAAAGGGCATCTACCATTTCTCCGTTAAGCAGAATATCAAGCCTTACAAGATCTGCCTCTTTATAGGAAGTATAATAGTAATCAAATGAGGCATATCCCCGGGAAATGCTTTTAAGTTTGTCGTAGAAATCAAACACTATTTCCGACAGAGGCATTTCACAGGTAAGTTCAACACGGTCGCGTGTAAGGTAGACCTGATTACGCATTGTTCCTCTTTTATCAATACACAGATTCATTATAGGTCCTATATAATCGGCAAGAGTGATGATTTGTGCCATTATATAGGGTTCTTCAATCCTGTCAATCTGAGTCACGGGTGGTAATCCTGAAGGATTATGAACTTCAATCATATCGCCCTTCTTTGTATAAACCCGGTATGATACATTCGGGACCGTTGTGATAACATCCATGTCAAATTCCCGGTCGAGCCTTTCCTGGACTATCTCCATATGGAGAAGCCCGAGAAAGCCACATCTGAAACCGAATCCAAGGGCAGCAGAAGACTCGGGAACATAAGAAAGTGCGGCATCATTGAGTCGCAGTTTTTCAATTGACGATTTCAGATCCTCGAAGTCATCTGCATCAACCGGATAAATTCCGGCAAATACCATTGGTTTTACTTCCTCAAAGCCTGATATAGCATTTTCGCAGGGGCATCCGACGTGAGTTATTGTGTCACCAACTCTTACTTCAGAAGATTCCTTTATCCCGGAAATAATGTATCCCACATCTCCCGTTCCCATGAAATCTTTCGGGACAAGTTTCAGCTTGAGAATACCTATCTCTTCAGCTTCATATTCTCTTCCTGTATTGAAAAACTTAACATGGTCACCTTTTCTTATTGAGCCATTAACTATTCTGTAATAAGCTATAACTCCCCTGAACTGATTATACACTGAATCAAATATAAGTGCCTGAAGCGGCGCTTCAGGATCACCCGACGGAGGCGGAATTTTCTTTACAATGTCGTGCAGAATTCTGTCAACACCCATTCCGGTTTTTGCACTTGCCTCAATTATATCTTCCCTGGGGCATCCCAGCAGGTCGACTATCTGATCCTTTACTTCCTCAGGCATGGCATTTGCCATGTCCATTTTGTTGAGAACGGGTATTATCTCAAGATTATGCTCGAGTGCCATATAAAGATTTGAAATTGTCTGAGCCTGAATTCCCTGTGTTGCATCAACAACCAGTATAGCCCCTTCACAGGCAGCTATGGCTCTCGAAACTTCGTATGAAAAATCGACATGACCAGGTGTATCTATCAGATTCAGGATATAATTTTCCCCTTCAAAAAAATACTCCATCTGAATGGCATGACTTTTTATTGTAATGCCCCTTTCCTTTTCAAGTTCCATATTGTCAAGAACCTGTTCACCCAGCTCCCTGTCTGAAAGAGTATTGGTCTTCTCGAGCAGCCGGTCGGCCAGCGTGCTTTTCCCATGGTCGATATGAGCTATAATGCAGAAATTGCGGATGTTTTTCATCATCTGGCTGCTGAAATCTGCTGCAAATATAAGGATTTAACAGGTATTTATCTTTCAGTCAGGTAAAAAGAAAAAGCCCTTCTGAATGGGGTGGTTCAGAAGGGCTTCGGTATATTGTGACCTATTTTAATAGCCCATATCGCCCATATTAGGATTCATTCCTTTTCCTGCGGCCTGTTTTTCCTCTTTTTCTTCAACCACAGCGGCTTCGGTTGTCAGGAACATACCGGCAACTGAAGCAGCATTTTCAAGGGCTATTCTTGCAACCTTAACCGGGTCAATTACGCCGGCTTCATAAAGGTTCTCAAATCTGTCGGTCTGTGCGTTGTAGCCATAGTCATTTTTGCCTTTTTTGACTTCCTGGACTACAATAGAACCTTCGCGGCCTGCATTTTCGGCAATCTGGCGTAGAGGCTCCTCAATAGCCCTTTTGACGATTTCGATACCTGTATTCTGGTCTTCGTTATCACCTTTCAGGTTTTCGAGAGCTTTAAGAGCACGGATGTAGGCTACACCGCCACCAGGCACTATTCCTTCTTCAATGGCTGCCCTGGTAGCATGGAGTGAGTCGTCCACCCTGTCTTTCTTCTCCTTCATTTCAACTTCAGAAGCAGCACCTATATAAATTACTGCCACACCACCTGACAGCTTGGCCAGACGTTCCTGAAGTTTCTCCTTATCATAATCAGAGGTCGTATTGGCAATCTGCTGTTTGATCTGGTTGATTCTTGCTTTAATCTGATTTTTGTCGCCGGCTCCGTTAACGATGGTGGTATCATCCTTGTCAACGGTCACTTTTTCAGCCCTGCCAAGCATGTCGAGAGTCGCATGCTCAAGCTTCAGTCCTTTCTCTTCAGATATCACTGTACCGCCGGTAAGGATTGCAATGTCTTCGAGCATTTCTTTCCTTCTGTCACCAAATCCGGGAGCTTTAACGGCGCAAACCTTAAGTGAGCCGCGCAGACGGTTCACAACGAGGGTTGCAAGAGCTTCTCCTTCAACATCTTCGGCAATGATAAGAAGCGGCGTTCCGGTCTGGGCCACGGCCTCAAGAATCGGAAGCAGGTCCTTCATTGTTGAGATCTTCTTATCATGTATCAGAATGTATGGATTTTCAAGCTCGGCCTCCATTTTTTCAGCATTTGTGACAAAGTACGCTGAAATGTATCCGCGGTCGAACTGCATACCTTCAACAACCTCAACAGTTGTTGCAGTACCTTTTGCTTCCTCAACAGTGATAACCCCTTCCTTATGAACCTTACTCATAGCTTCAGCTATAAGCTTACCAATCTCTTCATCGTCGTTTGCTGATATTCTTGCAACCTGTTCAATCTTGCTGAGGTCATCACCTATGACTCTTGCCTGTGCTTTCAGGCTCTCAACAACTTTTGCAACAGCCTTATCGATGCCCCTCTTAAGGTCCATCGGATTGGCACCTGCTGTTACATTCTTCAGTCCAACATTTATTATTGCCTGAGCAAGAACTGTTGCAGTAGTTGTACCGTCACCGGCATCCTCACCGGTTTTTGAAGCAACTTCCTTAACAAGCTGAGCTCCCATATTCCTGTAGGGATCGGAAAGCTCAATCTCCTTTGCCACGGTTACACCATCCTTCGAAACAAGTGGTGCACCGTATTTCTTTTCAAGAAGAACATTACGCCCTTTCGGTCCAAGCGTGACCTTAACAGTGTTTGCAAGGTAATCAACACCTTCTTTCAGAAGTGCACGCGCATCATTATTGAATTTAATCTCTTTTGCCATATCTCTTTATTTTAGTTTGGTTAATAAATTTTATTGGATGAAAAGAATGTCAGACTGCGAGAGCAACAGATACTCCTCGCCATCAATGGTTAATTCCTGTCCGGCATATTTACCGTAAAGTACAACATCACCTACTTTGACTTCCATTTCTTCGTCTTTTTTCGGAGCTCCTACAAGAATAACCGTACCCTGACGGGGTTTCTCCTTTGCTGAATCCGGAATGATTATTCCGCTGGCAGTCTTAGCTTCAGCTTCATGAGGTTTTACGAGAACCTTTCCTGCCAAAACTTTTCCTTTTATTTTTTTCATGTTTTTAACTGTTTTAAGGTTTAACAATTACTTTGCTTCCTGTTATCTGCATTTTTTATGCCAATAATATTTTAATGCCATTTTGTAAGAGTCTGACACTTCTGCCGGAAGTAGAATGTATCTCCCTGAAATCGGTCAGAGACAATAAAATAACTGATTATCAACATTTAAGCAGTAAAAACAAAAAATGTCAGTTCATGACAAACTGACATTTATATTTTTTGCAATAATTACCGGTTGCCTACCTTTGCTGCTGGTTTTGCTGCTGGTTTTGCTGCTGGTTTTCTGATGATGAGGGTGGTATTGCTGACGGAAGTGTCGGAATTGCGTTTGGATCAATGGCATTCTGTATCTGCTGTTCCAGTCTCGAACGCTGTGTTTCTCCCCCCCTTGGAATTGCAGCTGTTGCCAGGAGAGAGAGAACAAATATTGATATTGCTATCGTCCATGTAGATTTCTCAAGAAAATCTGCTGTTTTTCTTATCCCCATCATCTGACCTGCAGAGGTAAAGTTTGCTGCCAGTCCCCCGCCTTTTGAATTCTGTACAAGCACAATCAAAATTTGCAGAACGCATGCAATTATTATCAGAACAGAAATAAAAATATAAATTCCCATTTTCAGTTTATTTTATTAGTTTTTTGATTTCTTCAATCCGGGATGCAAAGTAACTACTTTTTTCCGGATATTTCAAACTCAGCTTCTCATAAATATCTATTGCTTTTGAAAAATAGCCCTGGTTAACATATATTCTGGCAAGAGTCTCGGTGACAAACCCGCCGGTTTCTTCGGTGAAAGGTTTTGAGATGTCAACCACGGGTTCATCTCTTTTTTCCCTGGCAGGTTCAATTTTCGGGTTGGTGAGAATAAAGCGGTCGATAAGTTCTGCCTGTGAAAGGGGCCTCCTTTCACTGATTGCAGCAGACCCTGAAGTTTCAGCTTCGATTGTTATCTCCAGAGGTATTTCTGACGGCATTTCTGCGGGAATCTCTGCCGGAATTTCCTGAGGCATTTCAGGAGGAATCTCAGCAGGCATTTCTTCCGGAATTTCCTCAGAAGTACCTGACACAGATTCGCTTTCGTCCAGCTCAAGAATATCGTAGCTTCCTCCGGCTGTGATTGAAGGATCAATAAAAACCAGCGATTCCTTTATTGTTTCATCCCCGTCTTCATATATAATAGTTACAGTTCCCGATTCATCTATTTCCGAGTCTGTTGCCAGTACAGTTGTTTTTACCCTGCCTTTTGACTTTTGCCCTGATGCCAGAGCTGCTTCCTCCTCTTCACGTTCAAGAATTCTTATAACCTCTTCGCTATTCTTTGCAGTGTCGAGCACTACCTGCTGAGAATCCGTCATATCAGGCAGTACGGTTCTGGTAGTAGGTCTTACCGGCTTCACTACCCTTCCTTTGACAGGATGAAGCAGATAATAAAGTACTTCCCTGCTGGCAACGTAAAGTGCGGATTGATGTAACTGATTATCAAACCTCACATCACCGGTGTTGTGCAATCCTTTGAGAAGAAGAAGATGAGCACTCTGAAACCATGGATATATTCCCACCAGTTCTTTCAATTCGGCCGTTACACTATGGTCTATCCTGCCGGTATCTTTCATCAGACTTATGAAATCTGATCTGTTCATCCTCAATTACCAGTTAACAAATGCTTCGTTAAAAATATCCTCAACAAGCAATCCGATTATCTTTTCGGAAAGATCCTTTTCAACATCGCTCAAATTAAGTCTGCTGTCATAATCCTCGTACCTCGAAAATGTCTTTTCAAAACTATATTGCGGGTCAATGGTATTGGTAAATTTCACCCTTACTGTTATGGTGAACCTGTTCATTGCAGCTCTTGAATCGGCTCCAACGGTAAGTGGCCGGGTATTATAATCTGTTATTTCGCCTTCAAAATTCACATCACCGAAACCGTTTACCAGGCTCAAACGGGTTTGGGCCCTGCATTTATCAATGAGAGCATCCGTTAGCGCCTGACTGAGACCGGGTTGAACAAGACTTGCCCTGTTTTGAAAATACTGGACGCTCAAAGTCTTTACCTGAGGTGAAATACTGGCACCCGAAAAAGAGTATGAAACTTTGCACCCGCCGGCAGAAAAACACAACAGAGTAACTATAACAACTATTGATATCTTTTTAATTCCTGAGTATTTACATGTTAATTCCATACTCTTTTATTTTACGATAGAGTGTACGTTCCGAAATACCCAGCTCCTTTGCAGCCTGTTTACGTTTACGGTTATGTTTCTCAAGTGCCTTGACAATAAGTTCGGCCTCCTTTTCCGAAAGGGAGAGTGATTCTTCCACAATCTCCTCAGTATCCTGAATATCTGCTGAATGCCTCGATTTAAAGTCAATTGAAGTATTCTGGACAGGAGCAGTTTCTGGCGATTCAATCTTTTCTTCACCGTAAAGATTTCTTATTACCCTGGTATGCTCCTGTTTGAAATCAATATCCCCTTCCTTCTCAATCATTCCGAGAACAAGTTTCTTCAGGTCGTTTACATCATTTCTCATATCAAACAGTATCTTGTAAAGTATCTCCCTCTCGGATGAAAAGGTTTTCTCATCGGGATGTCTCATAACAGCAGGTAATTTTACAGCTGTGTAATCCGGAAGATACCGGCGAAGAATCTCCTCGGTGATTTCTCTTTCATTTTCTATGATTGAAATCTGTTCGGTAATATTCTTAAGCTGCCTTACGTTACCCGGCCAGTCATAGCTGAGCAACATTGATTGGGCTTCGGGTGTCAGACGGATAGGAGGCATACGGTAACGTTCAGCAAAATCGGCAGCGAACTTTCTGAAAAGAAGAATTATATCTTCTCCCCTCTCCCTGAGAGCCGGTATTTTTATCGGAACTGTATTTAATCTGTAAAACAGATCTTCCCTGAATTTTCCTTCAGCAATCAGTAACGGCAGTTCCACATTTGTTGCAGCTATGACTCTTACGTTCGTCTTCTGGACTTTTGATGAACCTACCCGGATGAATTCACCTGTTTCAAGAACCCTCAGTAAACGAACCTGTGTTGAAAGCGGAAGCTCACTGACCTCATCAAGAAATATGGTGCCGCCGTCAGCCACCTCAAAATAACCCTTGCGACTGTCGGTTGCACCCGTGAAAGCCCCCTTTTCATGCCCAAATAGTTCCGAATCTATTGTGCCTTCCGGTATTGCCCCACAGTTTACGGGTATGTATGGTCCGTGTTTTCTGGCACTGTAATTGTGAATAACCTGAGGAAATATTTCTTTACCGGTACCGCTTTCACCGGTAATTAGAACGGAAAGGTCGGTCGGGGCTACCTGAACTGCTATGTCGAGTGCCCTGTTCAATCCTGGATGATTCCCTATTATTCCGAATCTTTGTTTTATGCTTTGCAGATCTCTCATTCTAAATCATTCAATATTGTGCAAATTTACTAATTTTTAAAACAGAGGGGAAATACCTTTTTCTTAAATTAGCGATATGAAAACACATCAAAAATTAAATATTACAGGAATAATACCAGCAAGATATGGTTCAACCCGTTTCCCGGGCAAACCACTCGCAACTATTGGCTACAAGCCAATAATAAGGCATGTATATGAAAAATCAATACAAGCTCTTGATAATGTATATGTTGCCACTGACGATGAAAGAATTCTGAACACTGTGCGGGAATTTGGCGGCAAAGCAGTTATGACATCAAGCCTTCACCGCAGTGGTACTGACCGCTGTGCCGAAGCAATAAAAATAATCGAGGAAACTTCCTGCATCCGGACAGATGTTGTCATTAATATCCAGGGTGATGAACCATTTATCAAACCCGAACACATAAACCTCCTTGCATCATGCTTCGATGATCCTTCAGTAGAAATAGCAACACTTATCCGAAGGGTGAAGCAGGGAGAAAATATCTTCGACGAAAACCATCCTAAAGTCGTTATCAATATTTACGGTGATGCAATCTATTTCAGCAGGTCTGTAATACCTTTCATAAGAGATGCAGGGAAATCAGAATGGAATCTGAAACATAATTATTTCAAGCATATAGGTATTTATGCCTTCAGAAAAGAGACCCTTTTCAAAGTTACCTCTCTTGAACCAAGCTCCCTCGAAATCGCAGAATCCCTTGAACAGAACAGGTGGATCGAGAACGGTCTGAAAATAAGAACAGCAGTAGTGGAATGGGACAGTATAAGCGTTGATACCCCTGCTGATCTAGAAATGGCCAGACGATTTTACGAAAAACTGAACCCTGAAGAATAATCCCTGTGAAACTTTTGCACGATTTTTGCAATATAAAAGTCTGTAATACATTTACTAATGAAAAGCCTGTTGCTGTTTCTGACAATCTTGTTTCTGAATTCATCTCTTTTTGCACAAAAAGACTCAACAGCACTTTCATTAAGCAGTAGCAATAAATTTCCGGTACCCGAAAATCCTGTACCTGTCAGTATTTATCCTGTACCGGTGAAAAACGGTCAGATTACCATAAAGAGCGGAAAGGAAATCTCCTCAGTGAGAATAACCAACATTATAGGACAGGAAATATTCAAAACTAATTTCAACAATCCCGAAAAAGAGGTTAACATTTCTTTTGACTGCGCCAGCAAGGGCATATACATTTTAGTTATTACCCTAAGCGACCGGACTCGCATAGTGAAAAAGATTACCTCTGAAGGCACAAAAATTAATTAGTACTTTCCTCTGTTTATCCTTTTTTCAGAAATTACCACTACCCTTTATTAATGACATGAAATAGTGCTTTTCTTCACTGAAGTCTGCCTCAGGAATTTTTTTCTTAAAATCCGAAATTTTCTTCAGAATCTTACCGGCAAATTCCGTTACCGATTCAGCCTCAGGTGAGATGAACCGGTGGTTTCTGGCTTTTAATATCTCCATTGCCTCGGTAAATAGAGAAATTGTTTCCTTATCAAAAAAAGCACCGGCAAAAAAATTGAAAATGTAATCAATTGCCGTTTCAGAAGGATGGATCATATCTGCAGCATAAAACCGATAGTCACGCAGGTCGTCCATGAGAAGTTCATAAGCAGGAAAGTATCCGGGTGCTGTTTTATGACTCATAAGTTTTTCAATTGCCAGAAAGAGTACCGATTTACTGACCTGATTTCCATGTGCTCCTTCTTTCAGATATCTGACAGGACTTACGGTAAAAATAACTTTTAACCCCGGGTTAAAAACAGCCAGCCGGTCAAGCAGCTTCTCCCACTGTTCACATATCTCATCAATATCCAGCAATTCGTTTATGAACATCGATGCAGGAAGCTTGTGACAGTTCGAAACAATAATTCCGCTCTCCTTCAACCTGTAAACACGGGCAGTACCGAAAGTAACAAACAGAAAATCTGCATTTTTTAGAAAATCAAAAGTTGCTGAAGTTGAAGAATTTATTTTTTCAATAGTCGAATCCGGATCAGGTGAAGAAAAACTGGTATAATGATAAAAACTGTGATAGAGATTGTCATGAAAAAAAAGCTCGTCTTTTGTAAAAACCTTCTTCGCTATTATCATTTCGATTGTGTTGCCAATAGAAACCGGATTGTAAAGAGTCCCGTAAGGATTAATAACAACTTTCATCTTTGCATCGGCCATTTTCTTTCCGATTTCCATTGCAAAACAGGAACCCGTAAAAAGTACCCCGGTTTGATAAGTTATTTTTTTACCGGATGGCTCAATACTAAAAGTTGTCCGGAGAATCATATTCTCATCAGATAATATTATTATTTATCCAGTCAAGAATGTATGAGAAAACCTTCTCACTGAAAGGTTCGTTATGAAGCTCATGGTATCCACCTTCCCACAACCTGAAATTTACTAACCCGGATCTGGAAGCAATGTCCCTGCTGGCATCAGGTGAAGTAATTTTATCTTCTTCCCCGTGCAAAAGCAACACCGGCACATTTATCTTCTCTGCATTATTCAGGACATATTCACCTGATGAAACTGCGCTGAAAAAGAGGCTCACCGATATTTTACCGTGAACAAGGGGATCGTTATTGTACATATCCACCACGTCTTTTTTGTGCGACAGGTGTTCGGAGACAAGCCCCGTAGCCTGGGTTAGCGATGGGAAAATATTTTTCATTATCCCTGCCAGAAAGACTTTTGCTTTATTCAGCGGAAAAGCTAGTTTTATCCAGGGTGACGTAATTATTGCCCCTCTGATGTCGGGATTTTTCTTAATAATATAATTCAAAACTATTCCACCTCCCAAACTATGCCCGTAAACAAATACAGGAAGCTCTGGTTGAGTCCTCCTGCTCTCTGTCAGGAGAATATCAAGCATTTCATGTATCTGGTCATAACTTCTGATATGCCCCCTTTTGCCTTCCGACTTTCCATGACCGGGAAGGTCCATACCCTGAAATGTTATACCGGCTGAGTTAAACTTTTCTGCCCAATCGCTATATCTGAGAATATGTTCACCTAAGCCATGCACCATAATCACTGTAGCTCTTGCTCTTTCTGAAGGTTCCCATCTGAAACCCTTCAACAAGAGACCGTCTGAAAGTTTTATAGTTAAATCCATATTACTGTATTGTTTGTTATAAAAATAGTAAAAATGAGGTGCCAATTTTATTCCCCGGGCATTTTATTGACTTTACAGCTAAAATATACCCGCCAGAATAGTGGTAACAAAAAAATTTTTCCACTTAATATTATTTATACAACTTTTATTTATAAAATTGATTATCATCCTGTTAAATGATTTTCTTAATTAGAATTGTTTATATTTTTAAAGATATTCGGATATTAGTATTTGTTTATCTTAAATTCTTTATTATATTTGCAAAGGAAAAACTTAAAAAATACCAGTATGACAATTCGTGAATTCCATAACCGGCTAATTGAACTGAAAAGCAATCTTAACAGGTTTGCTTTAAGTCTGACTTACAACCGTGAAGATGCTCTTGACCTTGTGCAGGATACATATCTGAAGGCAATTACAAACAGGGATAAATTTGTTGATTACACCAATCTGAAAGCATGGGTATTCACAATTATGAAGAACACTTTTATAAACAATTACCGCAGGGGTCAGAAAGGAAATGCAATAATAGATAATACGAAGGATCTTTATTATATTAATCTTCCCCAGAATAAAGGTTTTGTTTCCCCTGAATCAAATTATGCTGTTGAAGAAATTGAAAAGGCGATAGACTCCCTCGAAGATGAATACAGGCTGCCTTTCAGAATGCATGTACAGGGTTTCAAATACGAAGAAATCGCTGAAAAGCTCGATTTGAAGATTGGAACTGTAAAAAGCAGAATCTTCTTTGCACGGCAGAAACTTATGAAAATCCTTAAGGATTATAATTAAAAGTTCAACTTTATTGTAAGGCTGTACTATGCTTCTTTACAGGGAACCATGCTGCCCATGCAAGCAGAATAAGGAAAGTTACTGTTATTATCCATGCCCAAATATTATTGATTTTTGATTCAGCCTTTATAATATAAGGTTCTGTAAAAAAGTATTCAGACCTTACCTGCCATAACGGGACTCCTGTACTATCAGGAAATCCGTTATGACTTACAGTTTTGCCGGGCATAATAATCCTTACAGTATAGCTGCTGAATGTTTGCGCCAGCAGGTCCTCAACTGCATTCATCGCCGAGTCAGCTTCATATCCGAACTCTTTGGCATTCTTTTCGCCCAACAGTTTTTCCTGAATTATTCCCTGCTTCCAGAGAGTATCAAAATCTCTGAGATTTTGCCTTAAAATATTATAGAAACTATCTTCTTTCTGTTTAGTATCACCCGTGAAAATTTTTCCTCCGGAGAGTTCGTTGAAAATATTAATCCATTCCGAGATAAGACTCCCGTACATCCATATTCCCGTGTATGCATTCACACTATCGTCAAGAGCCATATATTTCAAACTGTCAGGACCATTCAGAAGTTTTGGTTTTTCCGCATCAGGCATATAAAACCACTTCTGTTCCTCATCAGTCAGGAATGAAGCTACTGGATAGCCGTGTTTAATTCGTTTTTCGGCGATTTCGGGAAAAGTGAAATGCGTGTTAAACCATTTGAATTTTTTCCGGAATTCAACCTTTCTTATTGCGCTTCTGTTTATGCTGCTGTCGGAAGAATAATAAGTATTGAGTTCATCTGCTCCGCTGAAAATTTTTACTGCTCTTCTTACCCTGAGAGTATCTCCATGCTTGTTTATTTCGATCGAATCGCTTATTTTCCATGTTGAATCTCAGGGAATCTGAACTTCAGTAAAGCCAAATTTCATATCCGCCGACTTCATTTCAATCCTTCTTTCGACTGACCCGTCAGCCCTTACAATATCAGTTACAACTGTTTCCGGTTCATTATATGAATTCAGAGAAACAATCAATAAAACAAGTGTTTTTAATGTGTTTTTCATCTTACTCCTGGTTGAGGATAATCAAATAAACAAAAACTAATAGTAAATTTACAAAAGAAATTTTAAAAGTATGTATCAGAAAATTATATCATTAAGTACACATTCAAGAAACGGGTTATATGATATCACTTCGATGATAGAAAACGCAGTAAAAGAAAGCGGAATAAAAAATGGTATTGCATCTGTTTATGCAAGGGGTTCGACCTGTGCAATCATGATACAGGAAAACTGGGATGAATCTGTTCAGAACGATGTAATTACATTACTTAACAAACTTGTACCTCATGGCGTGTGGGAGCACGACAGGCAGGACAATAACGGGGATGCTCACCTGAAAGCCGGAATTGTTGGCCCGTCGGAGACAATACCGGTTGTTGACAATAAATTAGGTCTTTCAACATGGCAGAATATTTTTTTCTGCGAGTTTGATGGCCCCAGAAACAGGCGGGAAATTATGATAACTGTTTTAGGCGAAAAATAAGGAAGTCAGTCAGAGTTATAAAGAATTGTTTCGACGTTTTTCTTAAATCTTTCAAATCCCACACGGGCTACCGGTGTTTTTCCAAAAAGCTCTTCAAATCTTTCCCTGTCGAGAGTAAGCCATTCATGACGTGTCATTGAAATCAGTTTTTCAGATGCAATAAATTCAGGATGATTATGTGGTGAAATGTTTATGTTCCAGGGACATACTTCCTGACATATGTCACATCCAAAAACCCTGCGTTCAAACAAGCGGGCTGTTCGGGGATCAAGAGGGTTCCTGTTTTCTATCGTCAGATTTGAAATACATTTCCTTGCATCAATTGTCCTGTTACTGTTAATCGCACCGGTCGGACATCTGTCAATACATAAACTGCAATCCCTGCACCTGTCTGTTTTTACGGGCAGGTCATATTCAAGTTCAATATTAAGGAACAAAATCCCGATGAAAAAGAATGAACCTGTTTTTTCGTTTATAACAAGTGAATTTTTCCCCTGCCAACCTAATCCGGCCTCAACAGCCCATGGTTTTTCCATAACTGGCGAGGAGTCACATGAAATTTTCCCGTGTGTTTCCGGTACAATAGTTCTAATATAAGAAAGAAGGTTCTTAAGTTTTCCGGTTATCACACGGTGGTAATCGTTCCCGAGGGCATATCTTGAAATTACGGGCAAATCATGTTCCGACTGAAGATTAATGGTAAAATAATTCATCCCAACAACGACAACAGATCTTGCTTCGGGAAAAAACAGAGAAGGGTCAATTCTTTTTTCAACGTTTCTCGAAAGATATGTCATCATATCGTTCATGCCGCTCCGGCACCATTCCCTGAAGGGTTCCTCATATTCCGAAAGTCTTCTGGAACGGGTTATTCCACAAAGGTCAAAGCCAAGAGAGGAAGCTTTACTTTTTATAAGCGACGATATCCCACCGTTCACACTCATTACCTGATTACATCAGACCAAGCTCAAGTTTTGCGGCATCACTTAAACGGTCTCTGGTCCAGGGCGGATTAAAGGTCAGATTCACTTCACAATCCTTTACTCCTCTTGTTCCTGCAACCTTATATTTTACTTCCTCAACCAGCTGGGAGGCAAGGGGGCAGTTAGGAGCAGTCAGTGTCATTGTTATATGTGCCACATGGTCATCGTCAACATTTAAATCATAAATCAGCCCAAGATCATAAATATTGACCGGAATTTCAGGATCGTAAATTGATTTCAGGACTCCTTCAATTCTTGATTCTATTTCTTGCTTTTCAGAAAGTTCCATAGTAATATGGTCTTGATGTTTCAGACTAATACTTTAGTAATTAAATGTTATATTTTATTATAAATATACCATTAAAAAGTATCACCGGAAAGGTTTCTATTCTTGTTATATTCAAAAGCAATTGCATAAAGCTTCATTTGTTTGATCATTGCAAGCAATCCGTTTGATCGTGTGGGTGACAGGTTTTCCCTCAGGCCGGTCTTTTCTATGAAATAAAGGTCTGCGTTTTTTATTTCATCAGGTGTCCTGCCGGAGAGTACCTGTATGAGCAGGGAAACAATGCCTTTTGTTATCAGGGCATCACTGTCGGCATAGAAGTATATTTTTCCATCCCTGAACTCCGGATAGAGCCACACTTTTGACTGGCATCCCTCAATGAGATAATCATTCTTCCTGTAAGCCGGATCAAGCGGCGCCAGTTCTTTACCCTTTTCAATCAGCAATGAATACCTCTCCATCCAGTCGTCAAAGGCGCTAAACTCTTCTATTATTTTATCCTGAACATCATTAATGCTCATCTCATTTTTCATTTATAAAACATACTTATCACTTTATCTATTCCCTCTGCGAGGGCATCAATTTCCTCTTCGGTGTTGTAAAAACATAAAGAAGCCCTGATAGTTCCATCGAGTCCAAGCCTGTCCATCAATGGCTGAGCACAATGATTACCTGTTCTTACTGCTATTCCAAGCTTGTCGAGTATCATTCCG
>Ga0123519_10008983_pt1 | contig 15126 bp, 10 predicted proteins | sample YelNatPaOPRAMG02_FD_87396 | JGI IMG/M metagenome (GOLD analysis project Ga0123519, IMG submission 87396) | Hot spring microbial communities from Yellowstone National Park - Yellowstone National Park OP-RAMG-02 (version 2) | ecosystem: Environmental > Aquatic > Thermal springs > Hot (42-90C) ...
TCTTTATTCAGGATGGATTCGCCTTGTTTGTGTGGGATTAATATTTCTAGGAGTTTTACTTATAGTTACAGACAAAGATTTTCCTTGGAAACCTAAAAGTAAGAAAATATAACTCCATTTAAATGGGATTAAAATGCACGACCCACTTCGTGGGTACCCCGAATGAAAATTGCAAAGTTAAATAAAAAATTTTTGTTAAGAATCAAATTTTCAATTTGTATTTTGCAATTTGACTTTTGACTTAATCCAAATTTTGAAATGCAAAATTTGGATTATATATTATTTTCCCCGGTTTATTCTTGTCAAGTATTTTTATTATATTTTATGCAATTTAATGTAGGCGGTTATCCCACTCTTTGTATTGCACCTTGCTTAACCCTGGTGTTTTGAGAGTCACAACCTTATGTACTCTAACCTTGCTTCATTGAAGCTAAGGTGCGTGTGGGGAGTTATTGTGCTCTGCGTGGAGGTCGAATAAATCCATTCGCCTCAATTACACAAATGATAATCTCCCCGCCTCTGTGGTTAACTGTATTATTTGGGATTAAATTAACACTAAGTCTAGTAGCTATAAGCTTTGCTTTTAAAGCTACTCTCAATTTTCTTCATAATATTTCTTTGTGCCCTACAGTAGTATAAATGTTTCTGGTTAAATATATTTTTTGTGGTTAACTTTAATTTAAAATTATTTTAAAAGTATGAAGGAATTTTTGGAAATATTAAAGAAGTCTACCGCCAAGAATGCTTTCTTTGGCAAGAAAGCATAAAAAGCTTGTGTAGTTTTTTATTAAAGTTTAAGGTAATATAACGAAAAAGTTAAAAGTCTATTTGGGAAGTTGTTATATTTTTAAAAATAGGGGGAATAACTTATGAAAACATTGGTAGAACCAGAATTAACAAAAAATGCTTTGGTGGTATTAGAAAAGCGCTATTTGAAAAAAGACTCTACGGGTAAAGTAATAGAGACACCTTCCGAAATGTTCTGGCGAGTTGCCTGGAATATTGCTCAGGCAGATAGTATTTACAACTCTAAAGCAGAGACGGAGCAAATTGCAGAAGATTTTTATAATATAATGGCAAAGCTTGAGTTTTTGCCAAACTCACCTACTCTTATGAATGCAGGTAGAGAACTGCAACAACTATCTGCTTGTTTTGTTTTGCCTGTAGAAGATTCTATTGAAAGTATTTTTGAAGCTATTAAACATACTGCCCTCATTCATAAAAGTGGTGGAGGAACAGGATTTTCTTTTTCCCGTCTCCGTCCTAAAAAAGATGTAGTATTAACTACTAGTGGTGTAAGTAGTGGCCCGGTTTCTTTTATGCGAATTTTTAACACTACAACAGAAACCATCAAGCAGGGTGGAACACGCAGGGGTGCTAATATGGGTATTTTGCGTGTAGACCATCCTGATATTTTTGAATTTATAACTTGTAAAGAAGACCCGCAGGAATTAACTAATTTTAATATTTCCGTAGCAGTGACAGAGGAATTTATGAAAGCAGTGGAGATGGACGGAGAGTATCCATTAATAAATCCTCGCACAGGCAAAACTGTAAAAACGGTAAAAGCCAGAGAAATATTTGATTTGATAGTTCGTATGGCATGGAAAAATGGAGAACCTGGAATAATATTTCTGGATAGAATTAATGCTGCAAACCCTACCCCACACTTAGGAGAGATAGAAAGCACAAATCCCTGTGGAGAACAGCCTCTCCTGCCTTTTGAGTCCTGCAATCTTGGTTCTTTAAATTTGACGAAGATAATAAAACAGATTAATGGTTCTACTGTTATTGATTATGAACATTTTCGCGAATTAATACACAAAGCAGTGCATTTTTTAGACAATGTAATAGATATGAATCATTATCCTCTTCCACAGATAGAGAAGATGACAAAAGGTAACCGTAAAATAGGGCTTGGAGTAATGGGTTTTGCTGATTTGCTTATAATGATGGGTATACCATACAACTCTGAGGCGGCACTAAAACTTGCAGAGGAGATAATGGAGTTTATCTCTCGCGAATCCAAGCGAGCAGCAGAAAAGCTGGCAAGTGTAAGAGGTTCTTTCCCAAATATACAGGGAAGTATCTATGAGGGTAAGTTAATGCGTAATGCTACTACTACTACAATTGCGCCTACAGGTAGTATAAGCATTATTGCAGGTGTAACAAGTGGAATAGAGCCCATTTTTGCTGTTACATTTGTGCGAAGAATTTTGGATGGAGAAAGATTACTTGAGCTTCACCCATTATTTAAGAGAATAACCGAAGAGAGAGGTATTTACAGTGATACATTGGTAGAAAGGATTGTAGAAGCAGGCGAACTAAATAAAATAAAAGAGATACCTCAAGATTTAAAACAGCTTTTTGTTACAGCGCATGATATTACTCCTCAATGGCATGTAAGGATGCAGGCAGCTTTTCAGAAGTTTACTGATAATGCTGTTTCGAAAACAGTTAATTTCCCTGCTTCTGCTACTGTTGAGGATGTTGCAAAGGTCTACCATCTGGCATATAAACTAGGCTGCAAAGGAGTAACTATCTATAGAGATAGTTCAAGGAAGCATCAAGTGCTGGATAAGAAAGTAAAAGAACAAGCCAAAGACAAAGATGGCAAACTTCAGCCCCGTCCCAGACCTCTCTGGACAAGAGGTATCACTATAAAAGCACCTACCGGTTGTGGCAATTTATATGTTACTATTAACAGGGATGAAAATGGTCTGTGTGAAGTGTTTGCTCGTATGGGTAAATCTGGAGGATGTGCAGCTTCTCAGACTGAGGTTACCGGTAGGCTTATTTCTTTAGCTCTTAGAGCTGGTATCGAACCTAAATCAATAATAAAACAATTGCGAGGTATACGCTGTCCATCTCCAAGCTGGAATAAAGGAGAACTTACACTTTCCTGTGCAGATGCCATTTGTAAAGCTTTAGAAAAATATTTAGAAATAGAAGGAGATCTTTCCTGGAAGGAACCAGGTTTACTTTCAACTAATTTAACTGGACTTTATCCTCAGTGTCCAGAGTGTGGAGGCATGCTAGAGTTTGGTGAAGGTTGTGTATTGTGTAAATTCTGTGGATTTTCTAGATGCGAATAAAAGTGCTTGTAGCAGAAGATGATATTAATATTGGTAAATTGCTCCAGAACTTTCTAGAGAGTAAAGGTATGGAAGTTACAGTAGCGCTGGATGGAGAAGAAGCGTTAAATAAATTAAGAGGGAAAGAATATTCTATATTATTTGCAGATTTGCGTATGCCTTGTTTGGGTGGTATAGAGTTTTTAGAGCGAGTAAAAGAGCTAGCTCCACAACTTCCGGTGATAGTAATGAGTGCTTATGGTAATACTCAGGAAGCAGTAAGAGCAGTAAAGGCAGGAGCTTATACTTTTATTAGTAAGCCTTTTATTCTGGAAAGTTTACCACTTTTGATAGAAAAAGCATTAGAAGAAGCTAGAATAAAGCAAGAGTATTACCAATTAAGAGAGATAAATTGCAATTTATTGCGTGCAGAAGAAATAAAGTCTAACTTGTTAAGTGTTGTATCTCACGAATTTAATACTCCACTCACATTGATTAAAGGTTATTTGATTATAGCTTTAAAGGACCCGATGGTGATTCAGAATAAAATGCTTTACAAAAGATTAAATGTTGCTTTTACTGCTACAAAGAGATTAGAAAAATTGATTCATAACTTTTTGATTATGAATGTAAGCAAGAAGCGCCTCACAGTGTTACATCGTAAACGGGTAATGACTTTAGATTTTATTAAAATGGTAGTTAAAAAATACTATCGAGAGTTACGCTTAAAAAAGTTAAAAGTTAAGCTACTTGTAGGTAAATCTGTCAAAAAAGTTTTTATAGATACAGGGAAAGTAAGTATAGCATTAGAAAATATTTTGGACAACGCTATAAAGTTTAGTCCACCAGATGAAGAGATTATTATTAGGGCAGGAATGGAAAAGAATTATTTAAAAATTTCAATTCAAGATAAGGGACCGGGGATTTCTAAAGAGATTTTGCCAGTAATTTTTTCTCCATTTGATAGTGGAGATATGAGTTCTACACGAAAGTTCGGAGGAGTAGGACTTGGACTTGCAGTAGCAAAAATGGTAGTGCAAGCTCATAATGGTTATATTAAAGTAGAAACCCGCCAGGGGAAAGGCAGTATATTTACTATTTATATACCGATAGGAGAAAGGGTGGTGAGAAAATAATAGAACTTACATTGCTTACTTGGGAAGAGGTAGAGAGGTATTTAATTGATAAGAAAAGCATTATTATCCCTCTGGGGAGTATAGAACAACATAGTCTTGCTTTACCCTTAGGCACAGATACTTTTATCGCCCGTTCTTTAGCAAAAGAAGTAGGTGATCGCACCAGTACTTTAGTGATGCCCGTGCTAAGTCCAGGCCTCTCTCTTGTGCCCCATATGGCATTTCCAGGTACCGTAAGTTTAAGACCTTATACATTTCAGAAAGTAATAGAAGAAGTTATATCCTCACTTTATCAACATGGTTTTAGACAGATGCTACTTATTAATGCTCATGGTCTTAATATGAGTTCCATAATGGGAGCATTGCAGGAGTTAACCTTTGCTCTGGGAGATTTAAGAGTTATAGCAAGAAGCTGGTGGGAACTTCCATCAGTAAGAAGTATTCGTAAAGTATATTTTTCTTCTTCTGGTCATGCTACAGCAGAAGAGATTTCTATGATGTTATACCTAAAGGAATCACTAGTAAAGAAAGAAAAGTTTTCGGTCCATAAGGCAGGTGCTGGGGTAATGATAGGGCTTCCAAAAATTAAAGAGTTTACCCCTACAGGGTTAATAAATGGTGACCAAAGTGAGGCTGATAGAGATTTGGGAGAGAAACTTTTTAATAAGTGTGTAGAAGGATATATTGAACTACTGCAGGAATTGGAAAGTAAGTAAATTTTAAGGTGTTGTCATACTTTTTTTGTAACGGCTTGCCTTGTGTTTTTAAAGAAAGTAGGTGAATTAAAACGATGGGGATAGAGGAACATAAACGCAATGCACCTGCCGCTGTCAGTTGTGCTGTGCTTACAGTAAGTAGCAGTAGAGTAGAGGCAGAAGATTTTTCAGGCAAATTAATTAAAGATTTATTAAAAACTGGTGGGCATACTGTTAAAGATTATAAACTGGTTAAAGATGTGATTTGTGAAATTAGAGATTGTTTAATACAATGGTTAAATGATAGAGAGATTCAGGTAATTATATGTAATGGCGGAAGTGGTATTTCGCCAGAGGATGTAACGAGAGAAGCAATTACTTCATTGCCAAATAAAGAAATTCCCGGTTTTGGAGAATTATTTCGTTTTTTAAGTTATGCCGAGATTGGCTCTGCTTCAATGTTAAGTAGGGCAGGAGCTTGGATTGTTGAGGATAAGATAGTATTTCTTTTACCAGGTTCTAAAAGTGCTGTAAGATTAGCTATGGAAAAGTTAATTTTACAAGAATTAGGTCATATTGTAGGAGAATTAAAAAGAAATGTGGAACAAATTAATTGAATTTGAGGAGGCAGAAAAACTTATAAAGAATACAATAAAAGAGATTACTGCCACTGAAACTGTGCATTTAAAGAATGCATTGGGTAGAGTGCTAGCTAAAGATGTGTTAGCACATCTGGATATTCCTTCTTTTAATAGGGCTACTATGGATGGCTTCGCTCTTTATAGTAAAGATACCGAAGGAGCAAGTTCTAACAAACCGGTTATATTAAATATTAAAGGTAAGATATGGCCTGGAACACCTTTGGAAATTAAATTAAACAGTGGTGAATGTGTAAAAATAGCTACTGGTGCCACATTACCTAAAGGAGTAGATGCAGTTGTAAAACAGGAAGATGTAGAGGTAGAGGCTAACAAAATCTTTATTACTGAGCCATTAAAGCAATGGGAGAATGTGGGTTTAAAGGGCGGAGATATAAAGCGTGGTGAATTGCTTTTAGGTAGAGGAACACTTATTACTCCAGGCAGGATAGCTGGTTTAGCTGCTTGTGGGATAGCAGAGCTTTTGGTTTATAAGAAACCTAATTTACTTATTGTAGCTAGTGGAAGTGAAATTCAATCTGTAGGCAAAGAGCCTCTTATGCCGGGTAAAGTGTTTGATATTAATTCCTATACTATTTTATCTCTGTTGACTTTAAATGGAGCTTGCGGAGTAATTTACTCCCCATATCTTAAAGATACTATAGAAGATTTTATAAAAGTATTTTTAGAGGCAGAAAAATATGATGGAATTATTTTTAGTGGAAGCACTTCTATAGGAGAGCGTGATCTTTTAGCTAAAGCAATACTGGAGGTAGGAGGAGAGGTTATTTTTCATGGAGTTAATACTATGCCTGGTAAACCTACTTTATTCGGGAAATATAAAGAAACTATTATATGGGGATTACCGGGCTTCCCTACTTCTTGTTTCATGATAGCATACACGATGCTTGTGCCTGCTTTAAGAAAAGTAGGGCATCTTGAACCTTTTCCAGTGAGAAGAGAAATGCTTCCGATGGGCGAAGCATTGAAATTACCTTCTTTGCCTACTAAGTTTATTACTGTAAATGTTAAAGATAAAAAAGTTTTTCCTGTGTTTAAAGGTTCTAGTATGATTAGTAGTTTTCTTTCTGCACAGGGCTATGTGGTAATACCTAGAGGGGTTAGCCAGGTAGAGAAAGATAGCTTGGTAGAAGTAATATTTTTACAATAATAAAATCTTTATAAAATAAGGTTTTTAAAACCGATTAATGCAATTAAAAACTACAAACTTGTAATGGGATTTGTGGCAATTTTAATCCTAAATAATGCAGTTAACCGCAGAGCTTCAATGAAGCAAGGTTAGAGCACATAAGGTTGTGTCTCTCAAAACACCAGGGTTAGGCAAGGTGCAATACAAAGAGTGGGATAACCGCCTACATTAAATTGCATAAAATATAATAAAAATACTTGACAAGAAATAAATCAGGACACAGAGAAATATATTGATAATAATAGGGGAAAATAGTTTTTCTCTGTGCACTCTTTTGTACAAAAATAAACTTAATTATTTTAAAATTTTATATTAAAAGTACACAGAGAATTATTTGAAAATAAAAGATTTTATTTAATTTCAAAAATACCTCTGCAAGCTTCGGTGGTTTTAGTCGCATTTTCCGGGTTAAAGGGAATCATTGCTTCTATTGTCGGAGGAATTGGAGGTATCCCTGGCGCTGTTTTAGGGGGATTTTTCTTAGGATTGGCTGAGACTCTGGGAATCTGGAAAATTCAGGCAGGATGGAAAGATTGCATTTCTTTTGTTTAGACCAAGAGGATTTCTAGGAGTGAAAGAAAGAGAAGAAAGATAAACAAAATTATAAACTTGACTTGACAAATAGACCAGATTTTTGTAAATTTAGATATGATAATATCCAAATAGGAGGGAATATAGATAAGCAGGTATCCAAATGGTAAGAATAGCTGAAATAGTAAGTCAAAATCCATGGTGGAAAGTGGGAAAAGATTTTATTTATGATGATCAAAATCTCAAAAAAGCTAAACCACTCTTCTTTGAAAGGGGTGAGATAGAACTTAAAAAAGGAAATATTTATATTCTTAGAGGACCAAGGCAGGTGGGCAAAACTACCTATCTCAAGGATACCATAAAGAAGTTGATAGAAAGGGGTATATCACCTAAAAATATTCTCTACCTTTCCTTAGATTTTTTCACTTCCCGCAGAGAGATGAGAAATGCTATAGATTATTTTCTAGATTCCACAAGGGATACTGCTGAAATATACCTGTTCTTAGATGAGATTACCTCAATTGAAGATTGGAACTTAGAACTTAAATTTATGGCTGACCAGGGAATTACTGAAAAAGGAATCATTCTTGCTACAGGCTCAAGTGCAGTAAAATTAAAAGAGAAAGGAGAATTACTTCCGGGAAGAGGATTGGAAGGTAATGAATATTATATAAAACCCCTCTGTTTCAGAGAATTCGCAATCCAATCTATTGATTTTATAAAGGAATGCTTTCCACGAGAAGATGAATTTAGATACACCTTCCCCGAACTGAAATCTATTTTCAAGGAATGCTTCATTGACTTATCTTATAGCCCTGAGGATGTAAAAAAACAGATGTATAAACTTCTTCCTTTTAAAAAAGAACTTGGCTTTCTTTTTAGAATTTATCTCACTACTGGAGGTTTTCCTGGGGCTATAAATCATTATCTCTCTAACAGATTTTTAAAAGGAGAAGAAACTATAGACCCACAAATTAGTGAGATATTCATCAGGGATGTCCTGGGAGACATCTCTAGAGCCCAAAAGCAAGAGACTATAGTAAGACAAATATTGAAGGCAATTACTGAACGATACAGCTCAAGATTTAGCTTTTCAAGCCTTTCCAGAGATATAGAGAGAACTCATGTCACTACTATTGATTATCTTGAATTCCTGGAGGACTCTTTTATAAGTTTTATTTTATATGCATATGATTTTAGTAAAAAAGAACCAAAGCTAAAAGGTGACAAAAAAATATATTTCTTTGACCCTCTGGTTTTTCATTCAGTAAAAAGTTACCTTACAGGTAAGGGAATCTGGAATATAATCACCTCCACAATGGAAGATGAAGAAATGCAAAGCAAAGTTGTGGAGGGTATAGTTATCTCTCACCTTATGTTACACAAGGAAATCCCTTTTTTAAAGAAAGCCAGCACATTTTTATGGAGTTACTATGATAAAAGTGGAAGGGAGATAGATGCCATCCTTAAAGAAGATGAAAGATTCCTTGGTATTGAGGTAAAATATAGAAGTCAGGTCAGTGAAATAAAGATAAGAAATCTACCACCCGTTAAAAAATATATCATCTTAAGTAAAGGAGATGTGGGAGGGAAAGGAGAAACTATGATTATTCCTGTTGATATATTTCTTGCCCTCTTACTCACTTCTAAGCAAAATGTTTAGAATAATATCAAAATTTCAGAAAATTTGGATAATAAACCCAGAAACATTCATGCCCCTGCGGGGCACACACGCAAGTGCGAGTGCAAAGCATCTAAAGGAATATGAAAATTGAGAGTGGCTTCGGGAGTGAAGCCTAGTTGTGGAGCTTACGGGTACCAAACTTAGCGTCAATTTTGCGTAGCGCAAGGACTGTTCGAGCGAAGCGAGTTCCAAAGCGTAGCAGTCAACCTGAGTTTGGTCAGAGCGGAGCGTCGAAGGCGAGCAGAAAGCCACTCTCAAAAAAATAATGAATGTGTTTTCATAGGGAACGCAGTTAAACACAAAGAGTATCTGTACCCGTTTTTACCCCTCAAGGGTATGGAGAATAACCTTTTGAGTATGTGTTCTACTTTTTGTATATATTTAATATTTACTCTTTACTTTTTAAAGATTGATGTGATAATAAAAAGGGAATTAGCAGTTTTGTATTTGGAGGTGAAAAAGAATGGTAGGGGTTTATAGTTTTTCATACTTCCAGAGCATGGGTGGAGTAGCTAGTATGGGTGGGGTTGCACAGCTAATAAATATGCAAATGCAGATGCAAATGTTAATGATGTTAGCTATGATGGGGAGTATAGCAGGGGGTATGGCTGGTATGGGGATGCCGATGGGAATGCAACCTTTTGCTTTTTATCCTGCTATCCCTGTGCCTGCATATAATAATGTTCCTACGGGTATGTTCCCTTCGGTTGCCCCCTGGTATAGTGGTGGGAATCTGGGAGGTGGTATAGGGAATGCCTTAATGGGTGGTTATTCATTACCACCTTTTGGAATGTTCCCAAACATTGGGTTTAATTATGGTTCTCCTGTACCAAATCCCGCTATGCAAATATCTCCTATTCATCATCCACAGTCCCGTCAACAGGTAGGAGCAATGTTATCTCAAGCAGCACAGAAGTATGGTATTCCGGAGAACATTCTTAAAGCAGTTGCCTGGAATGAGTCGCGATGGAATCCAAACGCTGTAGGAGATGGAGGACAAAGCCGCGGAGTAATGCAAATTTATGCTAGAGCTCACCCAGATGCTTATCAGGGAGGTATAAATGTTGGCAATTCTACAGCTGCTAATATTGAGTATGGTGCCAGGTTGTTGCGCCGTCTTTATGATAGATATGGCAGTTGGGAGATGGCAGTGAAGAGATATAATGGAGCAGGCCCACATGCAGAGATGTATGCTCAGCGGGTAATGTATATGGCTCAAGCGCAACCCTGGAGACAACAGGGATTAGCTTAAAATTAAAATAAATTAAGTTCCAAACCCGGCTTTTTGAGTGTGCCGGGTTTAATTTTTGTAGATGATAATAGTTGGAATGCCACTTAAAGAGTTTATCAAGCAGAAAAAAGAAGGAATAGTGTATAGTGTTTTTAAAGATGGGCTAAACTTACTGGTTGATAGAAGAATTGTAGTAGTTAGTAAAAAAATGGAATATCTTTCGGCTTTGGGTGTAGTAACTTTCCCTGAATGTCCTTTTTGGGCTTTGGGATTGAAAGTAACACTGGATAAAACAGGGATAAAATCTGCAGAAGGCTTTTTAAATTTTTCTAAAGCATATATCTGGCAACCAGAACTTCTAGTGCCATTTTATAGTTATTTTAATGTTATAGAAAATTTAAAAAAAGCATTTTATTGGCTTTCTTTATTTGATTACAAAGTTCCAAGAGGCTTCTCTTTAAAAGAAGTTTGGAGACTTGCGAAGTCTACAGAAGAGTTGTTTCTCTCACTTCTTGGCAAAGGAGAAGGAAGCACTCCATTTGGAGACGATTTACTGGGTGGATTTATTTATGGAAAATTAATTAGAGAAAAATTTGAAGGCAAAGATATTTCTTTAGCTCAAGAATATTTTCTTTCAATTCTTTATCAAAATGAAGGAAAGACTACATTGTTTGGCGAAGAATTGCTACGAAGTTTTATATTATTACAGCCACCACTAGTTGTAAAATTACTAGTTAAGAAGTTATTTGAGCTTCAATTGGATGAGAAAAGCTTACTTAGAAGTTTGCTAAGAGTAATACGTTTAGGACATAGTTCTGGATGGGGTATTGCTTTCGGGGTGCTTTGTGGTTTGAGTAACTTTAGGGAAAGGAGACCCCTGGTATATGGAATTAGTTAAATATTTTATTTATCCAAATACTTACAGAGATTCAGTTGCTTTAATGCAAATTAATAAGATTATTACTTCTTCTAAAGGTATCACCGAAGCTTTTGTGGGTATGGGCACTGATTACAATAAAGAAATTTTAGAAAGGCAAAACCTTTTATCGCCACCACTGAAAGAAGTTACTCCTTATGATTTAATAATGGTTATTAAAGGAGAGAAAGAGGAAGATATAGATGGTGCACAAGCCTCTGCTATAGCTTTTTTAAGTAATAGAGAAAGCACTGATGCGGAAGAGTATCTACCTGTTTCTCAGGAAGCTGCTTTAAAAGTTCTTCCAGAGGCAAATCTTGTATTAATTTCAACCCCTGGAGATTATGCAGCTTGGGAAGGAGAGAAGGCTTTAAATTATAATATGAATGTAATGATGTTCAGTGATAATGTGCTACTTAAAGATGAAATTAGGCTTAAAGAAAAAGCTCGGAGAAAAGGTATTTTATTTATGGGTCCAGATTGTGGAACAGCTATAATCTCTGGCGTTCCTCTGGGTTTTGCAAATGTAATACCGAGAGGTAATATTGGGATTGTAGCCGCCAGTGGCACAGGACTTCAGGAAGTTTCCTCTTTGATTGCAACCCTTGGTGGAGGAATATCTCAGGGTATAGGTACAGGGGGAAGAGATTTATCTCTAGAAGTTGGTGCAGTTACAATGTTAATGGGTATGGAGGCATTGGCAGAGGATAGGGAGACAGAGGTCTTGGTGTTGCTCTCAAAACCACCAGCTAAGAATATTATGAGTAAAGTACTTTCCTTAGCCAAAAAGATTCCTTTACCTGTAGTAATTAATTTTATAGGCTTTACCAGAGACTCTTATAGAGAAGACAATTTATATTTCGAACCAACTTTTAAACATACTGCGTTGAGGGCACTTTCTCTGGCTTATGATAAAGACTATGAAGGACTTAAGGAGCAATTACCTAAGCCACTACTTCCTGCTTTTAGAAAAAGGAGAAGCGATAAGGTTTATCTGAGAGGTTTATATAGCGGAGGGAGTCTGTGCTCCGAAGCTATTGTTTTGCTTAATAATTATTTAGGAGAGATTTACAGTAATGTTCATATTAGTGGATGCACCCTGCCTCTTTCCCCTCCATATGAAAGTATTAAGCACACAATTTTAGATCTGGGTGATGATTATTTTACTCGTGGGAGACCCCATCCAATGATAGATTTTTCTTTGCGATGTAAGCTGTTGTGGGAAGAAGCTCAACAGTTAGAAGTAGGGGTAATTTTGCTAGATGTAGTTTTGGGATATGGAGCAGCACCAGAACCGGCAGAAGAGCTAAAAGATGTTTTATCTACTATTAGTACCTTACCTTCCCCACCCTATGTTATTATTTCTCTGTGTGGCACAGAAGAGGACCCACAGAAATTTTCTATTCAAAAGGAGAAGTTAGAAGATATGGGAGCTCTGGTTTGTAACAGTAATGTAGATGCAGTAGAGCTAGCAGCACAGATAGTGTTGACTTTAAGAGAAAATTGATTTAAAATTATTGGAGGGAAAATATGCTTTTTTTTCGTATACCTGCACCTGATGGAAGTGTTGATTCTCAGACAGGTAAAGTAATTACAGTATTACCTGATGATGCAGTTTTAAAAAATAAATATTATGTAAAGTATCTTACAACTGGTGGTATGGGGGTTGTGTATCTAGCTCATTCGGCAGAAAGAGATCGGAAATATATAATAAAAGAAGTAGATTCTTCTTATCCTAAATTGGTAATGGCTTTGGCTCAAGAGAAAGCTACTTTAGAAAGGCTAGACCATATAGGAATTGTAAAGTTATATGATTTTTTTGAAGAGGAAGGTTACTACTATCTAGTATTAGAGCATATTGCAGGGAAAACTTTAAAAGAACTTATTCCTCCTTTTCCTGATGTATTTTTATCAGAAAAAACTGTAATAGAATGGGCTATTCAGATACTTGAAGTTTTTGATTATTTACATAACCTAAACCCTCCGATTATTTACCGCGATCTTAAACCCGATAATGTTATGTTAACCAAAGATGGGAAAATAAAATTAATAGATTTTGGAATAGCACGAGTATATAAAAAAGGAAAAGCTACTGATACAGAGTACTTTGGTTCAGTTATAACAGCTTCTCCAGAGCATTATGGAGGTGCCCAAACAGATGTTCGTTCAGATATCTATACTATAGGTGCTACTATCCATTATTTACTGACCAGTGGGAGAGCAGAACTTGAGGAACCTTTTAAATTCCCTAAAATTCGTTCTATTAATCCAAATGTTTCCCCTCAACTTGAAGAAATATTAGAAAAAGCTTTGTCTTTGGATCCTGATGAAAGGTATCAGACAGCCAAAGAATTTAAATTAGCACTAGAAAAGCTATTACCAAAGTCCACTAAAGAAGTAGAAGGAGGTGTTACTCCTCTAGAAAAAAAACCAATATCTATTAAGTCGCCTATAGAAAAACAGGTTCAAATTATGCCTAAGATAGAAAAGAAAAAAAGCTTTTCTTCTTCTTTTATAATAGTATTTTCATTATTTTTATTGACTTTAGCTTTTGCTTTTTATCAAAAAACTTTAGATTATAGACGAAGCATTGTAGTTTTCCCGACACAACAATCTATTTCACACCATCTTACAATACCTTTAAAAATTACTCCTTCTGTAGCAGCTTTTACTCCAGCTTTAAAACCCAAAACCACCAAACCAATTTCCCAGTTTACCCCTACTGTTTATGTAGCTGAAACGCAAGCCCCTTTATTTACACCAACCAAATTGGAACCTTCTCTTACTAGTAAGCCAGTTAAAGAAATTACTCCTATCCCTACTATAATTAAAAAAGGTGTAATACAGATATATGCTCCTTCAGATTATACTGTAACCTTGCGAGGTAAAAATATGTATCGAAGTTTCTCAGGTTCAGCTAAATTAGAAGTGCCAGAAGGCATTTATGAATTAATTGTAGATACCCCTATAAGTAGAAAGAGGATAAATGTAGAAGTAAAAAGAGGTAAGCCAGCAGAGGTGGATTTTAGATGATAAAGATGCATAAAACAATAATAATAATTAGTTTAATATGTATTATAATGTTTAGTGTGGAGGCAATTCCCTTTTTGCCAACTTTAACAGATGTACAGGGTAATAAAATTACTTTAAGTAAATTTTTAGGAGAAAAGTTTATTTTACTTTACTTTTTTGATCCAACATTTCCTTTGTGTGTCCAAGTTCTGTCTAAATTAGAAAAACTTTCTTCTCCTCAAATAGTAATATATGCTATTGATATTTATCCACAAACCAGTAAAAATGCTAAAGAGATAGCTCCTGCCACCACTATTCCGATACTAATAGATACCAAAGGAGAACTTGCTAGAACTTATAAAGTAGAAGATATTGTACCTACTTACTGTTTATTAGATAAAAATGGAGATATAGCTTTCTTTAAACAAGGTGGAGGAGAAGAAGCAGTATTAGATATAAAAAACTTAATAGAGCCTGCTACTCCTACTTCTATAGCTACTCCTCCGGGTGTCTCCCTGCCTACTCCTATCCCGACAGCTACTCCTACTCTAACTCCCACAGCCACTCCTACCATTATTGGTAAGATAGAGGAGGTAGTAGTTATACCCAAAGAAGAAGGAAATATATATTATTTTCCACAATTAGATTTTTCCATTTATTTACCTTTGGCTTGGACAATGACAAAAGTTGATATTACCCAGAGATTAATTCCTTCTGCAATAAATGTAGTTGCTCTGAAGAATGGTAATAAAATACTGGAGATTAATTACTTTTCTCCAACTACTCTCTCAGAACTATTTGGAGAAGAGGCATTTTTCCCTACAGAGCTAAGTCAATTTGTTCAACAAAAACTGGAAGAAAAGGGAGCAGAATTTATACTTACTCCACGAAATGAAAAACTTGGGTTGGTAGATGGGGTAAGAACAAAAGGGTGGATACCTCGTTTAGCTAAAAGGAAGTTATTTTTTGACCAGTTTTATTTTTTATTGCCAGAAAAAA
>Ga0123519_10008985_pt1 | contig 15124 bp, 13 predicted proteins | sample YelNatPaOPRAMG02_FD_87396 | JGI IMG/M metagenome (GOLD analysis project Ga0123519, IMG submission 87396) | Hot spring microbial communities from Yellowstone National Park - Yellowstone National Park OP-RAMG-02 (version 2) | ecosystem: Environmental > Aquatic > Thermal springs > Hot (42-90C) ...
CATTTCCATAATATGGATAAAAGCCAGGCTGAGGAGTCGGTTGTGGCGTGAACATTCTGGCTGTGGAAAAGGGCGGCAAAACCGGCTCAACAGTCCGGTTGGTGAATTGCTCTTCCTTGTCCAGGTAAGCCGCTTGTGCGGTTAGAGAGGCTAGAACTGCAAGCAGAATTAAACGTGAAGTTTTCATAATCAGAAATTGCCTGCTGGTTGAGCGTTGTTGACAGCGGCGTGGTTCGGCGGTGTTGGCTTCTTTTGATTTACGTCGTCGCTTTTTACGTGGTTTTGGGTGTCATGCGCGCTGGATTTGTGCGAGCCGGTTTCAGCTTGACGCTTTGTTTGAGCATGAGATGTGGCTGCAAAAATGCCGTGTCCCAAACCGTCAGAGGTTGCAAACCACGCTTCACGGTCATCAGCCCAGATACCCAAAACGAAATTATTTGGAAGGGCGGTTGGCATTTTGATTTTCTCCACTGTTTTGTCGGGATACGTTATTTCGAGGTTGCCATCGCCACTTTCGCTGCGCGCATAGACGGCCCAACTGTCGCCGTCAGTGACTGCAAGGCCGTTGTCGGTTCCCACCCATGCAACACGACCGCGTGCATGGATGAATTGGACGAAATTGGATGGGAGCGGTGATTTTTTTCCTGCCATGTGCGCCAACGCAAACCGTCATAACGTGACATCCCGAAATATGTGGCCTGCCACAACAGACCGTCGCTCCATGAAAGCCATGCGGTAATGTCGTTTACCGGCCCATCATCGGGAACAAGATCAAAATGAAAGTCACCATCCGGATCGCGGTATTCTTTGAAAACTCCGCGCAAGGGCTCGTATTCGAGTATGCCGCTGCCCCAGACGCCAACAAATATCCGATCGTTGGCGGCAGCCACAGAATATACCCAAGGTTCATGCATCTGTGAATTGGTGTGATCATAAATTTTCCAACTGCCGGTTTTGAGGTCCAAAACCCCGCACCCGGCTGCGGTTGCAACCCACAAGGTGTCACCGAACAGAGCGACCCCATAAATGATATTGTTTGGGAGGCCGGAAGTGGTTTGAAAATAGGAATTGATTCGACCTGCGCTGTAGCGGTTGAGGCCGCGCATAGTTCCTATCCAAATATCGCCGTTGCGCTGATCTTCAGCGAGGCAAAGGACGATTTGGTGACTTAGGCCGTGTTCTGTTCCCAATTTTCTGAACTTGCCGTTTTCACGAATCAGCAATCCTTTTGCAGTTCCGACCAGCAGCGTGCCGTCATGGGTGACAAGCACACAGTGTATTTTGTGGGATGGCATGCCATCGGCAATGCCGAAATTTTCAAATCGTTCAATGATAGGAAACGGCAGCTTCGGCCTTGATGAATTGTGCGGCGATGGAGCGGGGGGCGCTCGCAGCCGTGGCTTTCGGCGAAAGCCATGGTATGCAACATGCAATCAAGGCAACGAATAGCTTTGTTTTCATAGGCTTACTGATATAATTAACTACAACGTCTTGAGAAATTCAATCAAGTCGTTTAATTGGATTTTGTTCATGTAACTGCTCACGCCGTGAACATCATTGGTATTGTAAACGGTCCAAAGCTCTTCGAGTGTTGCAGCGCGTCCATCGTGGAGGTAGGGAGCCGATGCCCCTATGCCAAGCAGGTGCGGTGTGTCAAAATAATCAGTGGAATCGCGCGGGCCCCGTGATCCGACGTTTGCCATCAAGCGGTTGGAGTACAATGGCGGGCGATGACAAGTGGAACATCGGTTGTAAAGCGGGATGGGTGTGCCATCGGGCGTATGAGTGGCAAAAAATATCTGGCGTCCGCGTTCCTGGGCGGGTGTTAGCGGGCCTTTTTGGGCCACAACCCTGGCTGGGGAAAGCGATTTCAAGTAAGAGGTCAAATCCTTCAACTGCGACGGCGGAATTGGGTCAGTGCGCATCAGCACCTTTGCAAATCGCGGGCCGCACTGGACTTCGAGCGAAGGATTTTTGCCGGTCCATTTGAATGGACCTGAAAAAGCAACGCCAAGCAGGCTTCTATTGTCCACCAAATTGTCCCCGATGCCATCACTGTCGAAATCATAGCTAAGCCCGTCAACATGACCATCGGGATGGCAGGAGCGGCACGAGAACTGGTTTTGAAATGTGTAGCGGGCATCTGTAAAAACGCGTTCGCCCCGGCGAATGGGGTCTTTGAGGCCGCCGTCACCCAGCACAATGCGACCGAGTGGCTGGCAGGAGCGGGTATCAATTATCAAGATTGTGTCATTCAGGCGTTCAGCAACAAGCAAAAGTGAATTGTCCGGCGTAAGGGCCAGTCGTTTTGGATTGCGAGCAGTGGGGATTCTGCAGGTGACATACTCGCCGGACAAAGAGAGGTCTTCTATTGCTTGCTCGCGCTGTTGTTCACCGGCCTGTTCGAGCCATTTGGATAATTTATCCAGGTCAACAACGGTAATTGCATCACTGCCGCCCGATACAATAAAAGCGCGGTGATTAACAGCATCCACAGCTATTCCAGATGGGTCAGCATAATAGTTGTTTGCTTCATCCAATGGGATTTGAATCACAGAGCCGGCGGCAGTTTCAACTGCCAGACCGCTGGACATGACCCAGCCTTGGGCCACCTGAGTTATTGGAACAAGATTTTGAACTTTTACAAATGGCACCAAAGCCCATTGGTTTTCCGGGTAATATGCCGCTCCCTCGGAAAGGTGGGCTGATTGCAACTGTGTTCGGCGCAAGATGCGTCCTTGAGCCGGCTCAAGGACGGTGATTTCGCATGAATGCACTTGCATCATGCGATCGTATCCGATTGGCTTTGTTGGTATGGCGAGCCGGTTTGCAATCCATGCCTGGCTGCCATCTGGAGCACACACAACGGCGCTTGGTTGTCTGCCGGCAATGGGACGGCAGATTTCACGCAACGGATTTAGTGATAAAACCGATATGTCATCGGAACCTTGATTGGCAACGATCAAGCGTGGCCCCGATGGCGTCTGACATGCCGCCAACGCGACAGGTTCAACACCCACTTCTGCCCATTCTCCAGGTTTGAAAGTATCCAGGGAAATGGCTGTCACCCGATCGGTGCCTCGGCAGGCGACATATAAGAAACGATTGGCTGAATCAAGTGCAAGAGCTGTCGGGCGTCCAGGGACGCTCGTTTTTCTTTTGACCTGTCGGGAGCTTAAATCAATTTCCCAAACTTCGTCCATTTCATGCATGGCAACGTAAATGTGGCGGCTATCCAGGCTTGCAACAATATCAGCAGGCGAAGCGTGTGGGGGTTTCTTTCGAGTCCAGGGCAACCACTCTTTACGGACAAGATGGCAGTGGTGGCAGGATACAAATTGAAGATCATTTCTGCCGGTCTGATGGTTTACATGCCACACTGCCAGACGGCGTCCTGCCTCTGCGAGCAACACGCCTGAGAGTAAAATCGAAATGATTGAGATTAAGCGTTTTGGAAATTTCAGCCTCATCTTTCATCCATGGCCAATGGTTTCGGCGGCGTTGTTGCATCCGGTATTTCGACAGGCGGATTCTCCAAAGCAAGTGCTCGATGGTTTCGTGGTATTCGATTATGCGGTTCATGACAGCCGATGCACCCCCGATTTTCTCCGGGTCGCACCCAGGTGATGGACGGGCATTTTCTCAGAACCTGTCCATTTTCATCCAAAGCTTCGAAATTTAGCGGCTGATTGGCAGGAACCTTTATGAAGAACGAACCATCTTCCTCCAGTCGGATTTTGACAGGTTTGCCATTATTGCCGGGCACAGGAGTGGTCTGAATGCGGATGCTGCGAGCCGGTGTGCTTTGTTGTGTGTCGTCTGTACGATTGGCATCCAAACAGAGAATTAGGCCGCTGTTTTTTTCCGGAGTAACCGTGGACATGTGGCCTTTTGGAGTTGGGCGGGATGCAAGCTGGACTGCCTCAACATCGTGCCAGAGCGGGTCGTCGAAAAATAGATAACGTGGCAATGATGCAGTCTGGCTGTCGAGATGGTAAATAGCGTAAGTTTTGAGGTCGGAGGCCGGGTTGGATGTTTTCATTGTAATGCTCGCCAAAATGCCACCTCCCGTATCAGGTTCGACTGAGCGACAACGAATGTTAATCAGTTCCGGCCAGAGTTTGGCGCGGGAGAGGAACGGGCGGCTCATAAGGACACGCTCCGGCTGTCCGGCTACTGTTGCAGAGATGAATCCGACCTGGCGCGCATCCAGACACCTTGGGCGCGAGAGACGCTGCGGCTGATCGTGTAAACATGCAAAGGCGGTTATTTCAGTGCCGTCGTTATTTACTGTGTATAATCCAACACCCTCTCCAGATGCGCGCAAACCGACAAACAGGATTCGTCCATCAGGCAACACAGTTGGATCGGTGGCTCCCATTGAACCAAAGGTTATTTGTTGGGGCTTTTTGCCAGGGGTTTGTACGAATAATTGTGGGACTTTGGACTGGAAGTTGGTTTTTGTGGAAGGCACCGGCGAAGAAAAAATCAGGCGACCATCCCCCAATATCGCCGGCTGCATTGCGCCACCGGGCATGGAGGTTACCGGGCGGGGGCGTCCTCCTTTGAGGTTTGCTTCATATATTTGCCATTCTTTTGCATTGAGGGTTTTGCCAGTGAAATACACTTTGCGTCCATCCCATGAAACCACGGGCGCGCCAGCAGCCTGCAGGCCGTCTGAAAGCACAATGGCTTCGTCTGCGCTATATGGAGGCGCGATAAGGATAATCCTGCTGCCCTGGGGGTAAAGTTTGTCCAATTCATCGGGCGTGCCTTTGGTGCGACTCTGGAAAACCGGAGTTTGAGTCACCACTAATGCTCCTTCAGGCGGAGGCGGCTGGCGACAACTTGTAATCCCAAGCATGGCGGCGAGGCAGACGAAGGCAAAAACGTAGGATTTCAGCCGTTTTGGCCAACAACCACAATGTATTTGCAAAGTTCTGGAGAGACTCATAAACGGGTTGCTGGCTCTATTATTTTCAGAATCTGATCAGCCTTGACGTTGGTAAGTCGTTGATGCTGTCCGCTCGGCCAGCGGATTTCGATGGCATCAACCATCGTAACATTGCCCAGCCCGAAATGGAGGCGCCGGTCGCTCATCATCAGGAAGCCGAATTCGCATCTGGCTGTGGCACAGAAAGTCTTGCCGCCAGCGTAAACCTTGACCAACGCACCAAAGCCATCCCGATTGCTTTTGGTGCCTTGCAAGTCAAGCTTCAGCCAGTGATTACTGAAGGAGCCGCGGTTGTGCAGCAGAATGGGCCTGTCTCCAATAGTGGTGATTATAATGTCCAGTCGTCCGTCGTTGTCATAATCAGCCACGGCGGAGCCGCGCCCGCGGATTTTGGTTTTGAAAAAAGCGCCACCCTTTTCGGCGGCGTCAGAGAATACGCCATCGCCGCGATTTTCCAGCAGCAGGCTCGGCCAGCCCACGAGATAATGTGCGTCACCATTTGCAATGATGATGTCCAAGTCGCCATCATTGTCGAAGTCAACGAAATTGCCGCCCCAACCGACATATTGTGCGGTGAGCGCGCCAAGACCGGAGGCCATCATGCGGTCTTCAAAAACGCCTTTGGGGCCGCCCATGTAGAGCGAGCCGTAACCGAGGCGGGTAATTAGCATGTCATCATACCCATCCATGTTACAATCGCCGACTGTGGCGGCCATGGAACCGGCGGCTTCGCCCATCGCATTAAATGCGACTCCCGCGGACATGGCCACGTCCTTGAAATGGCCTTTCCCATCGTTGACTAGCAGGAGATTGGGCGTGCCGTCATTTGATAGATAGAGGTCCGGTGCGCCGTCTTGATTGTAATCGAGGACAGCCACTGACATCGCCCGATGCCCAGGAATTCGTATCCCAGCGGTTTCGCTGATGTCTTTGAACACCCCGTTGCCCATGTTCCGGTACAGCACGTTGAACTCAGGCTTGTAAGACAACGGTCCAGGATATGCATCCGGGTTGAAGTAGAGTTTGTAGTTCGGATCGAATGTAAGGTAATTGGCCACGAACAAATCGAGCAAACCATCATTGTCCACATCAAGAAATACCGCTCCGATGCCAGTGCCCTTGAGGTTGGCAACCCCGGCCTTGTCAGTGACATCTTCAAAAGTGCCGTTGCCGCGATTATGATAAAGGATGCTGCGCCCAACGCAAACTACGTACAGGTCAGTGTGTCCGTCGTTGTCGTAGTCCGCTGCCACTGCCGCGGTACCGTATCCGTAACCAGCCACACCGGCTTTTTGGGTGACATCTTCAAATGTGCCGTCCCCGCGATTTCTGTAAAGACGGTTGGGCCACCGCGACGTGCCGGGTTCTTCATGCGTGACTCCTGGAAGCGGGCCTGAATTGACCAGAAAAAGGTCCATCAAGCCATCGCCGTCATAATCGAGCCATGCACCGCCGGCGCCGTTGGACTCGATTATGTTGGCTATTTTTACATCGCAGAATTGATGAACAAAATTGATCTTTGCCTTTGCTGTGACATCCTCGAAAACGTCCGCCGGGCCGGCTTCTACAGTGGGAAGTAGTGCGCCGACGGCAGGCCTGTCTTGGGATTGTTCAGGACGGGCGTTTCCGAAATCTCGCTTGTACGCCCAGATGACCGCCCCCAACACAGAGAGCAGCACGCCGACGACGACGGCCCGCATCCACAAACTTCCATGCATCGCTTTGGGTAGTTTATTCATCACTGTTTAGCGGGGCATGCGTTAACAGCGCCTGAGCCTCTTAACACCCCGTCCAAATTGTGATTGCGAGGCAACTAATATGGAAACCGGAGGTGAAAGGCAAGCTTTTTTGAATCCAGCGTCTGCGACAAGTAAAGCCGATGTTGATTTAAATCAAGGCCGCGCTTGCAAATTGGGCTAAATTGACCGCTGTATGAGTCAAACGACGACAGAAACGGTTGTTGATGTGCGCCCGCTGGCGCCACGCGAAAAGCATCCGACAATATTTGGAGTTTGGAATCAATTGCCAGAGGGCGGAGCCATGATTTTGATAAACGATCATGACCCGGTTCCGCTCTATTATCAATTTGCCTGCGAGCATTCCGGTGCTTTCAAATGGGAATACCTTGAGAGCGGGCCTGAAGTTTGGCGTGTGCGGATAAGCAAGGGGAAGTTTTCGGACCCTGGATTCGTTCCGTCATCTTCTCATGGTCGCGGTTGCAGCCACACGGCTCCGGTGACATTCGCCGAACCAATTGTTGTTGACACCCGCCCCATATTTGCAAAAGGCGAAACCCCATGTCAGGTGATTGACGAAGCCGTTGAGAAAACCATTCCTGGCCAGTCGTTTATTTTGCTTGTGCCGTTTGAACCGGCGCCACTTTACGCCAAACTGTCAAAACAAGGATTCAGCCACACTACCACGCGCCTTGAAGACGGCACATTCAAGGTCGAATTCAAGCGCAATTCCTGAGTTGGCGATGTTAAACTGCAACAGCGCCAGGCGGTCTGTTTGATTTTGCACGCCGCCCCAAGTTCCATTAAAATTTGGGGCGCATGGCGTTTTCGTTTATCTTTTTGGGCACCGGAACATCAGTGGGCGTGCCGGTAATTGGCCATAAATACAGTGATGAATTTTTGGCCAATCCAAAAAACCACCGGTTACGCTCTTCAATTTATGTTGAAACCGGCGCAGTAAAGCTTGTGGTGGATACCACGCCGGAATTCCGCCTGCAAATGCTGCGAAACGGGCTTGGATATCTGGACGCTATTCTGTTTACGCATTCGCATACTGACCACATCATGGGACTGGACGACTGCCGGCGTGTTTGTGAGTTGCGCGGCGGAAAGCCGCTCCCAATTTATGCCAACCGCAAGACCATGGACGATTTGATGCGTGTATTTAACTTTGCCTTTCGTCCCGAGCCGCATCCCAAAGGCTATTTTATACCTGAGCCGCACGTTTTCGACGGGCCATTTGTACTGGGAGACCTGGAGATCATTCCTTTTGAACTGCCGCATGGACATACTGATACGAATGGATTTTTGTTTCTGCAAAATGGCAGGAAGCGGCTGGCATATCTAAGCGATTGCAAGGCTGTTCCAAAACCGGTGGTAAAGCTGATTCAAGGGGTTGATGTTGCAGTGCTTGATGCCCTGAGGCAACGACCGCATTGGACCCACATGTGCCTCGACCAGGCCATTCGGGCTGCACAGCGTATAATGGCAGGCAAAACCTACCTGATACATTTGAACCATGATTACGACCATGATTGCGCCCAGGCCGAACTGCCACGGGACATTTTGCTTGCCTATGACGGATTGCGGGTAGAGTTGCCGTGATTAATGGTTGGTTTGGGTGGCTTAATTGGTTAAGCTTGCCTGACGATGATTCGACGGCTCATAGCAGCGGTGTCAGTGATGGCGGCGTTTGGTTTGTCTGCAGCCACAGTCGGCGAGACAGTGGTGGTGGTTTATAACCTTTCGTTGCCCGAATCCAGGGCTGTGGCTGAGCATTATGTTAAGGCACGTCAAATACCGGCCTCATCCCTGCTTGGATTGGAACTTCCAAAAGATGAGATTATCAGCCGCGCCGAATATCGTGAGCGCCTGGAAAAGCCGTTGCTTAATTGGATGATGGCAAACGGCGGGTGGGAATATCCGGCTGAAACAGGCCAGGGAAAACTTCCCAAAAAGGCGCGCATACGTTACGCAGTGCTTTGCTATGGGGTGCCGTTGAAGATCGCCGCTGACCCGTCGCTGAAGGAAGAGGAAGCTTCAAAACAGGTGCAGCCGGAACTCAGACGCAATGAAGCGGCAGTGGATTCCGAGCTGGCGTGTTTGCCGCTGGCATGGGCTGGTTATCCCGCTGTTGGCGTCATAACGAATCATCTGTATGGGAACACCAATCAACTTTCATTCAGCCCAACGAATGGCTTGCTTCTTGTCGGGCGATTGGACGGGCCTTCACCCGAGATTGCCAAAGGACTGGTGGACAGGGCGCTTGAGGCTGAAGCCAACGGCCTTTGGGGACGCGCCTATTTTGACATGCGCGGGACGACCAATCGCGGTTATATCCTGGGAGATATTTGGATTGGAGGCGCTGCTTTTATATGCGGTCAATTGGGTTTCGAGACAACGACGGACACTAATGAGGCTACCTTCCCAATTTCATTTCCCATGAGCGATATTGCGGTTTATGCCGGATGGTATTCTGAAAATGTATGCGGGCCATTTGCGCGAAGCCCGGTTGATTTCCGGCCAGGGGCCATTGCGTATCATCTGCATTCTTTCAGCGCGGCCACATTGCGCAGCACCAACAGGCATTGGGCGGGGCCGTTACTGGCGGCAGGCGTAACGGCAACACTGGGCTGCGTAAATGAACCGTATTTGGAGGGCACGCCTGACGTGGCAAGATTTATCGGATTGTTGCTGGACCGCGGATTTACCTTTGGGGAGGCGGCATGGGCTGCTCAGAAGGGGCTTTCGTGGCAGACAACTGTTATAGGCGACCCTCTTTACAGACCGGCTGCAATGCCTCCGGAACAGCGGCATCGTGACTTGGAGCTAAAACAAAACCAGCTCATTGAGTGGTCGCACTTGAAGCTGGTCAACATCAATCTCGCGCGCGGACGGCCGGCAGCCGAATGGATTTCCTATTTGGAAGGACTCCCTGAAACGAGGCGCAGCGCTGTTCTTACAGAGAAGCTTGCCGATTTGTACTGGGCAGCCAAAAAGTATTCTGATGCGCTTTATACGACCGAGGAAGCCTTGAAACGCGGATGCACGCCCAGACAGCGTGAGCGGCTGATGCTTATATGGGATGAGAGGCTGGAAGCATTGGGACGTGATCAAAAGCGTTTTGATTTGCTTGAAAGGTTTGTCACTGAGTGCCCTGCATATCCGGCGATGCAAAATATCTACCGGCGCCTGGCTGATGTTGCAACGCGATTGGGCCGGCAGGATGCCGTGGAAAAATACACTTCGCTGGCAGAAGGCAAAAATCCGGCAAAACCGTGATTATTTACTGGCGGGCTGTAATTTTTTCTGGCAAATTGGCGCAAGGCTTGAACAAGCCTTTGAAACTGGAACGTGTAAGACGCAAAAGTTATGGCGCCGGACCGAATGCAGGCTCAGCGGTTTGAGCTGAAGTACATTATTCATAATGATACTGCTTTGCGCATACGTGATTTTGTGCATGGGTATCTTGATTTGGACGAATACAGCGCCGGCCAGCCAAATTTGTCTTATGCAGTTCACAGCCTTTACCTTGATTCAGATGATTTACGGCTGTACTGGGATGTAATCAACGGCAATCGGAACCGTTTCAAACTGAGGCTGCGTTATTACAGCACTGATCCTTCATCGCCTGTTTTTTTCGAAATCAAACGCAGGTATGACAATTGCATAGCCAAACAACGCGGCGCGGTGCGTCAGGATGCGGTTGAAGACTTGTTGCGCGGCTATCTACCCGGGCCGGAGCACCTCGTGTCATACAACCCGAAAAATCCAAAGGGTCTGATTGCTCTTCAGCGTTTTTGTCATTTGATGAGTGAAATACGGGCGACTCCCAAGGTGCATATTGCCTATTACCGGGAGGCATACGCCAACAATGAGGGGACGGTGCGGCTGACCCTTGATCGCGAAGTGCGGGCAGAGCCTAATTTCCATTTCGCCATCAAAACGGAAATGGAAAATCCCAAGTACAGCTTCATACCTTACGTAATTCTGGAGTTGAAATTCACGGACCGTTTTCCGGAGTGGTTCCGCACGCTGGTTGAAACCTTTGGCGTGATGCAACGCGGCGCCGCCAAGTACTGCGCCTCTGTTCAGGCAGTTGGTGATCGCGCGTTGCGCTCGGTTTACCCGATTGTCAAGGAAGAGGAGGTCAACGCTTTCGATTAATGAAACCGTGGGGCGGGCGCATTTTTACTTTTCGCTGGTTGACTCCACCGGCCAAATGCTTATCAATGACGGCGAAGAAGTATGCGACCCGAACAATGGCATTTATTCAAGCGCGCTGCCAAGCGGCAGGGACACAATGGAGAAATTCCGCTTGCCTTGATAGTGGATTGCCCATGGATACCGGGCTACTACGGGGCCGGATTTTGGGATTACTTTTTCGATGTCGAGACATGGTTTCAGGCAAACCTGAAGGTTATACGCGATTTTCCTGATGTGATTTGGTTCCCATCGTGGTGGTCAGAAGCCGGAATGGGCGCGGAACCTTCCGCATTGGGTTCCAGACTGCGATTTTACAAAAACCGCGTGCCGGATGTCGAGCCGCTGCCTTTTCCAATGGATGAGCTGGAAAAATTGACGCCGCCGAATCCGCAACTGGATGGTTTCATGGCATTGTGCCTCTACCGGTATCAAAAACTTATTCCACGAATACGCGCAGAGGGTCTGACGGTGCCGGTGGTTGCCGCGCGCGGTCCGCTGACCATTGCCTCATTCTTTCGCGGGGTTACTGAGCTGATGCTCGATGTGGCGGATGAGCCTGAGCGGACACACAGGCTGTTGGACTTGACCACGCGCCTTGCGATTGGCTGGCTGCAGGCGCAGATCGAGGTGGTAGGCGATTCAGTGGAGGGAATTTTAATCTTGGACGATTTGGCGGGGTTTTTGGGGCGCAGACATTATCTTGAATTTGCTCATCCCTATTTGAAAAGGATTTGTGACGCTTTTCCCAAGGAATGGGTGAAGGTATTGCACAATGATGCAAGTGTGGCAGCCTGCCTGGAACTGCTGCCGGAGACTGGATTTGACGTTTTGAACTGGGGCGTTCAGCCGTCCATGGGCGAGGCCTGCCAAAAGTTGCAAGGCCGGATGACTTTGATGGGTAATGTGCCGCCGCTGGATTTGGGTGTAAGAGGGACACCTGAAAAAGTATATGCGGCAGCAATTGAAGTTTTGAAATCTGCAGAAGGTTTCCCGGTTATTTTGTCATTCGGCGGTGCAACAACCACCGGGACACCACCTGAAAACATCCGTGCAATGGCTGAGGCCGTCAAAGATTTTAACCGTCAGGCAGCCGCAAAAAATTCCCGTGCTTGACAGATGGCGGGTGGATAGGCAAAAAACTTGCAAATGAAAACCATATTTTGGCGGATGGCAGGGTACGTTTTTGCGACAGCAGCGGGTCTGTTTGCCTTTGGATTGTTTGCGGCACCCACCGAGGAGAAGTGGGTTTCGCTTTTTAATGGGAAGGACCTTTCGGGCTGGGTTGCGGTTCATGATGTGACATTTGAAGTTGTGGATGGCAACCTGCGGTTGGTTAAAGGCATGGGCTGGTTGCGAACTGAGAAGGAATACAAAGATTTTATTCTGGAGCTTGAATTTCGGCCATTGGATGAACGATATGACAGCGGCATCTTCATCCGGTGCCCGTTGGAAGGAAAGCCCTGGCCAAAAGATGGATGGCAGGTCAACTTGAAGGATGTTGCTTTGGGCGCGCTTGTGCGGGGATATTCCACCAAGGTGCCGTCTGAATCCCCGCGTGTGCCATTAAATAAGTGGGTTAAAATGCGGCTGGAAGTGCGCGGCAAGACCGCCAAACTGTTCATGAATGGCGAAGCGGCATGGGAAACCGATATTTTGGACAGGGACAAGGGTTATATCGGCATCCAGGCCGAGGACCGGCGCTTTGATTTCCGCAATATCCGAATACAGGAGCTTTAATCAGGGAAACAGGCAGCAACTCGATGCAGGGTAATCCGGCAAGGCATCAACGAATTGGTGGGCCGGGTTCATAAATTGTTTCCACATTTATTTGTTTTAAGTCACTCACGCCCAGTTCAAGCTCGGTGGCGTTGGCGCAAATTTTCGGAGTAAATTTCAATGGCGGGTAACCACGGGCGGCACGGCGTCGCAACAGTTCATCAAATGACAGAGTGTCCAGCGCAACCGGGTCTCGACTGAAACGCAGTTCATTCAAAATGTCGGAGTACTGCAGCAGCAGCCTGCCCTGGCCTTCGTATTGGCAGATGAGGGCATCGGTGATGTTCAGTACAACATGGTCGGCAAGCTCCCGCTGGTTGTAGATTTCGGCAACAGCCTCCCATAAAAGCTGGCGTTCTTTCGAAAAACGCATGGTGTTGTCCACGCTGCCCATTGCCAGACTGTAAAGGAGACCCGAAACACCTGCGTCATTATGATTTAGCAAGGGGGCGATGTTGATGATTTTGGTCAGCTCTCGTGTTACCAATTTTGAGTAGTATGAACGGCGGCCGATGTCAGGACCGCTTCTGCCGAATTCCAAATCGCCATACAGCGGCGTTCCGATGAGATTTTTTTCATAAAAGACATTTTCATCGTAGCCGGCTTCCTGGGCTGAAATAAGGCGAATTCCAAGTTCGGCAGCCAGGACGTCGTAGCCAGCCGCCTTCAAATCTGACATTTTTTTGTCCCATAATACGATTTGGCGAGGCGGGATTCCCGCGTTCAAAAGACATCGGGCAACGGCTGCTGCGACGGCGGGGCGCGTGCCTCCATGCGAGCCGGGCGCACTGTAAACTTTTATGCCAATCACATCCTGGGTGCCAACCAAGCTCAGCCATGCCGCAGCATTTGTTTTGCCGGTGAGGGCGGCAACGCCGCGTTGTACCATGGCCTCCAAAACAGGCGCCTGAGGCTGAAAAAATATCATGGCCCTTGAACTTTGCACGATAATGACCCTTGCAGCGGCCTTGGGCGTCTGGGTGATCGAAGGCGGGGATTGCGGCGGTGCTGGCTGCCCGGCCTTCAACGCCCATGCAACCAGGAAAAGTTGCAAAAAACGCCAGGTCGAAAAACCAGTCCCAAACTGGGATGATTTTTGTTTCTGTACTCTATCTGCCATTCTTGTCATTCCCGAAATATCCCAATAAACGGTCTCGTTCCTTGTTGTATCCAAGGCTTTCCAAGCCTTCAGGCGCGGCAGCGCATTTTGAACCGCATTAAACCGGCGCCTTTCGGCATTCCTTGACACCGTCGCGAGCGAATGCTACCACGGGTCTTGATGCTGGCCACCAAAAAACCGGGTGGGAAGAGGGACTTTCTCCTGCTGTGTATTGGAAGCGTGCTGCTTTTGAATGGATGCACGCCGCCGGGGCCCCGCGCCTTGTTGGATGGAGAGAAGCTGTCGCGGGCCGGACGGTATGGCGAGGCGATTGAAAAATTGGAACGCGCCACGGCCTTGCTTCCCAAAAACGCGCTGGCATGGAATCACCTCGGAGTTGCATATCATAAAGCCGGTTTGCCAGATCGCGCGTTTGAGGCTTACAAGCGTGCCATCGAATTGGACCGAAACCTTGCATCGGCGAGATTTAACGTGGGCTGTCTGTATTTGGAAAAGGGCAGGCCCGTGGAAGCGGCTGACCAATTTGTCAGCATGTTGATGTTGCAGCCGAAATCTGTCGAGGGGCATTTGATGCTTGGCGTGGCTCAATTAAAGGCGCGGCGGCTGGATTTGGCCGAGGCAGCATTCAGAGGAGCGCTTGCTTTGGAGCCGCGCTCTCCGGCTGCAATGAACGGTTTGGGGGTTGTGCTGTGTCAGCGCCGGAATTTAAGGGATGGAAGCGCCACGCTTTATGCGGCAGTGCAACTGGAGCCGCGTTATGGACCGGCGCTTTTGAATCTGGCCATTTTGAATCACTATTATTTGAATGACCGGGTTCATGCGCTGCAATACTACCGAAGCTATTTGGCCATTCAGCCGAGGCCGGCCAATTATGAGGCTGTGGACACTGTCGTGCGGCAGTTGGAGCGTGAACTTACCATGCCCAAGCCGTCTCCCGGTATGACGAATGTGCCTGTTTCACCTGCAACCAACAAGCCGGTTGCGGCTGTGGAACAACCTGTTCAGCAACCGGCAAGGACAGGGGAAGTTGTAATGGCAAAGCCTCCCCAGCCAATGAGCGCGACGCCAACCAACAGGGTTGTTGAGCCGCCAAAAAACATGGTTCAGAGCCCAACCCAAGCGACGGCAGCCCAGCCGGTTGTTGTGACTTCCGCGCCAGTCGCCTCAGTGGAACATTCAGAGTTCAAACGCTATGCCTATCTTAAGCCTGCAAAGCCCGTGGCAGGGGACCGGGCAAAGGCACAGCCTTTTTTCGATAAGGCTTTTAAATCGTACCAAGATAATCGGCTTGCGGAGGCACTATCTGACTATGAGGCCGCCGTCCGTTTAGAC
>Ga0123519_10008987_pt1 | contig 15122 bp, 12 predicted proteins | sample YelNatPaOPRAMG02_FD_87396 | JGI IMG/M metagenome (GOLD analysis project Ga0123519, IMG submission 87396) | Hot spring microbial communities from Yellowstone National Park - Yellowstone National Park OP-RAMG-02 (version 2) | ecosystem: Environmental > Aquatic > Thermal springs > Hot (42-90C) ...
ACCATCTCCATCCACATCTTCTCCTGTGCCGGGGATAGGGTCTCCCTCATTTCCAAGACCTAGTTCCTCATCTTTAGCAGTATACCTTTCTACATCCCAGGTATTATCATTTTCACCAACATCACCAGTGTTTGGAATCCCGTCTAAACCTAGTTTTTTTTCATTGCTTTCATTCAGTGGATTATTTAACCACGACCTTACATTGTTAAGCCAGTCATTATCATTAAAATTAGCCATTACTATATGTTCTTTAGCAAATAAGCCAACAAGGTCTTTGTCTTTATTGTTGTTAATCCAAGCCTCAACTGTTTCTTTATTATCATTAACAGGAACATAAGGATTGGGGGGATCCCAGTAAACCAAATCATTTGGTATATATATATTCCCTTCACAATAAATTAAACCTTTCCCTCTAATATACCCAGTTATAATAAGATTCCCTTTTACTACTACTAATCCATTTATGGTTATAGGATGCCCCCTATCTTTTCCAACTAAAGCTAAATTTCCTTTTTGCTGAGAGCCTTGTGGTTCAGTATCTTCATCCCCATATATTTCATCGGAAAGGATTACATCATTACCAGAGGCGTCTTTTCCTTTAATACTCCCAGTCCCTAACTTCTTAGCAAGTGTTTCATAAAATTCTGTTTTATATAAATTAGGCATAGGGTCTATGGGCTCATTTGGATACTTTGGAACAGGAGTTGGAAGAGGAGCTAAAGCTCTCACATTATTTGCACCTTGAATTAAATGGCCACTATATATACCACCATTGTCAATAAAACCAAGAAGTTTCCAAATACCCTCTAGATATGCTAATGAGCTATATCGTTTTATATATCCTATAATAGGACTATACTGCGCAAAAGAAAAATTACCATTGGACTTAACATTCCCTTTAGAAGTGATAGCATCTCCATAAAACCATCCCCAGTTATTTATAAAATATGGATAGTCAAATACACTACCAGATTTTGTATATAATCTTATGACAGCTTGAATAATTTTTTCTCTGTCATTACAAAAGCCATGAGAAGTAATTGTTATATTCATATCATCCAGGCCCATTGCAGAAGCCAATTTCCTTGGGTCGTTTAGATATGGCTTTAATGCATCATCATCGGGAAAATTATAATTGTAACTTAGTGTAACGGTAAAATTTGTATTACCATCTAATGTCTCTTTAGAAAACATAGTACTAGTATTATCATCATCTCCATCAAAAAAAGGAGAGCCTGGATTATCAAGACCATCTATATAATCTGCTACTGTTACTGCTTTGGAGCTAAATGAAGAATGAGAAAATATATCCCCAAGTTCTTTAAGTGCCTGCTGAATTCCAGCCTCTGATGCATAATAAGCTTTTAATTTATCCTGAGAATAACGCACATGCTCAGAAAAATTATTACTAAACATAAAAAAAGCAGTAGCCAGTAAACTAAATAGTGCCATAATCACAAGACTTACAATTAAGATTGAGCCTCTTTTTCTCATACCTTTCACTCTCCTTTCCCTTTTTTGACAGGCAGGATGCCTGCCCTACTAATATCCCGTTTCAATCGGGAGATTAAAATTATTTAAACTTATGGAGAAGCGCTGATTTAAGACTTCTCCTTTTTTATTTTGAATACCAATACTTAAATCTACCCTGCGCAATGCCTTTATATCAGTTGAAGAAAGAGAAGGTGGATTACCAGCTGGCACAAGTTGTGTTCCGTTTTCGTCATAATAGTAAAAATTGCATTGATTTACAGCTACCTCTTTTGTAGGGAAAACAGAAGTCCTTACACTACTAGCACTTCCATCATAAGCTACATCACGATACAATGCCTCATCTTGCGTAGAGTAAACATATTTAATTGTATCTGCTCCAGCGGCACTCCCGGATAATTCTCTTTTAAATGAAAATTGGGTAGAATTTGCTGTAACTATTACCTCTGCAGGGTCAAAACTTACACCCTCGCCTGCTCTTCTAATATCGGTGCTAACAAAATCCACTACTTTAAGTAATTCATTCCGTAAACGAATATAAGTTGTGCCTTGATTATAAATTCTTACAAAATAGTGATGTAAACCTAAAAAAGCTCCAGTAAGCAAAGCCCCTATACCTATGGCTACAATTATCTCACTTAAACTAAATCCACTCCTGCAATACCTTTTCAATATCTCATCCCCCTATAACGATAATTAACCAGTTTATAACTATTATTCCTAAGCATATTATCTGTCCAGGTTATCTCTACTGTAATTTTTAATAAATCATAGTTACCTCCAGAGATGTCTGTAATTGTAGCACTCTTCTCAGAACCCCTGGGAAGGGGTGTATCCCCAAGAGCTTCATCAAGATCAAGTGTGTCTGGATTTAGAGCCCACATATATAATTGATAATAAGAAGCAGAATTAAAATATTCCATAATCTTTTGTGCACCCATTCTGGCACGGATATAAGAATCTACCTTGCGAATCTGCCGAAGAGCTGTAGGCAAAACCCCAACCAGTGCAATCATCCCAACTCCTATTAGAACGATAGCAACAAGTATTTCTACTAATGTAAACCCACGCTTTTTCTTTTTCATTCTTTTATCCCTCCAGTATTATCTTAACACAGGATTTTTAAAAAATCTATTTAATTATGTTAACTTTTTGTTAAAATTATTAAAATTTCATTAAAATTATTTGGTTTACCTTCTCCCATAACTTTATAAGCCACTCACCTTTTGACACAACCAGTAATATGCCAATTACCATAGCAGGTGCAAACGGAATGCCAACTTTACCAGGTCTATATACCCCTTTAACTACAGAAACTGCTAAACCTAATCCACCTACTAAAGCTCCAACCCATACAGCAAGCCAAAAACCCAGAAATGCTTTCCCAAGTCCCACAAAACTTCCAAGTAAAGCTGCAAACTTTGCATCTCCTAACCCTAGTGGAGGCGGAGGCTCGCTCTCTGCAAAAAAAAGTTGCATAGAAATTACTCCCGATGGAAAAGGAATAATTTGTTGGATAGGGAAAAGTGTGTTATATTCCATTTCTTGTAGATAAAGCCGAAGGCGAGTGCTTTTCCAGATTGTAGACAATATAGCAGTAAGATAAACACTAAAAAATATAATAAACATACATACTAACATAGAATTAGCCAGAAAAGAGGGGAAAATAAAAGAAGGCCCCAAAAACCATTTATCCAGGTAATACAGGAAAATAATTACAAACCCTATTACTCCACTTAAAATAAATGGAATCAGTAAATCCTCTAGATTCTCTTTTATCCAAAGCGATATAACTCCAAGATTAAGGCTGGGCAAAACCTCTCTTAAAACCTGGATTAAACCAATACGAAAAAAAAACAAAAAACCTATCACTGTTATTAACAAAAATAATAAATACGCAAATAAACTTCCCGTAAGATTAGAAATAAAATTCCCCCCTACCACTCCTCCTGCTAGCCCTACAATAATCGCCGGGAATACAATTCTATCAAACACCAGTGAATAATCTAAATCAATAAAAAAAACAATAACACAAATTGCAAACAGTGTTAAATCTCTCCACAATGTAAAAGTAAATCCATCCTGCCAATAAAAGTAGGCAAAACCTAAAGCAGTAAGTAACTCAATTAAAAAATATCTACCCGAAATCCTTTCTTTACAGTTTCTACACTTTCCTCGCAAAAAAAGAAAACTTAACCAGGGTATATTGTCATACCATTTTATAGGGCTTTTACAATGAGGACAAAAAGAACCACCCTTTGAGATTGACAAGTGGCGAGGAAGGCGATAAATACAAACATTAAGGAAACTCCCCACAATCCCTCCATAAATAAAAAACAAAAATTCCATTCTCTTTCACTCCTTATAATTAATTCTTTCTTACAAAAATTTACTCGTCATTCTTTATACTTTTTGCTTTTCTCTCACATTGTTTAGATAAAAACAGGTTTCCTTCTTTTAAATAAATTTTACTTAAAAGTATATATGCTTCTTTTAAATTGGGGGCATAGAATATTGCACCTAATAAATATTTCTTAGCTTCTTTCCAGTTTTTCTGGCACTCTGCAGTTTTTCCAAGAAGAAAATAACCATAACCATAGCGAGGAGTAAGGGTAATGATTTTACCAAAGCACTCTTTTGCTTTATCAAACTCTTTTAAACTTAAGTATGTATTACCTAAATCCTGTAAGAATATTACATTAGATGGGTCTCTTTTTAAAGCTTCTTTCCAGTAGTATATAGAAACATTAGCCCCCCTCTCCCCACATTTAGAAAAAAGTCGTCCCAAATCAGCATAAGGATAAGGGTTCATCGGGTTTAATTTAATAGTGGTCAAATAGCTTTCTAAAGCTTCCTCTAGTTTTCCTCTTTCTTCTGCCCACTTTCCCTTCACTAACCAGAGGTTCCAACCGTAAGGAGCTAAAGCCAAAGCTTTATCCATTAAAGCATTAGCAGAAATAAAGTGTCTATTTACAAAATATTTTTCAGCCTTAAAATAATAATAATTAGCTAAACAAAGAGAAACATCTCTACTTAATCCCCACACCCACCCATATGCAAAAGCAAAAAACAAAAATAATATAAGCCAACTGTGAACTTTTATTATAATTTTTTCTCCACTATAAATTTTAGACAAAAGTAATGCAAACACAAGCCAAACAGAAGGAACTATAAAAATAAACAAAGCATTCACAAGTCCAGCTCCAAGCCCCATATAAGCTCTCCAATCATTTCTATCTCCTGATACAAGCAAACTTACTAAAATGTATCCAAAAGCTAGCAAACCAATTAGCCCACAATACATTGCCAAATCCAGATACTGGTTATGAGAAGAAGTAGGGAAAGCTAAACGAGTAAGTAAAAATGTGCTACCTCCACTGCGGTATTTAAGATAATAATAAGCAAATCTATCTATCCCTATACCAAAGATTGGGTAATGTAAAATTATCTTAAAAGCTGTTGTCCAGAGGCTATAGCGTGTCTCCCAAGAATTAGGTTGAAAAAACTTTTCACTTATAAAAACATCTTTTTTAAACCACACAATAAAAAGTAAACTTAAGAAAGAAAGAAGGATGCCAATTCTTATCTCTTTTTTTGAAGATAGAAAATAATAAATCCCTAAAATCAGTGCTATACTAATCCATGCTCCCCTACTTAAAGTAAAACCCAAAGCCGCTACTACAAGTAAAAAGGCAATAACTCCAAGCCAATCATTCCAAGAAGCTGGAATAAAAAGCGGCAAAAGCAATACTAAATAATTTGCTAAAAAATTAGGATTACCAAGTGTAGAAAAACTTTTACGGCAAAGCCACCCTTGCTCCTTCCACTGGAGGGGCTCTATTCCCAGAAACTGAAGTATTGCATAAATTACAATTATTATGGTTACTGCTTTTAGCCACCCGACTTCCTTTTCCTCTGGTTTAATTAACAAAAAGATATAAATTGCTAAAACTATCTGAATAAATTCCATAAGTTTTGTTTCTTCTCCACCAATTCTAGCAACCTGCAAAGAGTTTATCCACCAGGAGACTATTCCACTTGCAAGCCATATAATAAAAGGTAAAGTTAGTTTCCAGGGGAGGATTTTTATTTCTTTATTATAAATTCCATATCCCAAAATAGAAAGCACTCCTATACCTAACCAAAGTTTAAACCAAAGAAGTTGTGGCAAATAAACAAAATCCTTTGCCAGCGGGAAAATTACAAGGGGGGTAAGAAGAAGTAGCTTAATCCAGAGGAGAGTTTTATTTACTTTTCCAGTATCTTTAGTCTCTCCCTGGCTAGATAATAATTGGAATTTATTTTCAATTCTTCTCTGTAGCATCTTTTAGCAAGATTAATCTTACCTTGTTTTTCCCAAAGTAATCCTAAATTATAATTCAACCCAGAAAGTTTAACTCTTCTTTTTTTTAAATTTAAAAGAATCTCAAAAGCTTTTTTTTCTTGACCTGTTTTTACATAAATATAAGACTTTATAAGTAAGGCTTTTGGGTAATCTGGCTGTTTACATAATACAAGATTTAGAAATTTCTGGGCTTCATTAAATTCACCTTTCCGTGCCAATATATCCGCTTGAAAAGTAAGATATTCAGGGGTTAGAGGAATTTTTAATCTACCCTCTTTGGATTTTTCAATAATATTTTGATTTTCTGGTATATTCTTTATAAAAATTCCTGCTATTTCATCTTCATAAAGTAAATACCAATGAGGACTTCTTTTAAGTAATGAAAAAAGCTTACATCTATCTTCAAAATATTTATTGGTAAGTGCAAAGTTAATATTATACTCTTTAAGCACATCCAAATCTCCTATTGCAGAACTAAAAGACTTCATATACAGGTTCTTATCATATAATGTATTACCTCTTCCATCTATATAAACCAGTTTCTGTGGATAATAATACCATATAAGATAACCTCCCCACTCATACGGATTATACATACGGCCAGGAAGAGGATTAAGCTTTAAAAACTTAACTGCATCTTTTGGAAACCAGGTATTTTCGTAGGTAAGATTATCGAAAGAAACCGTTGGTAATTTAAATGTTATAATTAACATTATTACTAAAATAGAAAGTAAAGTACCTGCCTTTTCCCATCCAATAACAAGGCATTTTAAATAAGGAGCTAAAATTAGCGGAATAAGAATAGAAACCACCGGTAAGTGTCTAATAGCATTAATCCCCAGATAAGTTAAAAAGAAAAACAATAAATAATGTTCAAGTTTAATTTGTTTCCAGTAGATTAAAAAGAAAAAAATAACCGCTATCCAACCCAAAGCCCATACCAGGGCCTCCTCGCCAAGAGATAAACTGGTGGGTTTCCACTCTACAAGATTCAGTCTAAAAGGGTCGTTACCCCAAAAACGAAAAGGAAATGTATAAAGTTTCCATCCATAAGGATTAACTATCCCTAGCAGTAAAGAGATTAAACACATTCCAAGTAACTTATAAGCAAGTTTTTTCTCTCTCTTTAAAAAGAAAGAAACTGTATAAACCGTAAGTAGCACATATCCTAAAATGAATCCTCCATGTAAATTAGTCCAAAGCCACATCATAAAAGGTATTAGATAAATAAGTTTCATTCTAGCCTCTTTGTTATCAAGTATCATAAGCAATATCGTAGCTAAAAAGTAAGTAAAAATCTGTGGGCGAACATCAAAAAAATAATAAGGATAAGATGAAAATACAATCCAAAGCCCTATTAGTAAACCCAGGAAAATATTAAAAGACTTCTTAAAAACATAATAAATAACAAGTGTATATGTAAAAGCAATAAACAAACCTTTAAACAGATACAATCCCTTTAATCCTGCCAAAGCATAAATTATATAGAAAATCACTTCTGCTAGCCACTCATGGTTGAGCAACTCTTTACCACGGGCAGTAAAGGAGTAAAAATCCGTCTTAGGCACAGTTGTTGTAGCTACTATATATTCACCATCTTTAAGATACCACCATAAATCTGAAGCTGGAATCTGTTGAAAAGTAAAACAAAAAACAAATAAAAAATACAATACTAATAAAATTTTACTGAAATTTCCCATAATGAACAATCTTTTCTTTAGAAGCAAACCTTTGTGTTCTCCTTTGGGACAGGCACACGAAGTGGGTGCAAAGCACCTACACGAAGTGGGTGCAAAGCACCTACACGAAGTGGGTGCAAAGCACCTACCTGCAGATGCCTGCCTCTAAATTATTATGGAAAAAATGCTTTTAAGTTTACAAAATAAAAAGGAAGGGCAAAAAATTTCCCTTCCTTCTCTTCATATCATAACAATAAAATACTAGGGAGCAGTCATCAAACCAATTCCTGGAGAATATTCAGGATAATCGGTAGCTGTAATACCAGCAGCCTTATGAGCTGTGCCTACACAGTATAGAGTAAAATTATCAGGTTGGCTAGTCATTACATAACCATAACTCTTGTCAGAAGAAGGGCACTTTGATAATGAACGAAGATAATTCTCAGAAACTAACTGAGTTAATTGACTGGGATATCTACCATCGTTAGCAGTGGCAAACTCTTCTAAGGCAGTAGCAGTGTTTCGCAAGTTACTTTCGCAAGCTGCTAATTGACCCTGAGCACGAGCTTTTAAGAAATTAGGAACCAAAATACCCGCTAGAATTGCAATAATAGCAATTACAATCATCAATTCGATTAAAGTAAATCCTCTTTCTCTTCTCATCACATATTCACCTCCTTTCTATTGGATTATACCCATTTAAAAAATCTTTAGACATAATTTTAAAAAAATTTTAAAATGAAATTTTATTTTTGTTGTAAGAAATTTTTTAATTTTTCTATTGCTACTTTTAAAATTCGCGAAACTTTTCGTTGAGGTAACCCAAGAATATTGCCAATTTGAATTTGAGTTAAATCTTTAAAAAAAAAGAAATATATTATTTTTTTTTCTAACTCTTTTAATTTATTAAAAGCTTCTTCTAAAATTAATCTATCTTCTATAGGTAAACGAAAAGTCTGATATTCTCTGCTTTTTATCATACTGCCTATTAAAGAGTGTCCGTATTTTTCTTGAATTTCCTCCAAAGAGAGGACCCAACTTTTCTCCATTACATTAAAAACTTCTATAATACTACTTTCTTTAATATTACACTCCCTTGCAATTTCGTCTAAAGTGGGGCTGCGTCCAAGTCTACCTGTAAGCATTTCTGCTGTTTTAAGAATTTCAATATACAACTTTGTTAACCAGCGGGGTTTACGCACCTTTTCTATATTGTCTCTAAGATAATGCCTTACTTCTCCACTAATTTTATAAGTTGCAAAAGTGCTAAATTTCGTTCCTTTATGGACATCAAAATCATCTACTGCCTTAATTAATCCAATCATCCCTACTTGAAGTAAATCTTCAAAATTTTGATGGTTTGATGAAATATTTAATTCTTTTAATACTCTATAAACTAAAGGAAAATTGCTAATAATAATATGTTGTCTTATAGCGGGGTCTCTACTTTTCCGAAGTTCAATCAACAAAGCCTCATTATTACTATCTTCCACTTTCTACTGCCATAGATTTTATTTTATACTTGTAATAATCCCATACATAGGCATAAATACAGAAATAACTATAAACCCTACTACAGCACCCATACCCAGCATCAGCAAGGGCTCCAGCATAGATGTAAGAGATTCTAAAAAATATTCTACTTCGGTATCATAAAAATCTGCAACTTTTGCCAGCATCTGATCCAGATTACCTGTTTCTTCTCCTACTGCTACCATATGCGATACCATAGGTGGGAAAAGGCCGCTCATTCCCATAGGAGCAGCAATACTTTCTCCTTCACGAATACTCTCTCTAATTTTACTTACTGTCTCTGCTACAATTTCGTTTCCCGAAGCTTTCCCTGTAATCTCCAGAGCTTGAAGCAATGGGACACCACTGGCTAGCAAAGTCCCCAGTGTTCTACAGAATCTAGAGACAGCTACTTTTTTATTTAACAATCCAAATACAGGTAGCTGTAGCTTTAAAGTATCAAACTGCTTCCTGCCTGTTGGAGTTTTTATATACTGAACAAGAGCAACACCTAAAAGCACCAACAAAATTATTACTGGGACTACAATTGCAGGATTTGTTGCTGCCTTTGTAAAAAGAATAAGTATTTTTGTAGGAAGTGGTAGGGGCAAATCCATTCCCTCAAACATCTGCACAAAAGTAGGCAAAATATAAGTAACCAAAAAGATTACAATAGCTATTGCCATAATTAATATAAGCATAGGATAAGTTAAAGCAGACTTAACTCTTTTACGCAGTTTAAAATCTGCTTCAAGGAAATTAGACAACCTATTTAAGACTGTATCCAAAACTCCTCCCATTTCTCCTGCCTTGACCATACTAACATAAAGAGTGCTAAAGATATTTGGGAATTTACTCAAGGCATTGGATAAAGTAGCTCCTCCTTCTACATCTTTTCGGACACTTATTAATGTCTCCTGAAGGACTTTGTCCTCAGTTTGCTGGGAAAGGATATCCAGACACCTAACCATAGAAAGCCCTGCATTAATCATAGTGGCAAATTGTCTACTAAATATTGTAATAGATTGTAAATTAACACCCTTAAACCTATCAAGGAAAGCTAAGACATCTAAATGCATAGCAGGAGTTGTGCGCTCAGTAATATTCTTAACTGTATATCGCATCTCACGTAGTTTATTAAGCACAACTCTTTGATTTTCTGCTTCTATAGAGCCTTTAACTAATTTCCCTTCTACATCAATAGCTTCATATATATATACTGGCATCTCTTACATAGCCTCCCTAAAGTAACATTATAATATAATTTATCGACTTATTAAATTTCGGTATATCTACCGATAATAACTAATCCTAAAACTAATAACCACCACCACATAAGAACCGGTCTCTTATAACAGAGACTCTTTTCACCTCCTTTATCACAAACTCTTCTTTGCGATTTTAACAGTTCCTTTAACAACTGTCAAGATTTTTAAATGTTTATTTCTACAAAAAAATATATATCCCTTCTTTAATTAAAATTTATAAGCAACCCTATCTTAATATTTGCTAAATTAAACAAATATGATAAAAGAGTTTGCACCCACTACTACATTTCTTCTCCAACATAAACTACTCTTAACACTTCTTCGATAGTAGTAAGACCCTCCAGAACTTTACGCAAGCCATCTTCCTGTAGAGTAATTAAACCACCTTCAATAGCAGCATCTTTAATTTCAGCTGTAGAAGCATTACGTAAAATAAGTGGCTTAATATCATCTGTAATTCGCATCATTTCATAAAGTCCTACACGACCTTTATAACCTGTCTGTTTACAATGGTCACAACCTCTTCCATGATAAAATATTACACTTGTTTCTGATAGATCCAATCCAAATCTAGCCAGAGCTTCTTCTGGTGGTGAGTACGGTTCTCGACAATTAGGACAAATTCTGCGAACAAGCCTCTGAGCAATTATACCAATTACAGAAGAAGCTACCAAAAAAGGTTCTATACCCATATCAATTAATCTTGTAACTGCACCTGCAGCATCATTGGTATGCAAGGTGCTAAGCACTAAATGTCCTGTAAGAGCTGCTTCGATAGCAATTTGTGCAGTCTCCTGGTCTCTAATCTCTCCTACCATAATTATATCGGGGTCCTGTCTAAGGAAACTTCTTAGAGCAGTAGCGAAAGTAAGGCCTGCTTTCGGATTTATATGCACCTGATTTAATCCAGGGATCTGGTATTCTACAGGGTCTTCAACTGTGCATATATTTACCTCTGGCTGATTAAGTATATTAAGCGCTGTATAAAGTGTAGTAGATTTACCACTTCCTGTAGGACCAGTTACCAGTATCATACCATAAGGCTTAGAAATCATATCTTCAAAAAGCTGACGCGTATCGGGAAAAAGTCCTAATTTGTCTAATCCAAGCTGTACCCCACTCTTATCTAAAATTCGCATTACCACCTTTTCTCCATGAACAGTAGGAAGAGTAGATACTCGCAAATCATACTCTTTATTATCATGGCGCAAATGTATCTTACCATCCTGAGGTATTCGGCGTTCTGCGATATCAAGATTAGCCATAATCTTAACTCTTGAAATCATAGGAGCTTGAATATGTTTAGGAGGTGACATTACTTCATGAAGCACTCCATCTATTCTATATCTTACACATACACTCTTTTCACGAGGCTCAATATGTATATCACTAGCTCCATCATTAATTGCCTGCGACATAATCAAGTTTACTACCTTTACTATGGGAGCTTCATCTACAAGTTCTTTTAACTTATCAAGCTCAATCTCTTCTTCACCCTCTTCTAATTGCTCTATATCACCAAAATCTGATAAAGCTATATCCTGAACAGTCTCATGAACCTCTGCCAGGTCTGTTACACCATATTGACGGTTAATTGCTCGCATAATACTATCCTCAGTAGCAATCATAGGTTCAATATCAAAACCTGTAATCAACCGAATATCATCAATAGCAAAAACATTGAGTGGGTCTACCATTGCAAGTGAGAGTTTATTATCTTCCTGACTAACAGGGACTACTTTATAGCGCTGAGCTAAATGTTCGGGGATTGCTCTTGCCAGATCTGGATCAATCTCTACTTCATCTAAATCTATAAAAGGCACTCCCATCTCCTTACCAATAACTTCTGTAATTTCTTTATTGGTTACCAACCCAAGGCTTATCAACACTTTTTCTAATGGCTCATTAGTCTTTTTCTGTTTTTCAAGAGCTTTTTCTAACTGTCTAGGTGTAATAAGCCCTTCTTCAAGTAACATCTCTGCTATATCTTTACCTGAGGTACCTCCCATAGGTATATTCATTATATATTCCACCTCTCTTCTCCATTGTATTTTTATCTATTCTCTCTATTTTTCCTGCTTATTGGGGAATAAAATCATTATACAGGTAACTATATCCTGTTTAACCATAAATCCTATTCCTCTATCAGGTAGAATTACTGATAACCCTCCTAAAGTGTTTTCCTCCATAATATATCTTTTCGTCTGAAAATCTTGCAAGTACACATCCCAAATTTTTTTATCACTAACTCCTACTTTAATTCCAGAAGGAGTCTGAAAATTATCACGATAAACATATATAGAAATTACCTTATCATTTTTAATAGTAAATAACAAAGTTGGTTTACTATACTCCCAAAATTTTTTCTGTGAATCGCTTGCAGGATGAATCTTATCTGGCTTTCCCATTAATTTTTGCAACTGCTTAGTGGTTATACCAAGTTTTATCCCACCCACAGAAACACCTGGAATTATCTCATTATTCAACTTAAATCCATACATAAAAGCAAAAGTAGATAATATTATTAATAACACCCAGTAACGCTTACAATAGCTTCGCTCCATTGTAAATGGTAAATTGTAAATGAGAAATTGTAAATTATTCATTCTATCTTTAATTTTACATTCCAAAGAATATCCCCTAATCCCTTGGTGTAGCTTCCCAATTTACTTCTATCTTAGTCCCATCTCCGAAAAACTTGCGAAGATAAAACTTAGCTCTCTCCCCTTCTAATTTAGCCTCTCCCCTAAAAATTACATCTAAAATCTGCCATAAATAAATTTTTTTACCATTTATATCTACCTTCTCCGGTTCCACTCTAACAATTCCATCATAAAAAATAAGTTTTGCCCCTTCCTTAATTCCACAGAAACTAAACTTTACTGGACTAATTGGTTTAGTTAATTTTATTTTACTCCAGCTCCCTCCTAAACTACTATTATTTTCAAACCTATCTACAACCCCTTCTGCGGTACCTATAATAATACCACTACCATCCTCTATTGTAAAAGTAAACTTAAAGCTAAGTTCTATATACTGGCTCATCTTATCTTTACCATTCGGATGCAAAGCCACAGCATTAAAAACTGCTTTACCACTACCTTCCCACCATTTTCCAGGCCCAACTGTCCGCTGAGATACTTCTGCCCATATACTACGAGCAGGCTGGTAGAAATATGCTAACTCTTTTATCTGTGTAAGTTTTTCTTCTAATTGATCAAGAGTTTTTACAAATCCCACAGAAGGTGCTATCCAGAAAATCTCATTATTCACCTTCTGTTCATTGCCAAAACCACCTATGTTTTCAATCCTTAAACAACGGAAAATTCCTGCAGGAACACCAATATCTTCCTCTTCTACTACCTTTCTATCTATTACTACCTGTTTGCCCATTACTTGTTTATTTGCTACTACCCAGTGCTTCCCCGCCTCCAGAGGAAATTCAAGATAATTTATTGGTAAAAGCTGCGAAAGTTTGCTACGTGAACTTTCTACATACTGTAATACCCCATCCCTCCACATAAGCACATCCCTATCCTCATCTCCATTACTGGAAAAGCTGTTCCATATTATCTTCTCATTTTCTTTGCTTACTTTAGTAACTTCCCAGCAAACCTCATTTCTATTACCCCAAAGCTGTTTTTTATTTAAAAAAATTGTTCCAGGAGAAAAAGGCATATCACTAGCACCTATAGAAAATGGTGGCAAATTTTCTTCCTGGCTATAAACCAAATTTAAAGTTAATAAGATAATTAAAAACATTAAAACATACTTCATTTATTGCCATTACCTCCTTTATTACCAGGCTGGTCTCTACAGATATTACCTTTAGGATGACACGGATTAAGTAAGTGATAATGATTATCTCCTTCTCCTTGTGCTGGAGGAGGATAAAACCCATAATTCCCAAAATAAAAACCAGGGCGAAAACCAGGAGGATAATAATAAAACCAAAAATCATTATACAGCGGTCTAATTAAAATGTCACCCGATGGTAAAGAGCCATAACTTATTTCATAAAAATCTAATTTACTTTCCGAGTTCGAAACCTTTTTGCACCCCCTTTCTCTTATCACATATTTATAAGGATATAACTTAATATTCTCAGACTTTATACATATAGTAACTTTATCATAAACTTCACTCTTAAGATAGCTAAGTCCTAGCTTCTTTAAAAAGGAGGACAAAGGATAATATTTAACACCATTAAAACTAACTGTATATAAATTCTGTGGAATTTTTTTGTGATGTTTTGCAAAACTTTTATCAATTTCAACAGGCACAAAAATTTCTTCCCCTACTTCAATACATTTTAATTCTAAAGGTTCCCCATCCCAAAACATTGTTATTTCTCTCCCCAAGATTGGGAAGGTATTTATAATAATCCCAAAACTCACTATTAATAACATTATAATAAACTCATTTAAAAATTTTCTTAACATAAACACTCCCCTTTTTCTTTATTTATTATATCATATATACTTATTTATTACAACTTACTTCTTTTTCAAAAGAAATAGGGACCTACTTACTTTCTTTAGTAAAGAAAGTAAGCAAAGAAACTTTTATCCGCTTCGCACCGCTAAACTCTTTGTTAAACGGGGCGATAGCTTTTAAAGTTTTAGGTGCTTTGCACCCACTTCGTGTCTTGCTTACTTCTTTTTCAAAAGAAACATTCATGCCGCCGTAGCGGCACAAAGGAGGATGAAAATCATTCAGGTGAAGAGATATGGATAAGTCAGCCTTGAACAGCGAATTGTTGAGCATAGTAAGAAAACTCTGTGAGGTTTAGGCAAACTCCTCCCCCCATCCTGAAAGGATGGGGGA
>Ga0123519_10008989_pt1 | contig 15118 bp, 13 predicted proteins | sample YelNatPaOPRAMG02_FD_87396 | JGI IMG/M metagenome (GOLD analysis project Ga0123519, IMG submission 87396) | Hot spring microbial communities from Yellowstone National Park - Yellowstone National Park OP-RAMG-02 (version 2) | ecosystem: Environmental > Aquatic > Thermal springs > Hot (42-90C) ...
GCTGTCGTCCGAGGGACTCTCGTGATTCCTTCGGAACACTGTCGTCCGAGGGACTCTCGTGATTCCTTCGGAACACTGTCGTCCGGGGGATACACTCGACTACGGCTCGCACTCAGTGCTATCGGATATCTTATGTTGATCCTGTATTGATGTTGTTGGTTTATCTATATAAAGCGCCGGACGCGCCGCACTCCAAAAGCGCTTCGCTAATTATTGGTAGACAGACTTTCAACGAAAGCCAATCCAACATTCAATATTAAGAATTGAGAATTCTCCCTTCTGTTCCCTCTCAATTAATGATTCTATTCTGGAACCGATATGAGTTTGATGTTTTGCGTTGATAATTTGAGTTTTGCTTATCCCGGGCGACCGGAATGTTTGGTGGGGGTGTCGTTCGAGGTGCGGGCGGGAGAGCAGGTGGCGCTACTGGGGGCGAACGGCAGTGGGAAATCTACGCTCCTGCATATCATGGATGGGCTTTATTTTCCGACTTCCGGGTCTGTCAGTGTAATGGGAGAAAGATTGACCGAAGAGGCAGTCGAGACTCCACCATTCGGACCCCGATTCCGGAAAGAAGTCGGGTTTTTATTTCAAAATTCAGATGCTCAGCTATTTTGTCCAACCGTAGAAGAAGAGCTCGCATTCGCGCCGCTGCAGTTGAGATGGACGCGCGAAGAAATCATTCACAGGATAGGCGATACGCTGGAAATGCTGGAGATATCGCACCTGCGAGAACGCGCTCCGCAGACCCTGAGCGCGGGGGAAAAGAAGCGGGTAGCGCTGGCTTCGGTGCTGGTGGTGGGGCCATCGGTGCTCCTCCTGGACGAACCGACCGCAGGGCTCGATCCGCGCAGCCAATCGATGCTGCTCGATATCCTCCGCTCTCTCAGTTCAGCCGGGATGACGATCATCACAGCCACGCACGAACTGATGCTGGTCCCTCACCTCGCAGACCGCGCGGTCGTGCTTAGCGAGGAGCATGAAGTGGCGGCGGATGCTCCGGTGTGGGAAGTGCTGGCGGATAATGATCTGCTGCTGTCGGTTAATCTGATAAACGCGCATTCGCGTGAGAATGCCCAATTCTCAGTGCTTGATGCTTAATATTATTGACTTTCAGGTAATGTAGTGACAACCTGGCAGAAGGCTTCGTGCTCGATCCGATCCGCCAGTATGTCACATCATTATGCGAAAGTCAATAGATATTCTGGGTGGTAGTCCTTACCGCATGCTTCAGGCCTTTCAAGGCATAGCTTACTGCAGTAACCTCGGATATTGAGCATTTTGCATTTCCCTTCCGCCTGCGCTCTATGTTAGAATATCTGCCGAAGCGAATCTATGATTGGAGCGAAGACATTGGCAGAAGGCGTAACCCCGCAAAGTGAAGATTACAGCCGCTGGTATACTGACGTCGTGCAGAAAGCCGACCTGGCTGATTATACCCCCGTCAGGGGATGCATGGTAATTAAACCCTACGGCTATGCGCTGTGGGAGAATATACATGATGCGCTCGACCGCCGGTTCAAAGAAACCGGACACGTGAACGCTTATTTTCCTCTCTTTATCCCTATGAGCTTTCTCGAGAAGGAAGCGGAGCATGTGGAAGGGTTCTCACCGGAACTCGCGGTGGTGACCGTCGGCGGCGGCGAGAAACTCGAAGAGCCGCTCGCGGTGCGACCGACATCAGAGACAATCATCGGCCACATGTATGCGCAGTGGATCAAGAGCTACCGCGATCTGCCCGTGCTTATCAACCAGTGGGCGAACGTGGTGCGCTGGGAACTGCGGACCAGGCTCTTTTTGAGAACCACCGAATTCTTATGGCAGGAGGGCCATACCGCTCACGCAACCTCCGAAGAAGCGATGGAAGAGACTCTGCGAATGCTCGGGGTATATGTGGATTTCGCGGTCAATGAAGCAGCAATTCCGGTTATTCCCGGCAGGAAGAGCGATACGGAAAAATTCGCGGGCGCGGTAAACAGCTACACAATCGAGGCTATGATGGGCGATAAGCGGGCTTTGCAGTCCGGAACATCGCACTATATGGGCCAGAACTTCGCGAAAGCGTTCGATATCCAGTATCTCGATCAGAACAATCAGCTTCAGCACTGCTGGACAACCTCGTGGGGAGTCAGCACGAGGATGATCGGCGCGGTCATAATGACCCACGGCGACGACAAGGGCCTCGTGCTTCCACCGAGACTCGCCCCGATCCAGGTGGTGATCGTGCCGATCTCGAAGACCGACGAAGAACGCGCGCAGGTAATGCCGGTGGCTGAGGATATATTGAAGAGGCTGCAGGCGGCAGGTGTGCGGGTGAAGCTCGATGATCGGACGGAGCTCACCCCCGGTTGGAAGTTTAACGACTGGGAGATGAGAGGTGTTCCGCTGCGGATCGAGATCGGACCGAAGGATGTTGCGAATCAGAGCGCGGTGCTCGCGCGGCGAGATATTCCGGGCAGAGATGGGAAATCATTTATAAGCTGGGCGGAGCTGGAGGTGAAGGCGCCGGAGATGCTCGCGACGATCCAGCAGGCGCTTTACAACAAGGCGCTCGCATTCCGCGAGGAGCATACGCATCAGCCCGAGACTTATGAAGAATTCAAAGCAGCCGTCGACGATGGCTTCGCGCTGGCATGGTGGTGCGGAAGCGCGGAGTGCGAAGATGCGATCAAAAACGACACCAGAGCCTCGAACCGATGCATTCCGATGGACCAGCCCGGCGGCTCCGGCAAGTGCATTTTCTGCGGGAAAGACGCATCTGAAAAGGCCATTTTCGGGAAAGCTTACTAATCATCGCGCCCGAATCCGAGGCAGGCGGCTGTGGTATAATCGTACTGGAAGCGAAGATCATGTCGATAGTGATTCGGGCGCATTATGATGGCAATGTGATCGTCCCTGATGAACCGGTGGGTGAAGAACTTGAGCTTGCTGTAGTAAGCAGCGAACATAAAAAGAAGGATAAGGCCCGGCATAGAGCGGCGTTGAAGCGGATAGGTTCCAGAGTGGTACCTGCAGATATTCCACTGGAGGCATTGGATAGAGAAAATCTATATGGAGATAGGCTGTGAAGTTCCTCGTAGACACAAATGTTATCCTACGATGGAGCCAAGCTGGTAGTCCGTAGCAAGCAATATCGGGTAAGGCAATGGATCGCCTATTGGAATTAGATCATAATCTATGTATCTGTGCATAGGTTATGATAGAGCATTGGGTTGTAGTTACACGTCCTAAAGATGTAAATGGGTTTGGACTTACAACTGACGAGGCGAACCGGCAAATCGACGATATAGAACGTACGTTCATTTATTTGCCTGAGCCGCCCGATGTTGGGCGCCTTTGGCTGAAGACAGCCAAACAATATCAGGTTATTGGCAAATCTGCCCATAATACCCGACTAATCGCACTAATGCTCGCTCACGACATTAAATACCTGCTTACCCTTAACCCGTTACACTTTTCCAGATACAGAAAGATAATCCCTATCACCACTCAGGAGGTACTTCATAATTATGGTAGCAAATCGTAACCAGCCCAACATCATCTTTTTTTTCACCGATCAGCAGCGATGGGATACGCTGGGGTGTTATGGAAACCATGACGGCGTTACTCCAAATCTCGACAACATGGCCTCCGAAGGCGTTCGGTTCGAGCTTGCTTTCACCTGTCAGCCTGTGTGCGGACCTGCGCGGGCTTGTCTTCAGACCGGTAGATATGCGACTGAGACCGGATGTTACAGGAATGGAATTGCGCTGCCGAAATCGGAGAAGACACTGGCGCAATATTTATCAGAAACGGGTTATGAAGTCGGATATATCGGCAAGTGGCATTTGGCGTCGAACAATGGTGTTCCAGGAGTACCTGACGAACATTATGGAGTGAAAGCCATCCCACCCGATCGGCGCGGGGGTTATAAAGATTACTGGCTCGCTTCGGATTTGCTGGAGTTTACCTCACACGGTTACGATGGGTTTATGTATGACGGCGACATGAATAAAGTCAACTTCAAGGGATATCGGGTCGACTGCATTACGGATTTCGTCCTGGATTACCTTCGCACTCGCAGCGGAGAGAAGCCATTTTTCCTGTTTATCTCTTACATAGAGCCGCATTTCCAAAACGATCACAATCATCACGAAGGCCCTATTGGGAGCAAGGAGCTGTTTAAGGACTTTCACGTTCCCGGCGACCTGGAAGGCACGGGCGGCGATTGGCGTGAGGAATATCCCGATTACCTTGGGGCTTGCGCGAGCCTGGATCATAACCTGGGCCGCGTGAGGACGGAACTTGAGAACTTGGGCCTTTCGGATAACACATTGATTATCTATACCAGCGATCACGGTTCCCATTTTCGCACCCGCAACGATGAGTATAAACGCTCCTGCCACGATGGCTGCGCTCGAATACCGATGGTCGCGTACGGGCCCGGATTTTCAGGTGGAAAGGTCATAGATAAGCTTGTAAGCCTGATCGATGTTCCTCCCACGATTCTCGCCGCGGGGGGCGCTGAAGTGCCTGAGTCGATGCGAGGTAATCCGCTGCAGCGGCTGGTGGAAGGGAATACCGATGACTGGCCGGAGGAAGTCTTTCTGCAGATCAGCGAATCGCAGGTAGGCCGAGCTATTCGGACGCGGGAGTGGAAATATTCTGTTTCAGCGCCGGATAAATCGGGCAGGCGAGATTCAGCGAGTGATGTATATATCGAGGAGTTCCTGTATGACCTCACCGCTGACCCGCATGAGCGGAATAACCTGGTCGCTGATCCGAATTACGCTGATATCCGAGCGCAGCTCGCTCAGCGGCTCAAGCGGAGGATAGTGGAAGCGGGCGAGAACGAGCCGGAGATTCGTGGGACAAGTTTTTGAATCGCGAATGCCGTGGATAAGGACGGATGCTACGGATGATCCGCTAAGTCTTCATCCCAACCCGGAAATCCCGAAACTTATGCTACTGCAGATGAAGAGAGCTGCGGGTTACAAACCCGCTTATACCTGGTCCGGGATTGCAAATCCCGGACCATCGGTAGTAATGATAGCTGTGATAATAAATACTACCACTGATATCACTGAAAGCTGGCAGCTAGAAAGCTTCACCTAACCTTGCGCCTTTATCATGCCGATAACTAATACTGAGTTATCGCGTGTGATGGAAGGTGTAGGATGCATAAGATGATCATTAGGCCCCAGGGAATGTCAGATCAGCAGATTCCATATGCCGCGGGGAGATTTGCTGAGCGAGATGCTTTTGTGATTAATCAGATCGGGGCCGCAAGCCCGTTTGGGGGGCTGCTGTGCAGTCTCGGGACCGATTATGCTATAGAACTGATGCCTGACGGATCGGGCTGCACATGGTTTGCGGGAACGGAGATAACCTCCTCCCGTGGGCTCGGTAAAGCCTGGTATATCAAGGACAGCGAAAGCGGTGCGGTCTGGTCCGCATTCTTCAGCCCTGTTGGCCAGAAGAGTGATGAGTATGAAGTCAGTTACTCACCGGGGCAGGTCAGCGTTTTCTGCCTTAAAAATAAAATTGCCTCCACCCTTACCATCGCTACTATCCCAAATGCCACGTGCGAGATATGGAGCGTTAAGCTCGAAAATCGTTCCGCAGTGTCACGCACATTGACCTTCACAACATACGTCGAGCCCGCGATCGCGCCGATCCTCGAGGCGATATACCGTGAGCGCGATAAGACACTGCTTATGAGGCGCCCGCTCGACGCTGACGATATGGGCTGTACCGAAGGTCCCGCAAGAGACCTTGTCATATTCCACACAAGCACCCTTACACCAACGCGATTTACGATCGAGAAGACCGGGTTCATAGGTGATGAGCGCACCCTGCAAAATCCGGAATACATCGAGCGCGAAGATATGCATGGGGAAAATGCGACGGTATCGAACCCGATCGCGAGCTTCACGGTAGAGGTAGAACTGCCTATCGAGGGAGAGGCTGAGCTTGCATTTTGCTTCGGAGTGGCCGGAAGCCCCGAAGTCGCAATGCGCACCGCTCGCGCGTTCTCCCGGCAGGAGGTAATCGACCAGGCAGTGAGCAAATCCAGGCAGCAGTGGGAAGAGCTCTCGGGGGCTCTCAAAATCAATACTTCGGATAAGACTTTCGACGCGCTGATTAACACATGGCTCCCCTATGAGACTTATTCCGGGTGGATCCGCGAACGCAGTGGCCCGAATTACCTGGATCCATCACGAGTCGCGGATGTGCTGCGGTGCCTTTATCCGCTCTCCGCAACATCACTCCAGATGCTGCGGGAATCGCTGCTCAGCTTTGCGGCGGGGCTCTCCGTACTTGGGTCTTATTCGCCTGATAAAGAATCGCTCGTGTCGCTCGCCCCACTCGAATTACTGTGGCTGCCGATCGTTACCGCGAGATATGTCGCTGAGACGGGTGACAAGGGTATTTTATCCGAAAGCATCGTGCTGCGCGACGGTCCTGCTCTTCCGTTGAAGGAACACTGCGAAAGAGTGATCAGGATGTGCCTGAATACCCGCGAGTCGGTATTCGATTCGGGGGATGCGAGGCTCCTCGTGCAGACCGTGAAAATGTGGTCGCTTATCAATGAGAAGTTCAAAGAGGCAGGAAAGCACCTTGACACCCTGGGACGGAGGGTAGCCGAGCGCAACAAGCAATCCGAACAGCGGATCCTTCCCAGACGCGTGAGATATTTCCAGTCGATCACCCCCACCCTTAATGATCAGCAGGTAATTGACGATATGCTGGATTATCTCGGCTCAGATGTTACGGGAGTGGGCGATGTGGACGCGACCTGTACTCTCTATTCTGCTCTGGTTGAATGGACCATAGGCCTCAATGCTACTTATGAAGGCCTGACCTTGGACCCAAGGCTGCCGGAATCGTGGTTCGAATGCAGCTTGACTCGCCATTTCCGGGGAGATACCTACAATATCACAATACACCGCTCCGCAAGCCACTCGGAAACGAAAACATCGATTGTAGTCGATGGTGAGCCCGTGCTCGGAAATATGCTCCCGTTCTTTGGGGATGGGAAGGAGCATGTGGTGGAAGTTACGGTGAGCTGAATTAAGTGGGAAATGCTTAGCTTTGATGCAGTTAATGCCCTGGTTGCCCCGTGCTCCAGGGCGTTTTACTTGTGCTATAATACTACCGCTCTACTTTTCTTTGGGTGAGAAATACACCCTAAAGCGCGTAATTTCTTGTCATCGCATATCCTTTTCCTCTTCGCTTGCGACTATTTATACGGAGGCGCGATTTAATGGAGTTGTCCGACAGCCGGCTTGTGGTGGAAGCAATGGCAGGAAGTGACCGAGCGTTCGATGAGCTTGTGTCGCGCTATTGCTGTCAGCTTCCTCGGCTCGCCGTAGCCGTTGCGGTAGCCCACGTCATCGACGGCCTTACGGCGCTCGCTCTTCATCCTGCCCAGAAACTCGGTGACTTCCTCATCGAGAATCGGCTGCATCCAGCCCTCGATCTCACCCCGGATCATCGATTCCAGAGTCTCAAAACTTAGCTGTTGCTCAATACGAACGATTGTGTTATCTTTCATCAGGTGGTCTCCTTTCACGGTCCACAGACCGGTCTCTTTTTTTGCTAGAGAAAGGATACCACCGCCTTTTTAACTCTGCAATTTACACACCTTTTGATTGTAGCTGCCTCCAGTTATTGCAGGTGGCTTGTTCAGCATGGTATAATATATGATGCCTGTCGTGTGGATTAGGCTTCGGGCCGGCGCGTATGGCGCTTGCGTAGAATAAGGGTAGAGTATTCTTTGGAAGATTAATATCGGAGGCTTTTCAAGTGGCTGAGAAAGGTAAACTTAGTAAGACCGCGCGAGCCTCGACCCAGTTCGGTAAGGGTCAGGCTCAAACTGTAGTTATCGAGAACGACAGCTCCAGGGGCAAGGTATTCACGGAAGTGAAGAAACTGCTCTCCGAGGCAAAGATCGGCTTCCAGAACCTTAGCTCCGGTCACCCGATCATCATCAACAAGGGCCAGTTCGCCGAGGCTATCGGCATAATTAAGCCGGCGTTGGTTGACGGTGATGGAGCGCGGTATCTGGTCGAGAAGGAAGAACCGGCACAGGTCGTTCTGATCGAGAACACGAACAAGGAACCGGGCAAGATGGTTATCAGAGAGAGCCCGTTCGCCTGGCACGCGGCGGCCAGCGCTTCGTAATTTAAAGGACTATCGAGTTCTCGGGCCTGTCCGATTTTGGGCAGGCCTTTTGTATGTACTAAAAAAAGCAGGGGGAGCATCAGCTCACCCCTGCACAGAGACTTGGGATTGCTTACGGAATGTCCGCAGCTTTATGCGTAGCGCCTGGCCCCTACAAAATGCCTCTTAAATATCGGAGAATCGAGACAATCGATTCTGACACCTGTCCGGGGGGTAGATGCGTGGATGAACATATTATCACCCAGATACATCCCCACATGACTCACATAACCCTTCATCATATCGAAGAATATGAGGTCACCCGGCTTCAGGTTTCCAGGCTGCACCTTCTCGCCGACTTTATACTGTTCGTGCGCGGTCCTCGGCAGCTTCACTCCAAGCTTGGCATAGACGTATTGCACGAATCCCGAGCAGTCGAATGCTGTCGGTGTCGTTCCACCCCAACGGTACGGTGTTCCCAGGAAGTGGGTCGCCATGTCGCAGACTAGCTTAGTCCTGGCAAGCATCCAGTTCTCCGTAGTAATCGCAGCGGGACTTGGTGCGGGCACGGGCTGAGCGGGTACCGCTGTTTGAGTAGGTACCGTGGTCTGGTCGGTGGCTGCGGGTCCACAGGGCTTGTCGCTGGTGTCCAGAGCAACGACAATAGCCTTTTTGGGATCATTCGAGCCATTGGAGTTGGAATCGGTGTCAGTAGTCAGAGTGGTTTTGGGCGAATTGGAGTCGTCTGCCTTTCTGGCTTTAGCCGCGAACGCGGTTACAGCCGGCAGAATGAGCAGCATAAGCGCTACTACGACTACGGCCCATGGGTTGCTGTTACGCAAGGGCAATTTCCTCCCAGGTAGATTCCTCCCCACCACGCCTCTGGGAACCTCCTGGGTTCCATTACCGATCCGAGATGCCGGTAGGCGTCACTTCCTCCTGTCTCCTAAAAAACAGCTTTTAAGCCGTTTCTGCCCTCTTTTATCAGCCTGCTCCATCCGTTTTGTGGATGAGCTGGTCTGGACACAAGGGCAATGGTAGCACATATATTCGACTATGTAAAGACGTGTTTTGTTAATTATCTGTGCGGCTGGATGCTTCGGAGGATGTAAAAATAACGCACCACGGCTATCCTGCCGTGGTGCGGAAGTACTACTTAACATGCCTTACGGCTCTTGCTATTAACCAGCGCCGCCGTGGTCACCAATCCACCTGTCAAGGCGGAACGCCCAGTTGGATTCCTTACCGGACAGGAACTGGGCCTGCTGCTTCATCTGCGGCGTTATAGCCTGCTGCGCGCCGATGGTATCAGCGGCTTGGGCTTGTTTGACCAACTGCGAAAGTGTACGAGCATACACTGTATCGAAGCAGCTCGGAGGCTGAGCGGAGAGTTCGGCGATTATCGCCTGCGCCCTCCCACAGTCGGGAGCAGCCGCTCCACATGCTACAGCTCCATACCACCCCTGCAGCTTGTTGTTAGCACTGGTAAGATAACCATTGATCTCGCTGGAAATGTCGCGAAGGTTATCATTTTGAGCTCTCTGCATACCTAACTGAGTAACAGCAATGATCACGCTGTTCTGCGCGTACATGCTGGAAGCGTAAGTCGCATCGAAATTGCAGGCGTTAAGGCACTGCAGGTTCGCTGCTGGTCCCGCACCCAACGCGGAAGGAACCGCGGTGGTCAAACAGCAGGTTGGCTGGCACGGTGCAGGGCACGGCTGAGGACAAGCCGGTGCTGCCGTCTCACACTGCGGTACTACAGGCGCTGGACAGACTTGTGCAACCGGGGCCGGACAAGGCTGCGGACACTGCACCTGAGCCGGCTGAGCGATAGGACACTCAGCCCACGCTGCTGTCGTGGCGAGAACCAGGATCATCAATGCTAGCGTCCATCTAGCGTATTTCATCTTTCAACCTCCCGTAAAGTATGAACGCTATCCCATGTACATTCTACCTCGCACACTACGCGAATGAATCGTGATTTTGTGTGTATTTACAGCAGGTGCAAAGACTTTTTATTCATTATTCTTCTCGCAAGGTGCAGATCAATGGTTCACATAGCATCCAGGGGGATATTCTGCTTCTGCAGTGGATTAGGGAGATATTCTCAATTTTGAATACATGTACGGTGGTAGCCTGTACCTATTCCCTATCCTTTCTATCTTTCGGGCTTTCGCGTCTAAAGAGACTATCAATGCTAATCAGACTCCCGCACCCATGTCTATTCAAAATTTCTCTCATCAACGATCTGTTGTATCGATTGGGTTATTTTATCGCGGGAGATTATATCCGCACCCACAGCGGCGGCGTAGGCTGCTCCTCTTGCCGCTTCTTCGGGTACGGATGATGCAAAACTATCCAGGTAGAAAGTCCGCTGGATGATAGATCGAAGGACGCGGTTTTTTCTAACGGCGTTTCCACTTGCGAAAAGATTGCGGGGGCGAGGTGGGGTCGATGAGCAATATATCGAGTATAGGTCGCGAACCAGACCCTCGAGCAAGGCGAGTGAAAGATTGGCGGGAGTCAGGTTAGCCGCGTTGATGCCGGCAATCGAGCCGGTTATGGATTTGTTTTTCCTGGTACCGCTGAAACGGGTGTCGATTATGAGACCGTTCGCGCCGGGAGGAGCGGATGCGGCGAGGGAGTTCATACGCTCATAGACTTCCTCATCGCTAATTTCCATGCCGCATATCTCATAAGCGATAGTCTTAAATAAATCTTTTAGATAAGCATAAGCCCAGCCTCCGCAGAAGGTCGCGCCAACCTGCAGGAAACCTCCGAGCGGTAAAGGCCAGGCGTCAAGCTCTTCACCATACACGCATTCGGGGCTGGGGATCAGTATCTGCGCTCCGGTGCCGATGTTCACAACGAGGGTGTCGGTCGAGAACCCTACCGAACCAATGAAGCTGGCCTGGGCGTCTCCCACTGGTGAGCACACGACCGGTCGATTGTTTATACCAGGCAAATTTGCCGCGTCAATGGACAGCTCCCCTAACGGTTTGCAGGATGGTCTGATATCGGGGAGGATATTTTTATTCAGGCCAAGGCGGTTTACAGACTCATCATCCCATTTATTAGTCCTGAGAGCGTAAATCCCCCAGCTTGCCGCGTGTGTATCGTCTATCGATGGGATTCCCGTGAGAGATGCCGCTACGAACCCGGCTATGGAAAGGGCGGTGCAGTTATCGGGAATAAGCCTGTTTCGCTGGAGCCAGATAAGCGAAGCGGCACCGTAGCCGGTGGCAAGCCGGCAGCCCACAGCGTGTTCCCTGTCGGTTCCGAGCTTTTCGAGCGATTCAATGAGGCTCCCGGGAGTGTCTTCTCTCGCGGTGCGGCGGTCTCTCCAGGTGATAAGGTTGGTCAAAGGCTTGAGATCGTTATTTACCAGGAGCACCCCATGCATCTGGCCGGATATACCTATTGCATCGACTATCTGCCCGGTCGCGCGCTCGTCCATCAAGACCTGTTTCATCACCTCGAACGCGAGCTCGCGTATCCGCAAGGGGTCCTGTTCGTGCATATCAACAGGCAGTCCGGGGATATCGGCATCGTTAGCGATAGAGCGAATAGCAAGTGGGCGAGCGGTCCCGGTATCCACCAAGACCGCACATATCTTCGAGGTTCCCAGGTCGACAGAGAGAATCATTGATGTCCTGCAGCAATTGTGGATTTACTGGAGTGTTATACAGAGGAGCGAGGATCACCTGCGGAAGGGAAGAATTCTTAATTTTGAATACTTGTACGGTGGTAGTCTGTACCTATTCCCTGTTCCCTATACTTTCTATTTTTCGGGCTTTCGCGTCTAAAAAGACTATCAATGCTGATCAGACTCCCGCACCCATGCCTATTCAAAATCAAGAATTCAAAACTCAAAATTCCTCCCTTCGCTACAGCCCACCACCTAAAGCATTTAACATTGAGTATTTCATAAACATGAGGTTGACACAAGCGTATTGCCGGGTATAGAATCAAGAGGACGGGCGGTGGAATGCGTTCCGCTGCCGGTCAGAATACATCACCCAACCGTGAGGCGATGATTCCCCGAGCGGCAGGGCGCGGCAGCGTGGCAATATGTACACAAATCGCACCCTTCCCAATACTTCGGGGAGGGTGTTTCTATTTATGGAGGCTGCTGTGCAGAAAAGACTGGGAGTGGTCGCGATTGTCGTGGAAGAACTGTCAGCCGCGGGAGAAGTCAATAACATACTGCATGAGTTTTCGCATGTAATTATCGGCAGGATAGGAATTCCATATCGCGAACGGGGAGTATCGGTCATTTCAGTCATAGTAGACGGCACGGGTGACGAGATCAGCGCGCTGACGGGCCAGATCGGACGCATTAAGCACGTATGCGTGAAGACAGCTCTAACAAAAGAGTCGTCCGATTAAGCAGCAAGTAAATGGCTCAGACGGGAGGAAGTATGTACGACCCAAAATCAAAAGACGCAAATGAATTTATCTGCCATGAAGAGATCGAGGAGAGCCTGGCTCTAGCCAGGTCACAGGCTGCCGATCCTGACCTGATGAGAGGACTTCTCGAAAAGGCGGGTCAGTTCCGCGGGCTCACTCACCGTGAAGCTGCTGTGCTGTTTTATGTGGATTCACCGGAAGTACTGGAAGAAATCTACTCGCTGGCTCGTAAGATTAAGGAGCATATATACGGCAGGCGGATAGTGATGTTTGCCCCACTCTATCTCTCCGATTACTGCATAAATAATTGTACCTACTGCGGTTACAACAAAACCAATTGCATACAGCGCAGAAAGCTCAGCCAGGAAGAACTGGTCGAGGAGGTGCGCATACTCGAAAGCATGGGCCATAAACGCCTTGCTTTGGAAACGGGAGAAGATCCGGTCAATTGCCCAATCGACTATCTCATCGAATGCATTAAAACAATCTACTCGATGAAGTTCGATAACGGAGCAATCCGCCGGGTTAATGTCAACATTGCCGCAACCACCGTGGAAAATTACAAGCGGCTTAAAGAAGCGGGAATAGGCACATATATTCTCTTCCAGGAAACCTACCATAAACCTACGTATCTCAAGGTGCATGGATCGGGCCCGAAACGCAACTACGAATGGCACACGGAAGCACACAGCAGGGCTATGGAGGGCGGCATCGATGATGTGGGTATCGGAGTCCTCTACGGTCTTTACGATTGGAAATATGAGACGGTTGGCATGCTTATGGCCGCGGAGCACCTCGAAGCCGCATACGGAGTAGGTCCACACACTATCTCAGTGCCGAGGATTAGAGCCGCGAAGGGTGTTCAAGCCGATAACTTCCCCTATCTTGTCTCGGATGATGACTTCAAAAAGATTGTCGCGGTGCTCAGGCTGGCAGTCCCTTATACGGGTATGATCCTCTCCACGAGGGAGCCGGTGGGATATCGAAGTGAAGTTATCGCTCTGGGAATATCTCAGGTGAGCGCTGGGTCGTGCACGGGTGTCGGCGGTTACGCGTTCAATGAGAAGCTCAAAAGCGCTGATTCCGATGAAGAATACGTGCCGCAGTTCGAACCGGAAGATCAAAGGTCTCCACGCGAGGTGCTGAAGGGCCTGATGGAAGATGGATATATTCCCAGCTACTGCACGGCGTGCTATCGGGAAGGCCGCACCGGCGACAGGTTCATGCGACTGGCAAAGACCGGCGAAATTAAAAACGTGTGCCAGGCAAACGCCATATTAACGCTGCAGGAATACCTCGATGACTACGGAGATGATGAGCTTCGGGAGCTTGGTGACAAGGTTATCGAAAAGGAAATGGATGCGATTCCGAACCCGAAAGTAAAAGAGAAGACCAGAGAATACCTGAATAAAATCCGCTCGGGGCAGAGGGATTTCAGGTTATAGAGAGCGAGTTAACCTGGCAATAAGAGGCTGGCGCATTGCTCCGCGCCAGCCTCTTTTAATTGGTCGAAGGATGCAGCTGTATTGGTTATAATCTTGGAAAATCAGATAGTCGGGCGGTGATCATATAACTGCCGCCCAACTTTAGACGATTCTTTTCTCGTTTATTTCTTATGCTTCCTGGCCCAGATCGAGTGGTGATGTTCGGCCCATTTCGCTTTTACCCGACCGGTGATTATGCTTTGGAGGGTACCGGGATTGGCGAAGATACCGAGGTAAATATGGCCGATTATACCGGCGATCAAGGCTATTGCGGCGAGATCGTGAAGGGTGTAGACCCACGCGGGAGCTTTGCCGTGGCCGAAGATCAGGCCCAGGCCGGTACCGCTGATTACCAATCCACCCATCACAGCTACCGCCCAGAAGAATGCTTTCTGACCCGCGTTAAATTTATCAGCCGGACAGCAGTCCTTGATCCACAGATATCCACCCATCTTGCAGATCCATTCCCTGTCGCACGGAGAGAAGACAGCATGCCTCCACCAGGTGCTCACAAGTCCAACCAGCACCAGCACGAACGCAACCCCGAATTCGCCGTGCAATCCGCGAAGCGCGCTGGTGGGGGATTCGATGTGAAGAATGAAGAGAATTCCGGTGACTGAGAGAAATGCGAAGCAGAGCATCGCCATCCAGTGGATAAAGCGCTCGAAGAGCGTGAATCGCTGGATCTCGGGGTCCTTAGGCGAGAGCTTGAGTTTATGAGGACCAAAGATCACATAATGGCCGATCGAAGCAGCGAGAACGAGCAGGAAGAGCCATGCGCCATAGCGTTTGATCAAGCTCTCGCGGATCACGCCGATCTCGATCGAGCGATGGGTGAGGCGCATCGATTTATAATTCACTAAGGTGACAGGGTTACCGTTCTTGTCCGTGGTGGTCGTAGTTCCGAAGAAGAACTTCGATTTATTCGAGTGACAGTCAGCACAACCCTTTTTACCCATGCATCCGGTCGGACCGACAACACCATGATGCAGCACAGTTCCCGCATTATCCACTGGGATAATCTTACCGTCTTTTACGATGTAACCGGGAGCTTTACCATCGGGGGTACTGGTCAC
>Ga0123519_10008996_pt1 | contig 15113 bp, 7 predicted proteins | sample YelNatPaOPRAMG02_FD_87396 | JGI IMG/M metagenome (GOLD analysis project Ga0123519, IMG submission 87396) | Hot spring microbial communities from Yellowstone National Park - Yellowstone National Park OP-RAMG-02 (version 2) | ecosystem: Environmental > Aquatic > Thermal springs > Hot (42-90C) ...
GCCAAAGCCGCCGAACCCGCCGCCCAGACCGCTGAATCCCAGTCCGCCGGTTCCCCCGCGCCCCTGCGTGTTCGCGCCGGTGGCGAAGTTGAACACGTTCACTTCCGCAATTCCGGAAAACAACGGCATCGCGTTGACACGCACGTACCGCCGGTCCGCAGAGATCACCGCGAAGGTGAACAGGTTGGTACCTTCAGGCAGAGTAATGATCACCGGCTGGTAGCCGACCGCTCCCCCGCCAATCACAAAGGGGAACGTCAGCCCGCCCAACGATCCGCCGCTTCGGGAATTGGCCAGGTTGGACATGGCGCTGGCATCGGCGGCGTTGGCCACCTGTTGGGCCAGAATCTGCTGCCGCAAGGCCACGCTGGGTACCGCGGCGATGGCCGCCGCGATCTGGTGCTCCTGGATCGGCTCGGTACGCCGGCCATCGGCCAGCTCGAACCGCACAGCCACCTGGTCCTTGTCCAGCTTGATGTACCGGCTTTGGATCGCTTCCAGCAGCCCTCCTTGGGCGTTTTTGCGCTTGCTGAGGTAATGGAGACAGATATCGACCTTGACCTGATTAGCGGCCACTTGGCCCCACACCCGACGAATAAGGACTTCGTAGGTGCCATTAAACCCTTTGGGGCAAGCATACACCTCGCACGAACTGCCGGGGTTTTCTTTGCCCAGTTGCAGCCGGGCATCGGCCAGCAGCGCCCCGCCGGCCGTAGTCCGCGGATTGCGCGAGGAGCACACCGTTCCCGAAGGCTCGCGGACAGCCACATCGATATCGGCGTCGCCCACCCACGAGACCACAATCACGCAGTCCCGCTCGACGGCTTCATCCAAAGCCGCCTCGTAGGCATTGGCCTCTTCAAGGCGATTCTCGGCCTTGAGCCGTTCCAAGGTGGCCCGGGCAACGCGCAGACCTTTAAGCCACACCTCCTTATGCTCCTCGGGCCATGCCTGGCTGAGAATGCCCACGGTGGCCCACTGGATGCCGGAAAGGTCGTTGAGTTCCTCGGCTAGGCGCAGGCCCTGCACGTAAGGCTCGGGCCGAAGCGGCTGGAGCTGCGAGACCTGCCGGAACACCTGCAAAGCCCGCTGCTTCAGGCCTAAATGCTCCATGTACAGGGCGATGAACATCATGTCCTCGGGCGACTGGGCGAAGTCCAGCGCCGAAGTTACGACGCGTTCGATCTCTTCTGCAGGCCGGCCGGCCGCCTGCATAGCCAGCGACAACGCCTCGTACATCCAGGCGGGTTGCCCCTGGCCGTGACGCAGTGCGGCCTGAATCAGGGCGATCAGTTCGTCGTACCTCTTTTCGGCCCACAGTTCGCGGACGGTCTGGCGGACATCGGCCGGTGCAGGCCGATGGGCCGCAAAATACCGGTCCCACGCCTTGGTCGGGTCGCCTGAAGATTCCAGCCGGATACGCTGCGGCTTGCGGTCGGCCTGCGGGGCCTGCGGGTTCTCACGGGAGTCGGCCGAAGCGGCGGCGCTGGTTTGGGCAGAACCGCCCGCTGCCGGTCGCGGCGTGCCCTCCGGTGTAAGGTTGAGATCATCGGCTACGGCGAATGCGCGGAAGCCGGGGCGGTTGCCGCGGTTGAGATTCAGGTTATGGGGGAGGAAGTTTGGCGGGACGTTGAAGAAGCCGCCGCCCAACCCGCCGCCGAAACCGCCCATGCCCCCAAAACCGCCTCCCATCATGCCTCCCATGCCCATGCCCCCAAAGCCCCCCATCATGCCCATGCCGCCAAAGCCTCCTATTCCGCCAATACTTTGGACCGGCATGACCAAGTCGGCCACCGGATAGACCCGAGTCGATAGCCGGGTGCCCGCGTCCTCGGGCGTGGTAATCAACAACACCTCGTTCTGGATCACATAGGTCAGCCCCAGCTCTTTGAGGATCAATCGCAGCGCGGAACGGAGCGTAATCCCCTGCAAGTTGCGGGTCACGGGCGTATCGGTGCCGATCCCCGCGTCGTCCAGGGCCTTTTTGTCGAACTCGATGTTGATCTTGTGCAGAGTCTTCAAATAGTCGATGCACTCCGAAAGGGGCGTATCGACGAAGTCCACCTTGGTGGGCTCTTGCAGGGCTTCCATGATCCGCTGCTCGGCCTTGCCAGGCTTGGAGAGGCTCATCGAGCTGTATTCCTTCTTGCGGCGCTCGGTGAGCTGACGCCATACCTCGGCATCCGGGTACACGATGGGCGGCTCGTCCGGGAAGGGGATGTGCGATCGCTCGACCTGGTAGAGGGTGTCCACTACTCCCCGCTGGCGAGCCACCCTGAGGGCCAGGGCATCGGCCAAGTAGCCCACGGTGCGGGAGTTCAGCGTGGCGGCGACTGGCTCGGCCGTGTCGGGAAGGATTTTCTGGGCCTCGATCGCCACCTCCTCCGCCGCCTTGTATTTGGCTTCGTCCATCAAGGAGCTGAAGCGGTCCATCAATTCGCTGGCCTTCATTTGCTGCCGCGTAAGGCGCTGTGCCACCAATTGGCGTTCTTTGGCTTGGGCCTCCAGTTGCATGGCGCGCTGCCGGGCTACATCGAGTTCCTGCTTGCGGCGTGAGGCTTCGCGCAACGCGGCTTCGAGCTGCGACTGGAGCTGGGCCCGCACATCGGCGTCCAGCTCTGGGACGTCACGGACGCGATCGTGCTGGAGTTTCAGCTCTTGAATAGCCCTTTCCGGTTCTTGCGCTACCCGGGCGCGGCTCTCCCGGATCGTGTTTTGCACATCGGCCACGATTTGCTGGCGCAAAATTGCCCGTTGGCGTTCCACCTGCTGCACCAGCGAGCCTTCGGCCGGAAGCGGCGGGCCGCTGAGGTTCAAATCCCCCGAAGCCTCGCCAGCCGGCGGTGCAGCCCCAGCAGCCGCGGCAGGGGCGGCCGGCACCGAACGCTTAGCCGCCGCAGCGGCGGCCACGGACCGGGCGTCTTCAAACGTAGGATCCTGGGCCAAAGCCGCCTGGGCCAGGCGCGCAGCATTGCCGAAGTCGCCCGCCCCCAGGGCCTCGGCCGCCAGGCGCGTCAACTCGGCCGCCCCCATCGTCGTCGAGGCCGCCGCCATCTTCAAAGTCTGCATATCCACAAGCGGCAGCCCGACACCCCCGCTCCGCCGGGCAAGCCCTACCAGCGCGGGCAGAAAACTGTTCTCGTCACGCGGCTCGGTGGCGGAAACCTTCCAGGACAGCACCTGCGGGCCGGCAGGGGTCTCGACCGCGGCCTGGACCTCCCAAGCCCCTTTGCCCTTCAACGTGCCGATGACCACCGACTCGCGGTCGCATCGCAGCGGCGGCGCTTGCTTGGGGAACACCTCAACGAATGGGCCTGGCCACGTTACCGATTTAGGCCAAAGGACCGCGGTGCGGGCCGCCTCGGCCAGCGTCTTGCCCGCCGAATCGCCCTCCAGCCTTTCCGCGTCGTACACCGTACCCCCGCTGGCCGCGGCCAGATAGCCCAGCAAATTGAAATCGACGTTAGGCCCCACGGCATAGGCGATCAGAGGGATCCGCTTGGCCAGCAGGGCTTGGGCCAGTTGGCTCTGCTTTTCCGGCGGAAGGAGATTCGCCCGGCTGGTCCCTTCGCCCAAAAAGACCAGCACCTTGGCCACCGGCGTATCGCTTGCGTAGCAAGCCAGCGCGGTCTGAAGCGCCTTTTCCAGATCGGTCGCGCCGAGCGGGGCGCGCCGATTGAGCTTCTCCAAAGCGGCCTGCATCTCTGGGCTGTTCGCGGCCACGAACCGTTCGGTAAGCGCCACGGCGGTCACATCGGCCGCAATGAGATACACCCGGTCGCCGGGCCCTAGCGACTCCAGCAAACCGCTGAGGGCCTTCGAGGATTTTTCGCGGTACTGGCCCGATACGCTGGCCGAGGTGTTGACCACCACGACCACGTCATGCTTTGCCGCGGCAGCGACCGCACGAGGCCTTAGCCCCAGCGCAAAAAACTGCGTGCCATCCGGTTGGGCGAAGACCTCCAGGCGGGCCTCCCCGGGAGCCAGTTCCGCGCCCAAGGCCGCTGAAGCTGCCGCCAGTACGGCCATCATCCACCACGCCAAACCACGGTGACTGGACATCAATCGAATCTCCGGCACGAACGACCAAGCTGTAGGAGCACCGTGTTCCGCAGCGACCGCCCGGACACGCTCCACAATCGTCAGAGACGGGGTACTCCCCACTAGCGCCATTGTAATTGCCTGTTGCGCCGTTTGCCAATCAAAAAGCGATATTCCCCTCGGGGCGGATTCCCTCGGCCGCAGTCACACTTTCGGGTGGTACCGACCTATCCACAAGTATTATGATACAACCCATCCGCTTCCCGCCGACAGGCCGCACGGTGTTGCTTCCGGCCCTCCGAAAGATTCATTCCGAACGCACACAGGAGGCGTGGCGACGTCCTGAAGTGCCCTGCTTCTGGGCTGACCTCCCCAGAACAAGCCAGATCGCGTATGATGCCAACAGGTTAGGAACTACGGAGTTGGCCGCCTGGGAGACCTGCCTTCCGGGTGGAAATTGACCCTTCAATCGCCAGGGGCTTATTCGAGCATGAAGCGGACACTGTTTCTGTGCGGAGTTTCGGCCCTGCTGGGCGCCGTGGTTTCGAGTTGCCTGGTCGGCCCCTTCGACGGGGCGCAACCGATCGCAGCCCAGCCGCCATCCGGTTTTAGTGGGGCCCCCCGCCCCGGCCAGGCGCCAGGGGTCCGCCCTCAGCCCAGGCCATACGCTTTTGGTGCTGAAAACGGGGCGCCGCCCGCGGAGCCGGGGAGCTTTGCGGGCCCCACCCCGGGGGCAGCTCCGGTCGATCCGGCCGATGACCTCGATCTGGCCGAGCTGACGCCCGAGGAGCGTGTCAACATCGCGGTTTACGAACAAGCCAATCGCAGTGTGGTGAACATTACGACCCGGGGGTACCGGGGCGACCGGTTCCTTTTTTTGGAGATCCCTTCCGAGGGGGAGGGGAGCGGGTCGGTGATCGACCGTCAGGGGCACATTGTGACGAACTCCCACGTGATCGAGGGGGCGCAGGAAATTCAGGTTACGCTGTTCAATTCGAAAAGCTATGAGGCCCGCTTGGTGGGGTTCGACCCTGGCACCGATATCGCCGTCATCCGCATCGATGCGCCTCCGGAAGAGCTGTTCCCGGTGCGGTTCGGCGATTCGTCGCGCTTGCGGGTAGGGCAGAAGGTGTATGCGTTGGGCAATCCATTCGGGTTGGAGCGAACCTTGAGCACCGGGATCATTTCCAGCCTGGACCGCTGGCTGCCGAGCCGCCGCGGTTCCGGAAAGATCAAACAGATCATCCAGATCGACGCGGCCATCAACCCGGGCAATTCGGGAGGGCCCTTGTTGGATAGCCGGGCCCGCATGATCGGTATGAACACGGCCATCGCCAGCAAGACTGGCACCAGCGCCGGTGTGGGGTTTGCCATCCCGGTCAATACCATCGCCCGCGTCGTGCCGCAGTTGATTCGCACCGGCCGGGTCATCCGGCCTGAGATTGGCATTGCTCGAGTGTATGAGACGGATCGGGGGCTTTTGATCGCGACGCTGACACCTAACGGGCCAGCCGAGCGCGCCGGGCTTCAGGGCCCCCGCATTATCCGCCGCCAGAAGCGGCAGGGTCCTTTCGTCTATGAGTATCAGCAGATCGATCGGAACTCGGCAGACCTCATCGTGGCGGTGGACGGCAAGCCCATAAAGACCGCCGACGATTTCATCGACATCATCGAAAGCAAGCAGCCCGGCGACACGGTAACGCTCACCGTGATCCGCGGCGGCCGGCAGCTTCAGGTTCCTGTGCGGCTGGAGGCGGGCGAATGATTGTGGGGCACGACAGGTCCTGTCCGCCCAGCGCGTGGGGAGGGCAATGCCTGCCGTCGCCTTAAGGCCGGCCGCGGGGGTGGTCTTTGCCCCCGGCCAGAGCGTGCCCACCCAGACTGCCAGTTTTCCTCATGTTCGGGCAGGCCAATTCGCCTGGATGCATTGGGCCGCGTCCTTTATAATGGCGGCCTTCGCGCAAGACGGAGAGTATACGCCGGTACGGATTCGGTGTGCCCCAACCAGAGGTGGCCGATGCGATCCATCGCGATCATGAACCAAAAAGGAGGGGTGGGGAAGACGACTACGGCGGTCAATCTGAGTGCGGCCCTGGCCGCCACCGGACAGCGGGTATGCCTGATCGACCTCGATCCCCAGGCCCACGCCTCTTTGCACCTTGGTTTGGAGTTGCGGCCCGACACGCTTTCCATCTACGACGTACTGGTGGGCAAATTAGGATTGGCCGACGTCCGCCGCCAAGTGGACGAAAACCTGTGGGTCGTGGGCTCGCATCTCGACCTGGCGGCGGCCGAGTTGGAGTTGGCCGGGGTGGTCGGCCGCGAAGTAATCCTGCGGGACAAACTGGCCGAGGACCCGGCGGAATTCGATTACTTGTTCATCGATTGCCCCCCTTCGCTGGGCGTGCTGACGCTCAATGCTTTGGCGGCGGTGGAGGAGGTGTTCATTCCGCTCCAGCCCCATTTCTTGGCCCTGCATGGGCTAAGCAAGCTGCTGGAAACGATCGAACTGGTCGCCCGCCGGGTGAACCATCGGCTTCGGCTGGGAGGCGTAGTCCTGTGCATGTTCGATCCCAACACGCGCTTGGCGCTGGAGGTGACCAACGACGTGGATGAGTTCTTCCGCCGGGCGGCCGGGCGGCCGCTTCCTTGGGCCAACACCCGCATCTTCCAGACCCGGATTCGCCGCAACATCCGCCTGGCCGAGGCGCCCAGCTTCGGGCAGTCGATCTTCCAGTATGCACCCAACTCGCATGGCGCCGAAGACTACCGCCGCCTGGCCGACGAGGTGTTGGGACGCGATCCCCTCTGCGCGGCAAGCACCGGCCAAGCCGAAGTGGTCGTGAAACCCTAGGCCGCAACAACCTGGCGCTGGCAAGCGCCGGACTTGCAAGTCTTCGCTTTCTGCTCTGGGCCGGCGATGGATCTTCGCGCCTGGCGGGCTGTGCTTGCCGTTTTTCCGCCCATTGCACAATCCCGCAGGCGGCAAGTGCTGCTTGACCGCCGCTTTTAGAATGCCCTTGGCCACGGTGCGCCAGCCGCAGCCGCTTGGCCACCGGAGCGGGGTGGCCAGGCTCGCGGCATTCCCCCATAGAACTGAATCTGGAGAGATGTGCATGACCAAGCCGCATGCGCTGCGGAGGGTGACGGGTAGGCTGCCGGTGCTTTTGGCGGTGGGGCTGGCAATCGCGGGCTGCGCGAAAGCAGCAGAGCCCGGATCCCCCGAAAAAGCCGCCGGAGCTTTCCACCCGGCCGACACCCACTGGGTCCTCGGCTCGCCCGATCCGTTTCCGCTGGAGCCGGAGCGGGCGTTTCCGAAGTTGCGTTTCGATCGGCCGCTGGAGCTGACCCACGCGGGCGACGGTTCGGGCCGAGTCTTCGTGGTCGAACAGCGGGGCCTCATTCATGTTTTTGCCAATCGGCCGGATGCGGATCGCACAAGTGTCTTCCTCGACATTCGCGATGTCGTTTCCCGCGATGATAACGAAGAAGGGCTTTTGGGGCTGGCCTTCCACCCGCGGTACAAAGAGAACGGGCAGTTTTTCGTGTATTACTCGACCCGGCCGCGGGCCTCGATCGTCTCGCGCTTTCGGGTGTCGGCCAGCGATCCCAACCGGGCCGACCGCCGTTCCGAAGAGATACTGATGCGCATTCCGCAGCCGTTCGGCAACCACAACGGGGGGAGCATCGAGTTCGGCCCCGATGGCTATCTGTACATTGGCCTGGGAGACGGGGGCGCGGCCAACGACCCTTTCGGCAACGGCCAGAACCTGAAAACCCTGTTGGGAAAAATCCTGCGGATCGACGTGGACCGCCGTGACCCCGGCTTGGCCTACGCCATCCCCAAAGACAATCCATTTGCCGGCCGCTCGGATGGCACGCGGGGCGAGATCTGGGCCTATGGCTTGCGCAACGTTTGGCGGCTGGCATTTGACCGGGCCACGGGCGACTTGTGGGCAGGCGACGTAGGCCAGAACCGCTATGAAGAAATCGATCTCATCGTGCGCGGGGGCAACTACGGCTGGAAACTCCGCGAAGGATTCCATCCCTTCGAGCCCCAGGCGCCGCAAACCGGCGATGTGCTCATCGATCCCTTGGTCGAGTACTTTCGCCACGAGGGACTATCGGTTACCGGCGGCAGGGTCTATCGGGGCACGCGGCTGCCGGAGTATCAGGGGGCGTACTTCTATGGCGACTACGTCACCGGCAACGTCTGGACCCTGCGCCTGGACAGCCGCAAGCGGGTCATCGAAAACCGCAAGGTCGCCCGCACCGGCCTGAACATCAGCGCTTTCGGCGAAGACCACGCCGGCGACCTGTACTTCACGGCGTTCGATGGCTACGTGTACCGGTTCCGCAAGCGGCCGGGCGACTTGGCGGGCATGGCGGCCGCCTTTCCCCGCAAGCTCTCGCAAACCGGCATGTTTCGGGATACCGCCAGCCTGTTGCCTGGCCAAGGCCTGCTCCCCTATGACGTGAACGTGCCTTTGTGGTCCGATGGGGCCATGAAGCAACGCTACCTGGCCCTGCCCCAGGCAAAAAGCGTGCGATTCAGCCCCACCGGACCGTGGCAGTTCCCAGAGGGTACGGTGCTGGTGAAGACCTTCTTCCTGCCGGCCACGCCGGAGGCCGCCACGCGGCATCCCCGGACGATTTCCGCGGCCGAGTTGGCCGACCCCCGTAAGTGGCGGCGATTGGAAACCCGTTTGCTGGTCCACAACCCCGAAGGCTGGCAGGGGTACACCTATGTATGGAACGATCTCCAGACCGATGCCGAACTGCTGGACGGGGCCAAAACCGTGAACGTGGAGCTGCCAAGCGCACAGGGTAAAGAGACCTTTCCGTGGTACTTTCCCAGCCGGTCCGACTGCATGGCCTGCCACACGCCTGCCGCTGGCTTCGTGCTGGGATTGAACACGCGGCAGCTCAACCGGCCAGCCGATTGGGTTTACGATAGGCAGCCGGGGAAGGGCGCGAGCGACACTCCGCTGTCCACAACGGGACCCAAGCCGCCCAGCCAGATTGCCCTTTGGCGCGACCTGGGCGTGTTTACCAGCCCGCCGGCGGGTTCGGAACGCGCGTGGGAGACGTATCCCGATTGGTTCACGGCGCCGGCGGATACAGCTACGGCCCGCCAGGTTCTGGTGCGGGCCTATTTGGATGCCAACTGCGCAATGTGCCACGTGCCCGAGGGGATTGTGAGTCGGCCCGATTTCCGCTTTCACACGCCGCTGGAGCGGGCACAACTTGTGGGGGCCAATCCGGGCCAAGGGAGGATCGGGCCCGCCCACAGCAAACTGGTCCGGCCGGCCGACCCGCAAGGCAGCGAGCTTTGGCATCGGCTTCGAACGCGCGGGCCGCGGCAAATGCCCCCCTTGGCCAGCCATCGAGTGGACCAGCAGGCGGTGGAGCTGGTGGGCCAGTGGATTCTGGACCTGCAAAACACCCCGGCAGCCCCCTCGGGGCGGCGCCGGTGAATGCCACCGCCCCTCCGAGCCGGTCACCCCCTTCCGCTCTACCTGGCGTGGCCCCGCATGGGTTTACGAGGCCAGCCAGGGGGGCATGGCCCCGGCGGGCGGCAGCCGCACCACGGTGGCTTCGGTTACCCCGGGCACTTTGAGGATTTCCGCGATAGCTTCGGCGGGCGGCACGCTATCAAGGGCGAGCACCCCGATGGCTTCGCCCCCCGGCTTATCGGTGGCCCGGCCGACCGACATCTGCGCGATATTGACCTGATGCCGGCCGAACACCGTCCCCACCTGCCCAATCACCCCAGGCACGTCGCGATGCACGAAGATCATCAGTGTGCCATCCAAGTAGCTCTCCAGGCGGCAATTGGCCTTCTGCACCAGGCGTGGCATGTTGTTGCCGAACAAGGTGCCCGAAGCCACCGCCGTGCGCTGTTCGCTGATGACCTCGGCGGTGATGAGCGAGCTGAAGTCGCCGATATCACTGGTCCGCTCTTCGACCAGTTCGATGCCCCGGTCGCGGAGCAGCATTTCGGCATTGACGATGTTGACCGCCGATTCCATGGCGTGCTCCAGCAGGCCTGCGGCGAAGGCGGCCGACAGCAATCGAGTATCTTTTTTGGCGACCTCGCCCCGGTAATAGAGTTTGCAGGCCACGGGGACCGCGCGATCCACTTGGGCCAGCAGCAGCCCCAGACGATAGCAGAGATTCAAGTAGCCTCGCAATCCTTCGAGCGTCTTCGGATCCAGCGGGGCCATGTTGACCGACTGCCGGATCGCGCCGGTGGTGAAGAAATCGACCAGCAGTTCGGCGGCTTCGAGGGCCACGTTGGACTGGGCCTCTTCGGTGCTGGCCCCCAGATGCGGCGTGCACAGGACATTCGGCATGCCGAACAGCGGGCTTTGCGTGCAAGGCTCGTTTTCGTACACATCCAGGGCCACCCCGCCCAGATGTCCGCTGCGGAGCCCCTCGACCAGGGCGGCTTCGTTGTAAATGCCGCCCCGGGCGCAGTTGATCAGGCGGACCCCTTTGCGCATCAGGCGGATTTCCTCCATGCCGATCAGGTTGCGGGTCTCATCGGTCAGCGGCGTGTGCACGGTCAGATAGTCCACGTGGGGCAAAAGCTCCCGCGTGGAGGCGAACATCTTGATCCCCAGTTCCTTGGCGCGATGGGCCGACAAGAAGGGATCGTAGCCCAGCACCTTCATTTCCAAGGCTTGGGCCCGCACGGCGACGGCCTGCCCGATCCGCCCCAGGCCGATGATGCCCAGCGTCTTGCCCGCCAATTGCGTGCCGGTGAACTGCTTGCGGTCCCAGCGGCCTTCGATGAGGCTCTTGTAGGCCGGATAAATGTTCCGCGACAGGGCCAGCATCAGGGCGATGGTGTGCTCGGCCGTGGAGATCGTGTTGCCGCCGGGGGTGTTCATCACCACGATTCCGTGGCGGGTGGCGGCCTCGATATCGATGTTATCGACGCCCACGCCGGCCCGGGCAATGGCCCGCAGACGGCGGTTGCCTTCGAGGGCCTCGGCTGTGATCTTCACCCCGCTGCGGCAGATGGCGCCGTCATATTCCAGCAGAGCGTCGTGCAGCTCCTTGCCTTTCAAGCCTGTCCGCACATCGACCTCGATGTTGCCGGCCGACTGCAATAGATCGAGGCCTTCTTTCGACAGAGGGTCCAGAACAATCACTCGGGGCATTTCACGCACCTTGCTTGGAAAAAAGGCGATGGCGAAAACTCCATGCGCCGCCAGGGCGCGTCGCCCTACAAACCCCTGGCGGTCGCAATGACTTGGCTGGCAGCGGCTACGCCCGCACCCAGGCGGACCGGGTAGCCCATCTCGAACAACACCAGTTCCATAGCGGCGATGGCCGCCAGAATATCCAGTTCATCCAGCAGGCCCAGGTGGGCGATGCGAAATATCTTCCCTTTCCAGGGCCCCTGCCCGCCGGCCAGCTTCACTCCAAACCGCGATTCCAGCCGGCCAAGGAACTCGCGCCCATCCAGGCCCTCGGGAAAGAACACGGCCGTCAGGCCATCGGCAGGCCGTCGGGCCGCCAGACGCAGCCCTAAGGCTTCCATGGCGGCGCGGGTAGCCTGGCCCAGAAGCCGGCTGCGGGCCAGCCGGCGCTCGATCCCCTCGGCCCGGATCTGTCGCAGGCACTCGGCCAACCCCGTTAAAAGCGAAATCGCCGGAGTAAAAGGCGCCTCGCCCGCTCCCAAAGCCTGCCGATACGCCAATAAGTCGAAGTAGTACGCTGGCCGATCTGCCACCGATTCGATCTGCCTCCACGCCGCGGGACTGACGGCTAGGAACGCCAACCCCGGCGGCCCCATCAAGGCCTTCTGCGAACCCACCACCAAAAGATCGATTCCCCACGCATCGGTCCGGCACTCCATGGCCCCTGCCCCGCTGATGGCATCGACGACCAGCAGGGCCGGGCTGGGGCCCACCACGCGCCCGATCGCCTCGATATCGTGCCCCACCCCCGTGCTGCTTTCGGACAACGTGCCGTAAACCGCCACCGCATCGGGGTGCGCTGCTAACAGTTCGGCCACCCGGCTTGGCTCGAATGTTTCGCCCCAGGGAACTTCGTAAGAGATCGCTTCAACGCCGAACCGCTCGGCAATCAACCGCCACCGCTCGGAGAACTTGCCCGACTCCAGTACGATGGCTTTGCCCCCCCGCGGGACCACGTTGGCCACGGCTGCCTCCATGGCCCCCGTCCCCGAACTGCACAGCACCACCACATCGTGCTGCGTCTGGAACACATACTGTAAACCGGCAACGATTTCCCGGAACAGCTTTCGGAACTCGTCGCTGCGATGATGCCGCACCGCCCGCGCCAGTCCTTCGCGGGCCTCGTCGGGTACTTGAGTAGGGCCAGGAGTTAACAGGCGATACCGTGCCATTCTAACCAACCTCGCGGCGCCGGCACCTTCGTGGGCCCGCTCAATCCTTTCGCCAGTACAGCCGTCGGCACAGTGCCGGTCGCAAATGGCAAATTCTATCGGCCCGGCGCGTGGCTTGCGATGGGGACCTGTCCTATCCGAGCTATTTGGCTTTCAGGAACTTGATCTGCCCCAAGGCACCGGCTATTCCAGAAGCCAGCTACTGCCGAAACCGGCATTGCCGAAGCGCCGCCGAGGTGCCTGGGATGGCACCGCCAAGCCACAGGGCAGCCACGGGGAAAGAAGTAATTTGTCCGAGCGGCCGCCGGCGCAAAGATCGGTTCTATCAACCTGGTATACAAAAAACTTAGATGGCAGAGACGAGCTCAGACCGGGCGATTACCTGACCGCCCCCGGGGGGCGGGTGACCAGCCGTGTTTCGGGCCCCTGGGCGGGCGCAATTGGCGAACCGGTGGTCGCCTGGAGCATGGCCACCCGTGCGGCCACATCGGGTTGAAAGCGGTCGGCCAGCAACGATTGCTGGTAGTTGGCTAGCGCCTGCACGGCGTCGCCCTCCAGTTCCCGCAAGCGCCCGAGGGCGGCCAGAGCCCGGGCGTTGTTGGGGTCGGCCAACAGGGCCTCTGCCAAGTACTGCTTGGCGGTGTGACGCTCGCCGAACTCTTCGCTCAGCCGCGCCAGTTCGATCTTGGGATCCGGCGACTCCGGATTGCGCAGAGCCCAGTCTTGCAGTAATTGGACCGCCTCCAGCGCCCGTTCCTCCTGAACCAGCAGCACCGCTAATCCTCGATAGCTGTCGCGGTGATTGGGATTTCGGTCCAGTGCCAGGTGATAGTAACGCTCCGCCTGGGCCGCATCTTCCGGCCTGCGGCTGCCCTCGGCCATACGATGATAGGTTGCCGCCAAATTGTAATATCCGTCCGCATCCGCCGGGTCCGTGGCAATGGCTTGCTGGAACTTCTCCATCGCCTCGGGAAAACGCGACTGGCTATACAGCCGAACCCCCTCGGCGTTCAATCCGCGCACCGCCAGCGCCGAACAACCGCAGCATCCCAGAGCCACGGCCGCCGTCAGCCCCAGCACCAAGTTTGCACCCACACGCCTGGGCCGCTTGCCAGCCCCCCGGCCCCTCCCGGAACCGTCCCCCCAACCCCGGCTGGCCGACATAGATGCACAACCCCATGGCACGCCAGTACGACGGTGTGCCAGAGCGGCCGGCCGATCCGCCCCGACGAGTATCGAAAAAGGATTTCTCACGCGCAGGACTCGCAACCAGGCTTTCTCCTGCCGATGCGCCTTCCTAAGAGGGCGCAGCACCCCCCTCGCTGGCCAAAACCCGGTCGCGGAGAATAATGACCATCGCCCCGGCTTGCAAGCCCGAAATATTTTCCCCGTAAGGGGGGTAAGTTTTGGCTTTTGCAGAGGCAGATGAGCGGGGGCCAACGATGCCAACAGGAGAAAAAGGAGAGTTCTGCGGACCTGTCGACAAAATGGCCGCCTCGGGATGGTTTGGTCAAGCCGGCGTGGCTGCGGCAGTCTGTTGGTCCTGCCACGGATTTGCCCAGTCCCCCCAGTGTTCCAGATAGCGTCGGTAGGCGGCGACCCGCTTGGCGTTGGCTTCGAGCCATTGTTTGGTCTGGGCGATGATCTGCTGTTCGGCCTCCAGGCTCAGTTGGCCCACCAGCACCCGTGTGCGGAGAAAGACAAAATAGGTATCCAGCACGTCGCAGCGGCAGTAGTCGTTGATCTCGGCCAGCCGACCCGCTTCGTACATCTCCTGCACCATGTGCCCCTGGACCTCCATCTTGCCCGGTTTGCCCAGCAGATTGGCCGCCAGGTGCAGCCCGCCCGTGAACCGCGTGGAGCCGAAGTTCGTCAACAGCTCGCACAGGTCCAGATGTCCCTGCACATTGTACCGGCCGCGGGGTTGCTCCTGGCTTTTCACGCCGGCTCCGAACCACCCGGGAACGCTAATCCCAAACCGAAAGGCGGCCAGTTCCAGCAAGGGGATATCAAAACTCCGCCCGTTGAAACTCACCAGCGTCGGTCGGTTGTACCGCTCCCACCCCCGCCAAAAGTTCTCGGTAATCACGTGGGGTCGAAAGGCCGGCTCGTCGAGTACCACCAGGTCCAGCAAGCGGAAGTCGGCCGACACTTTGGCCACGGCCACCGCCACCGGAATCTGATACGTGTACGGGATGAAGTCGCTCTGGTACCGCTCCATCATTTCCTGCCGGTACCGGCGCACCGCCTCTTCCGGGCTTACCGATTGGCCGGCGTATCGCAGCCGGGCCACCAGCGAGCCATCGGCCACACTCTCGGTATCGAACACCAGAAAGCTCACCCGCGCGCGCGTCATGTGAAGTCCTCAAAGGAAATCCCTGGGGCCGAGGCTCGTTCACAATAGTAACACCATAGGGCGTGACCCTCGAACCCTCAAGCCATTATCCCCCAAAAGTCACGCCAAAAGCAGCAGGAAGCGGGCGACGAGGCTTCCGCTTGTCCTTACGGTCCAGGGCCGGCATGATAGTTCGAAATGGCCTCGGACGTCCGCAACGCCCGGCCATAAATGCGGAGCGATTCGAGCCGGCCCTTGGTGGATTCGCCCAGCCGAACATCCCCACCGCCCACGTCGCCCAGCGGGGCGGAATACCGGTGCCATCCCTGCGGCCGGGCCGAGCCGCCGTCACAA
>Ga0123519_10009001_pt1 | contig 15106 bp, 21 predicted proteins | sample YelNatPaOPRAMG02_FD_87396 | JGI IMG/M metagenome (GOLD analysis project Ga0123519, IMG submission 87396) | Hot spring microbial communities from Yellowstone National Park - Yellowstone National Park OP-RAMG-02 (version 2) | ecosystem: Environmental > Aquatic > Thermal springs > Hot (42-90C) ...
AACCTGGCGAGACGCCGGTGCAATCTGCTTTAAGGGAGTTGGAAGAGGAAACTGGTTATACGGCGGAGAAAATTGAATGGATTGGGAGGTTCAGCCGCGGGCCAAGCAGCCAAGCGGTAACAGAAATATTCTTTGCAAAAGCCAAAAGAAAGGGCGCCTTTGACTCAAAAGAAATAGCCCAAGTAGAATTGATAAGTTTCAACCAAATTCTGCAGAAAATCATAAACGGCAAATGCTTTGACGCTGCATTAGTTGTCGCAGCTCTAATCATCAATGCGAAGAAAATCCTATAATAAAACTTAACATCGTTTCAACTTTTGTTTTAATCTTCGTTTGTTCCGTTAAGAGACGTTAGTAGAACATGTAGATTTTTAGTAGTAGCTCAGAGGTACATGACTTATGGGGGTTCAAATATCATTCTCACACTTACTTCTGGCCGTATTTTTCGAGGTATATAATCTGATTTAGCTCCATGCGTGGGGGTGGGGTGGGTTGTTCGTCAGGGTAACCTATGGGTAGCATGAACATGAGTTTAACTCCCTCCGGTATCCTTAACAAATCTCTAACTAACTTCAGCAAAGTTTTGTGCTCCGGACGTTGAAAATCTATAATTACAGAGCCGAGTTCTAATGCGTGCGCCATTAATAGCATGTTTTGCGTGGCTATTGCGCAATCCATCGCCCAAGTTCTCGAACGGAAAGATTGTTCAGCGTCGGCACAGACAGCGATACAAAGAGGCGCTGTCTTAAAGATGTTCCTGTAGAAGTTGGTTCTAACTCTTTCGCTATTGCCTTATAATAGTTGCTGGTCGAAGAGACTCCTTTAATATCGGCTACTCGCATGTCCTGATAAATTTCACCTATCTTCTCCAAAGTGTTCATGTCTGAGACGATAATAAATCTCCATGGTTGACGGTACCCTGCTGATGGGACCCATCTCGCGGCCTCCAGAATCATGTCTAAATATTCTCTTGGAATAGAATCAGACCTGAAACGTCGTATAGATCTTCGAGACCTTATAAGGTTTAACAGCAGAGAAGCTCTTTCCATATAAACCATCCTCAACGAACCATTTCTAATGCTTTGCCTAAGAATATATGCTGACAAAAGAATTTAAACCTGGCACCGCACCAAACTTTGTGAGTGATGTTTGAATTCTCGGTTTTAACGTTCTATGAAAAGTTATGGCAGCAGACCTAAAATATGAAAAATTGAAGGTATGCTCATCTGCCTTTTAAAGATCAAGACGTTGTCCATTTTAGTTGAAGTTAGCGAAAATATTATTAGAAATAAGCTTATACTCGAAGTCACAAAAGGGAAACGCATGAATGAGTTTGTGGGCGCAGTCAAGAAATTGCTAGAAGATGCATCAAATTACAGCGACTTGCTTGCGATAGGCATAAGCGAGATTAGAGGTTGCATTGAACTCGTAGATACTGGTGAAAAAGCAACATTGATACTTAGCGACAAAGCTAGTGTTGTTGAGGGTTCTGCTAGACCTGACTTCAAAATATCCATGAACAGTCAAACTTTTGGAGAGATTATTGAAGGAAAAGCCGATGCCTTTGCGCTTGCTGGAAGAGCTCGAGCAGATGAAGTGAGGCCTATAGAAATTGAAGTTTTCAACAAGGAACGCGGTGAAGAAGTTTGGGAGACAATTAAAATACTGTTAACGTATCTCTTCACTCCCGGGAAAATAAAGATCAAAAATCTATGTCCTGAACTAGCGGGCCAAGCTCATGGAGCACATCCAATTCCGCTGGTTTATTGGAATGGATTGAGATGCAGTTGGTTCCTAGTAAAGGCTGGAGAAATCTTAAACAAAGAGGGAGAGAAAGATCCTTGGCCCCAATTATTTATAATCATTGAGGGAAAAGGTAAAGCAATCATAGGAAACAAAGAGTTTGAAATAAAGCCAAAGACGGCAATCTACATACCTAAAAACTGCATTCACCAAATAATAGCCCAAGAAAACGTTGAAGTAATTTGGTTGACGTGGCAAGCTCAGTAATAGGCACGCGCGCGCAAAATATTGGAGCGTTAAATTGCATGTTTTCGAGAGCTTATATGTTTGTTTGATCACTTTTTAATGATTGAGGACAAAAATATGCGAGTTGAAAATATTAAAAAGAGAGTGCTGGTCACTGGTGGCGGTGGTTTTATTGGTTCGCGACTTGTTAAGACGTTGTTGCGGAAAGGGTTTATGGTTAATGTTCTTGATGTTCAGCTTGGTTCTCTTAAAGGTGAAATTGGCCCAAATTTAAAGCTAATAGGAGTAGGAAGTGATGGACTGCGAGGGGGCATGGCTGATAGAAGCCTTGTTGAGCAAGCTGTTAAAAATGTAGATGTGATTTATCACTTGGCAATCAACTGGGATTGGGGTCTCCAGCCAAGTGCTCTTCGTCTCGCAGATCTATTTGACGTTAATATTAGGGGCACTCTAAACCTTTTAGAAGCGGCTAGATTTCATGAGGTAAAACATTTTATATTTGCAAGTAGCTGCGCCGTTTATGGAGAGCCTGAGTTTTCTCCTGTGGATGAGGAAACTGTATGTAAACCTGAGTTGTCTCCCGCTCATCTTTCTGCATATAGCATAATGAAACTTGCAACGGAGAAACTCTGCCTTATGTATTATCAACATTACGGATTACCAGTTACTGCTTTCCGAATAGAAGTGGTTTTCAGCGAAAAAGAATCATTGCTGTCCGCTTTAGGTAAAGAATACATTGGCAAAATGCTTAGAAATGAAGACATAAAAGTGCTGGAAGGGGAAGGATGCGCAAGCATACATGTTGACGAAGTTGTGGACGCTTTTCTGCTAGCCACTCTAAACAGTAAGGCATATGGCCATGTTTTTAATCTTTCAAATCCCGCAACCTACATTACCCACCATGAACTCTACCGATTTATCATCAAGCTTATTGATTCAAAAAGTAGGATCACCATAATCCCAACTGGGAGACGTATAAGTTGCATGCCCGAATCTATTGAGAAGATACAAAGAATCTTAGGCTGGAGACCGCAAAAAACCAAAGAAGACCTAAAAAAGGCGGTTGCTGAAACCGTTAGGTCAATCATATCACAATGTAAGGCGTAACAGAGTAGTAGCAGCTTACACGCCCTCATTCATCGAAAATTTACGTCAAAAATCCTAAATCTCATCATAGTCAATAATTTCTGAAAATGATTAGTCATGGCATTCTTGAAAACCCTTTGTATTAACATGATACTTTTTAGATGTTCTATTAACGATGATAAAAAATAGGCTTAATAAAATTCTTATTGGTAGACTTCGATTAAGTCGGTCTGTCATTTAATGTATTATGTAGCTTATGTTTTTCGTTGATGGAATGCGCTATTGCTCTAATCAGCATTGGTAGCTTTTTGTAGATTCTGCCTTTTGTGTTCATGTCAGATTCTGGTATCTCGTCAAGGAAGCTTTTGTGTTGAAGTGGGTTGTCGGATACTACGTGGAATGAGGAAGCTTTGAAACCGGCTTTTGTGGCTTCTCTATATAAGTGAAAAGTTTCCATATCGACTCCAATGCAGCAAAGTTTCTAAGCGTATGCATAGAAATGCGGGTCTTCAGATGTTATTGAGTCGATGGTGCATAACAAGCCTTCATGAAGCGAAATCTTGTTTCTTCGGCAGAATTCCTCCAGCAAGTCCTTGTAGATTGAATATAGCTCTTTTGAATGGCTGACAGCTTCCCTTACGTTTTTATGGTAGGCTTGAATGGAGCAAACCGGCACTATTATGTCGCCTATTTGGATATCTCTTCTTAAGGCTCCGGCAAGCCCAACACCTACGATATTCTTGCATGAAAATTTAGTTAAAAGTCTAACAACATCAATAACATTTGATGAACCAGAGCCAACCGAAATTACTGTCGCATCTGATCCATCACATCTAATAACAGAAAGGTTCCACTATCCATTATTCCTTCGTACCACAAATTTCCGTTTATTAATCTTTTCAAATAACCAAGGAATACCGAGCGTTAAAATAACAGTTCTTTTAACATCATTCCGCGAACTCCCAAAGAACACTTTAGCCACCCTTTCAGGATTAAAATCCATTATGACACTCATTTTACGCCCCTCTCTATCAAAGCATTTCAAGGAAGGCTTTTTCCTCATTTTTCGCAATTTTTAGTAATTTGTTTTTCGCTTTCGTCAATATTTTATTGACAACTTTAATTTTAGCTGTTTGGCTTGCTTGGCGAATTAAATTTGCCGTTTCAGACCATAGTTCAGCTGATTTGGCGATTTCATGGCTTATGATTTCCAATTTTCTGTTGGAGATAAGTTTTGCTGATTCTTTTATGAAGCGTGAGTACATTTTTCTAAAATTTCCTCCACCTGTTCCTGCAATCTCTAGGTCGATGTATTGGAGGATGAGGGCAAGTTTTAGCTCTTCAGTTGATGATGTTATTTCTGGCCAGTTTACGATGTCTTCTGCTAATAACCTTATGCCACATATACCGCAGTTTTCTCTAGACGGATGAATCATATTCTTGGCTGTTTCTTTGATAGCCATTTCAGCAGCTTTACTTAATGGCCTTGTTGTCTTTGGAACATTTATTTCGAACCATGTGTTTTCCGGAGGGAAAGGTTCAAATTTGGAGTTTCTGGCTTGTGCCAAACTTTGAAGAGAGATAGCTTGTATGCCTTCAAACGATGAATCAGCAATGTATGCTTCACCTTTTTCTTCGTCATAGCCAACTAGAACAATTACATGGTTGCCGAAGTGGTTCCATGGTTCTTTTGGTATTTTCATGTAATCAAGGTAGTACATGTCAACAAATATAGGAACAGGAATGTTTCTGTTAATCAACTCTTTTACATAATTCCAAGCCTCATCGGTATCATCGGCTGTTTTCTTTTCAACATTAATTCCAAGAAATTTTTGAAGAGTGTTTGGGAAAGTGCATATTTTCCCGTTGATGTAGAATGGGCGATATGGAAACTTTTTCCTCAAATATTCAAATCCGAAAGTGCAGCCAAGTCCGAAGGCCATATACTCGCTTATCTTCAATCCATAAAATTCTAAAACATCACGGACCGCTGTGGATTCACAATGAAAACCTGGTCTATGAACAAAGCCATCAACCATCATCAGCATCCTAGAACCCATCCATCAAAGATATTCTAATTTGCCATCTAAAAAGATTTATGACGATGGTCCAGTAACGCCTTTTTCAGCAAAGTTAGCTTTATTATAAATGTAAATTATTATTTTATTATATGGGAATTAAATGCAGTTTGGGGTTGTTCTTCACGTTACTGCAACCTATGCCGATTGGGATACTTTCCTAACAATTGCAAAAAAAGCTGAAGGGCTAGGATACGACTCAGTATGGATTTCTGACCATTTCATTTCGCCTAGCGGTCGTCCTTACGGGTTAGAGGCTTGGACAGTTTTATCAGCTTTAGCAGCTTCAACGAAGAAAATAAGGTTGGGAACTTATGTGCTTTGCAATCAATTTCGCCATCCATCACTCTTAGCTAAAATGGCTCCCACCCTAGATAACATTTCTAAAGGAAGACTCGAATTAGGTATTGGGGCTGGATGGCTTCAGGACGAGCATATAGCTTTTGGCTTCGGTTGGAATAAACATTCAACAAGAATTGAGCGGCTAAAAGAGGCTATAAAAGTAATAAAGAAACTCTGGACTGAAAATCATGTTTCCTATGATGGAAAATACTTTAAACTAAAAGAAGTCACTTTAGGACCAAAGCCTTTTCAAAAACCTCACCCACGTGTATGGATTAGTGGAAACTCCAGCCATATCAGAAGAGTTGTTGCTGAGGTAGGTGACGGTTGGATTCCTGTTTTGCCTACGCCGAAGCAATTGGCTGAGGGACTATCACAGATTAAGGACATGATGAAGCATGCTAAAAGAGACCCTGAAAAGTTGCAAGTTGCTTATGGAGGGAGTGGGTGCGCATTGATAGCAGAAAATGAAACTTTATTGAAGAAACTAGCAGAACCATTAATTCGTTCAATGAGTAAGTCCGTCGAACAATCAGCGTGCCTCATAGGAACCCCAGAGCAATGCATACAAAAAATAGAGCAATACCAAAAAGCTGGAGCGCAACAAATTGTGGCTGGATTTTACGACTTTCCATCCCTAAAAGGATTAAAACTATTTGCAAAATCAGTCATCCCACACTTTAAATAGCAAAGAGGATTAGACGCATGATTTAGGTTGCCTTAACGCCTTTTTCGAAAACTAATTAATTGAGTATTGTTTAAATAATTTAATGGTTTATGATGACATATGGAGTAGTTTTCTAAAGGAAGGTCGCTAATTAGCCCTAAACGCTTTTCCGCAAAGATCGAATTTTTAAAAGTTGGCGTGATCGTTTTTGTGGGGCGAGTTTATAATTGGATGTTGAATACGGCGGAAAATGTGCCTATCCAAAGAGACGGGGGCGTGGTTGGAGCTTTACGATTTTACGCCACAAGCGATGGATTCGGCGTTTTTCACTCCAATTTTGGTGCACCGGCGTCTGTTGGGTTAGCTGAGGCTTTGATTGCTGGCGGCGTCAAAAAGCTTGTGGTTTTTGGCGAGGCAGGAGCAATAGATCCGAGTCTGAAGATCGGGCATCTTCTCATTCCAACATTTGCGATCAGGGAAGAGGGGACGAGCTACCATTATTTTCCGCCAGATGTTCCAGCAAAGCCTTCGAGAATTCTCTGTGGAAAGCTTAAAGCTCTTTTGAATGACGTGAGCTTCACGTATGAAGAGGGTGGCATTTGGACCACAGACGCCCCGTTAAGAGAAACGCGTGAAAAGATTCTCAGATGCAAAGAAAAGGGGGCACTTGCCGTCGACATGGAATGCTCAGCGCTATTTGCCGTCTCAAAGTATAGAAAAGCGCAGTGCACAGCTCTCCTCATAATAACAGATGAGCTTTATGGAAAGCGCTGGAAGCAGGGCTTCGAAAACAAAATGCTAATCGACAAAGAAAAGAAGGTAGCGGAAGCGTTAACGAGAAATTGGCGTAAACTCCTCTAAATATCTTGGATGTGGACTCATGAAAATGAATGTTTACGCTGAACCCCTATATTATGAGGTTGCCTTCAGCTTCTTTAATCCAAAAATGCAGGTTGACTGTTTTGAAGAGATCATTAAGAGATTCAGCAGACTAAGGGTTAAGCGGTTTCTTGACATTGCTTGTGGGCCAAGTCTGCAGCTTAGGGAAATTGCAAGGAGAGGATGTGAGGCAGTGGGGCTTGATAAAAGCGAGGAAATGCTTCAATATTTGCGTCGGAAGGCACAGGAAGAGGGCTTAAAAATAGAAACTATTCAAGCAGATATGACCAATTTCAGGTTAGATAAAAAGGCTGACTTCGCCTTCATAATGATGGGGTCTTTAGCCTTCAAGTCTAATGATGACATGTTAAAACATCTGAATGCGGTTGCAGCCTCACTAAAAAGCGGCGGCCTATACTTCATCCAAAACTTTGGGGTTAATTGGAAAGTGGACTGGACGAAGGCTCAAATGCAGAGTTGGGAGATGGAAAGAGACGGCATAAAGGTTAAGACAACATACGAAACCATCGTTAAAAACACAATCAACCAAATCATCACTGAGAAAATAACGCTTGAAGTAGACGATCACGGAAGAAAAGGTGTATTTACGCATGAAGAAGACATAAAGCTGGTCTTCCCACAAGAATTTAAGATACTCATAAGAATAAACAAAAAATTTGAGTTTTTAGGCTGGTGGAAAGGAAGCGTTGACGAGTGGTATTTAGACCAACCACTGGAAAAAGCAGAGGACTCAAACATCAACATGATTCTATTAAGAAGAAAATAGCACAAAGGCTTGCGCGCGCGCATGGAAGGGAACTTTTTAAGTTTATAATTTTATTAAACCTCGTCTCCCCGGTTGATCAATGCCTTGGTGCTTAAGAATTTTTAGTAGATTTCCTTTTTCTTTTTCATCTAAGTCGATGAGTGTTTTCCATCGTCCAATATTAAATGTTCTCTCTTTTACTTCTCCTGCTGGGCAATGGTTGTAGCAGTAGCCGCAAAGTTTTATTCTTCTTTCTGTTTTTTGTCTGATCTTATCTATGAAGTTGAGGCATCGTTTTCTGTTGAAGCCTGTTGGAGGCGTTTTCTTTTCGTTTACAGCCTTTACGGGGCGAAGTTTTGCGCAGGTGTTGCATTCTTTGCATGGGTTAAAGTCTTTTAGCGGTTTATCTGGCTTCATGTAAGCATTTGTGAGGACTACTCCAAAATTGACTCTGGGTCCATATTCACGCGTGATTATGAGGCTTTGCCTTCCATAGACGCCTAGTCCCGCCTCGTAAGCATACTCTAATGTGGTGTAGTAATCTAAACCAACATGCAAGGCAAACACTATTACAGAATTACAATTTCTCATAACGTCCCTCGGATGACACCCCTCGAAAGCCATTTTAAAGCCTTGTTCCGGATCTGCAATCCCCACCTTGAACACGCCAAACTTCATCAGAAAATTTTCAACCTCTTTTCTCATCAACACACCCGAGCACAATTTCATCATATGGAAATTTAAGCCCTTCCTGTTTTAAAGAAAACATTTAATTGATAACAGACTAGTTTTTAATGGTGAGAGTTTGGCAGTTTTTCTTATCGACACATGGGTTCCATTTAAGAACAGAGATGAAGGGAATGAGCGAATAGTTAAAAGGATTCTTCAATATGGAGCTAAACATCCTGAAGTATCAAAATATGTGATGTCGCTTCGCTACTTTAAACAGAGTATAGGCGGTAATCCTCCTGGAAGACGAGTCTTAATAACTGAGTTCAAAAGCCTATCCGACATGGATGCCTTCTTCAAAGAAATTCAGAACGAACCAGAATGGCAGAAAATATCCCATGAATGGAAAAATGTTATGGACCAAACAACGGTTGAAACCATGATCTGGAATGACCAACACAGAAAACTTTGGACTGAGAAATAATAGGAATTTATCGGCAGAAGTTCATAATAATAAATAAGGAGGTTTGAAGTTTTGTTTAGGCTTTTCGATGAGAAGGCTTCTGAGAAGCATCCTGTTTTTCAGGCGGCAAAGATTGCCGAAGAAACGGGAGAAACAATAAACCTGGTTTTAAAGTTAGTTGGCTTTAGAAGGGAAAACTATGATACGGAGGAAGTGAGAAGAAGGCTGAGTGATGAGTTAGCAGATATTGTGATAACTATTTACACTTGTGCCAGAGTTTGTGGAATTGATCTATGGAAAGCTGTTGAAAGAAAATTGGACATGGAAATAGAAAGATGGCAAAAATTTGAAGTTGCCACTAAATAAGCTTCTTATTTTTCTGGCTTGTCATTTTGCTTTAGAAGGTTAATCAATTCGCTGAAGGATAAGACGCCTTTCACCAAGCTCATTATAGGCGGGTCATCTATTGGATGCATAACATAGATGGGTTTGTTTTTGGCATAAGCGTATCCAATATCAACGCTAATGCTCTTTCCGACATAACCTTTAGGATTAACCACATAGACAATATCAGCTTGGTCAATTTTCTCCAAACATCCTATAATTCCACGAACATTCAAACTCTTAGACACCACAAACTCGATGCCTTCCCTTCTAAGCATATTCTCTAAATCTTCGATTTGGCTCAAGAACCTGAAACTTCCACAGACATAAACCCTCTTCATGCACTCACCCTCAAGTGTAACAAACCCTATAAATTCAGATTTTTAAAATAACAATTATGGGTAGCGAGCTTTTAAAATTGCTACGTTTAATATTTGTGGCTGGAAATCTGCAACTAAAAAGGGACTTTTAAAATGGATAGAAAAGGAAGGAATTGATGTTCTCGCTGTTCAGGAGCTTCGAACAAAAGATGTTACAGAGCCACTAGATTCTTTAGTTGGCGATTACTATTTCTATTTTAATCCTTCAAGATTTCATGGAACGGCAATAATTACAAAAGAAAAGCCGCTAAATGTTGTAAGGAAGATAAGATGCGAGAGATTCGATAAAGAAGGGAGATTTCTCCAAGCCACATTTAAAGTTTTTACGTTCATTAACGCATACATGCCCCATGGAGGCAGAGATAAGTCAAATCTTCCATACAAACTGGAAGCTTATGAAAGCTTGACATATTATCTACAAAGACTTCTTTCTCAATCCAGTAAACCAATAATTCTCGCCGGAGACTTTAATGTTACACATAAAGAAGTTGACCTGGCAAGACCAAAAGAAAATGAAAACAATATTATGTTTACTAAAGAGGAAAGGCAGCAGATAGATCGAATAGTCGGGTTAGGCTTAATCGATGCTTACAGAAAAGTTCACCCGAAAAATGGTAACACCTGGTGGCTCAGAGGGTTTAACGCAAGAGCGAAGAACATCGGTTGGAGAATAGACTACATCTTCATATCAAAGCAGCTAGAACCCCTAGTTAAAAATGCCTTCGTCCCAAACCTAGAAATTTCAGACCATTGCCCAGTAGTTGTTGAACTCAATGAATTTGAAATCCAAAACACTCATTGCTAGAGGCAAAATATTAAAGCTCTTCAGTTTGCTTTTTCCACTCTTTCTGTTAGGAGACACTAAAAGAACATATCGAGGTTGAGTATTGAACAAGACTGTTGGAGTGTTTAAAATATTACTTTACAGAAAGAATAGAAGTTGTGGGAGGTCGCCGATCCGCGTATGGGTCATGAATGTTGTGGTTCGCGACAGCAGGTGAGGATTATTGACATTGCTAAAGGCGGGCGCTATGCGAGGTTTCTTTACAAGTGTTTAGCACCCATACCGTTTAGGCAGTATAGAAGTAGAGAGGAATATTTGGAAAGGGCTACTCCGGAGGGTTTTCATAAGAAGTTGCTGATTTCTAATGGGGATGTTGTTGGTCAAATCGAATACGCGCCAGCACGGTTTTCAGGCTACTCAATATCCGGTGATGATATAGTGGTGATGAATTGCATATGGGTTTTGAAGAGGGCTAAGGGGCATGGTTTTGGAAAAATGCTTGTTAAGGACATAATGCGGAGCGAGGGGAACGCCGCCAGTTTCGCAACAATTGCCCTTGAAAACCACTGGAGCCCATGGTTCAAGAAAAGCCATATGGAAAAGTTAGGCTTCAAACCCATAGACAAAATCAGTGTTAAACATAAGGCTAAACACAAAGAGGGAGCCTTCAGCATATGGTTAATGTGGATGCCAACGAAAGAAATAACCAACCCGCCAACATGGAACAAGGAGAAACTTCTTGAAGGCGTAACATTCTGTCTTGCACACTCGCTATACCGCCCACAGACATAGAAAGGAAATATGCTTGAAATCCTTTCTAAACGTTAACCCTCGCCTGTGGCAGCTTTTTCCCTACATATAATAAATGTTCAGCTGCACCATGGACTGTTGGATCCTTTCCAAGTTTGTAGTTAAGTTCCACCCATGCCTCCCATAGCTCGCCATTTAATTCGTTAACTTTTTCCTCTATCATGCTGATAACTCCCTCGGTGGCGATTAGGTCTAAAGTTTCGAAGCCGGCCTTCTCCATGAAGGGTTTAACATCGGAGGGGTGAATAAAATACGCGTCTGTGAAGCCATCTCCTTTACGTGCTCTAATTATTCCAGAGGTAAGTAGCCTTTCTGCCCTTTTGCGATTCTTCAGAATCCATGAGGGCTCGTTCTTGGCTGCCCATCGGATTACGGCGTAACGCGTAATGAAAGATGCGAATATGAGCCCACCAGTTTTAATAACTCTGTAGGCTTCTTGCAAAGCTTTCTCCCTTTCCTCCTTTAAAAGTAAGTGGTATAACGGACCCATCAGAAGCACAACGTCGTAACTTCCCGCTTGAAACATATTTAGGTTTGTGGCGTTTCCGTGGACATAACCCTCTAACCACACCCCAACCTCGCCAGCTTTACTCTTTGCAAATTCTAAACATTGCTTGGATATGTCAAAGAGTGTGACGGAATACCCTTGCTTGGCAAGGGCTATAGAATACCTTCCTGGTCCCCCACCAACATCGAGAATTTTAGCTGGCGGCTTTGGCAAATAATCACGAAAAGCTCTAAGAGTCAAGGCAAACTCGGTTCTATGCCTATCCAGCCTTTCCCACTCATATAGAACTTTCTTATCATAAAACCCTCTAACCCTATTCATAGATAATCCACGTTAAGGCTTAAGCGTCAAAACATATATAAGCTCGGTTTCTCCTTGCCCAAATAAGTCTTCAAGCTCCGCACATTTTTGAAATCCAATTTTTTCATAAAGCCTTCTTGCCGGTATGTTGGTTTCAGCTGTTGTTACCAAAACTCTCCTGAGCGCATAACCACTTTTCTCAAAGAATGTTTTGGCATCTTCTATTACAGTTTTTAACAGCTTTTCTCCTAAGCCTCTTCTCCTAAACTTTTCATCTATCCAAAAGTCCTCGATAACTATTATTCCATGATGCCTCTCCTCATTCACCCTCCAAAACAAGGCACCCACGATGTTTCCATCTAAGCGGACAACTTTAACGTGATGATAATCAAAAAATGACTTGACAAACCAAGTAGCATCCTCCCTATTATGGTAAAGGTTAGGTGAACTATAAACCTCAATTAATCTTTCCAGATCTTTCTTAACAGCATTAACAACTTCAATGTGCATAATTAAGAAGAAATCTTTTGCCAAAATAAATTTGACGGAAAAATTATGAATAGTTTCGCATTTTAATATGTGTAAGCGTGTTTGGGCGTGGAAAATATGAAGTTTGCTGTTTGCCTTGAGGTTGGTCATGAAGCAACGGGTGCTTTTGTTCCAGATTGCCCTGGTTGTTGGGTTTTCGGGAGTTCGCTGGAAAGAGCTTTAGTAAAGGTGAAGGGTGCAATTGCCGATTATTTTGTGTGGTTAAAAAGGCATGGTGAAACTGTTTCAACCGAAAACAGGGATTTTGAAGTTGAAGTTGCTGAGATGTTGAGGGTAAACTATAATCCTGCGGAGGCTGGCAAACCTGAACCCCTATTCTGGTCTGAAGTATTGCCCATTACAAAGAAGGATATTGCAAGGACCATCCGTCTGATGAGTTATTCCCGAGAAGATTTGCTAAGCCTTGTTTCTGATCTGAGCGATGAATGCCTTGACTGGAAACCACCAAATGGGCCTCGCACGATAAGAAATTGCCTCAAGCACATAGCATATGTTGAACCATGGTACATAAGCAGACTGGATGTTGACTTACAAATGAAATATCCAAGAAACGCCTTCGAAATGCTTGATTACACAAGGAAGATAGTTATTGAATTTTTAGAGAAAATGCCACGTGAAAAAATGAGAGGCGTATACCAGCCGAAGAAGGATCCAAGCCCAATCTGCAACCTCTGGACAGCCAGAAAGGTTCTGCGAAGACTTGTGGATCATGAGAGACTTCACACAAAATACATCGAAAAAGCATTAAAGATGCTTGGTGTATATGGGGCGTCTTGAACGGATTTAGTTGCATAGGCTGTTTAAGTCATGATATGCAACGTGCCTTATCAATTTTCCCGAGAACGTACTTAACAAACTTATTTAGCGCTCTTTGATCAAAATTTGCTTTTGAACCGAGAAATTGGCATTCTAATGCCTTTTTAACAAGTTTTTGAAAACCTTTCTCATTAGATAGATACCATTCTCCCCCCTCTTTCTTTGACATAATTCTCTTAGCTTGAGTAAAGGCCAGAATCCTGCAGAGGTTTAGAATATAATAGACCGGATCCTTCGTCATCGATTCTTGGGCTTCTTCAAGATCATAGCGTAATGCTTTCAAATAGTCTTCATCGGATATTGCGCCAAAAACTTTGTTGATGGGTTTTCCGAAGAGTGTTATTCCCCTTTCTCTTATGACCCTCAAATGCGCTGAAAGGTCAGGGTCTCCCTTAGGAAATGGCCCAATCTGCCCGTTTTCAAACTTGCTTCTCCAAGTTTCTGAATAGTGAAACTCGAATGGCATGGGATAAACTGTATGCTTAGCACATCTCCGCAAAATAATACTCATTTCAAGGCCCTTACCGCCAATCTCCTTGGAAAGCGACAGACAAGACTTCGCTAAACTTTCCTTTCGCCCTTCAGATAAGGCGTTTTTCACAACTATCATTACATCCACATCGCTCCGTCCTGGAACGAAGCCGCCCATGGCCAGAGAGCCATGCAAATAAACTCCAATCAGGTTCTCGCCTAAAATGGATTCTAAATCGCTAATAAGCTTGCCTATCAGTGCTTTAACACGCTTAGGCGCGTCACCATAATCATAACATTTGACATTTAAATCAGACATCAAGCCTTAACGCTCCATGTTTAGGTTACAGTAGGAGGTTAACTAATTCTGTTAGCATTGTTATTTTTGGGCATTGCTTATCCTTACACAGTCCTTCTCTATCAAGTATTAATGCTTTTAAGCCAGCATTATATGCGCCAATATAGTCTTCTTCATACTTGTCGCCCACATGTAACACATAGCTTGCTGGAATGTTCAGCATTCTTAAGGCTTCTCTGAATATTTCCAGGTTTGGCTTTTCATATCCAACATCGCCTGACGCAATAATAGCATCAAAACAATTTGGGATACCAGCCTTTCTCAAATACGTTTTAAGGTTCTTGCTGGAAGAAACGTTGGATATTACGATCAACTTGAATCCTGCACTTTTAAGTTCATTTAAAGTGGGCACAGCATCATCGTAAGCCCTAAAGTCGGCTTCGAGCAGCCAACGTTCGCGGAGCTGCTCTGCAATTGAAGCCGTATTTTGAATTGCGAGATTTGAAACCATTTTTTGAAGCAGTTTTATCCATGAACCTTCAGTCCAAACCTCACCCGTTTTCGCCTTCTCGCCATTCCACCAAACGCGCGCATCATCCAAAGCCCTTTTAACCTCTGCCACTTCAAACTCGTAGCCTAAACTGTTTAAGATTTTATGGAAAACAACATGGTCTTGCTGAACCTCATAGTATAGGGTTCCGCCGCAATCAAAGGATACAACCCTTACCGCGCGCGCCTATATTCCAAAGCCCAACCCTCAAGTAAATTTAGTATATGCGAACAAGGTAGTTCTCAAGGAATTTAAATCTAAACGATTTCGCAACCCACCTCTTAGTTGAACATCATGTAGCGACATTATCAGTAGCT
>Ga0123519_10009003_pt1 | contig 15105 bp, 14 predicted proteins | sample YelNatPaOPRAMG02_FD_87396 | JGI IMG/M metagenome (GOLD analysis project Ga0123519, IMG submission 87396) | Hot spring microbial communities from Yellowstone National Park - Yellowstone National Park OP-RAMG-02 (version 2) | ecosystem: Environmental > Aquatic > Thermal springs > Hot (42-90C) ...
GCATCCGCAGGCCAATCCTTGCGGGATCAACCAAGAAAATCCGTTGTTGATGACGCTTGGTGCGCACGGAAAGGTCGTCTGGAAAATGACATTGCCTCCAATGTCAAGAATCTCCAGTCGGTACGGCTGATTACAAGTAGTGTTATAGTCAATAGTCCAGTTGAACGTTATCGAATGAGCCCCATCATTTGGGACAGCGATTGGCGGTGCCGGATTGCGAACCAGGCATATTCCCGGGATTGCTCCGGCTGGGTCTGATATGATCAGACCGAGCAAAACCAACTGCAGGAAAGCAAGCGCGATTGACCTGTATCGAGACAATTTAGATCTCTCCCTCCTTATAGCATATATAGTTACGAGGCGCGCGCATGAGCAGAGGTCGGATGCTCATGCTGTGTATGCCGGGTATGACCAGCAGTCTGGTAGGCATATACCCATGCCTACCAAGCTATAAACAGACAATCACATACTAGTTCATATTCTGGCTTATATGTCGAGTTGGGTACATCAACTCTGCAAATTAAGAGACAAAATCGGAGTCTTATTCTTTTGAAGCGAGTAAGGATTTCCGCATCTCAGGTAAGTTGAGATACGCGACAGGTTGAACTCTAGACTCACAGAGAAGGACTTGCCATATCAAATGCATAAGGTGCTTGTGCTGTAAAGCGATTAATTCTTATTCAAGCACATAATTCGGGGGAAGCACCAAAATGGATGACAGCAAGATTTCAAGGCGACAGTTCTTAGGCACTGCAGCAGCAGGTGTCGCCCTCGCTGCTGTACCGGACTGGTTTGGCAAACGGTCGGAAGCTGCTGGTTTCCGGCGCAAGAAGTTCGGTCCCAACGATACTATCAACATCGGCTGCATCGGACCCGGCGGCAGTAAGGGCGGCTATAGGATGGGCCTTCACGATGCAAAGGCTGCAGCAAGCAAGCCTGGAGTTAGGGTAGTGGCGGTCTGTGACGTGGATGAGCAGCACCTTAACGAAGCGGCTGCAGAGTTCGGTCCCGAATGTCGGAAATACAGGGACTTCCGCGAGCTTCTTGAGCAGAAGGATATCGATGCGGTAGTCATTGGCACACCGGATCATTGGCATGCGTATCAATGCATCGCTGCGATGAAGGCGGGAAAGGACGTCTACTGCGAGAAGCCGTTGACACTCACCATCGATGAGGGCAAGAAGCTGGTAAAGGTCTGGCGTCAGACGGGAGCCGTGTTCCAAACGGGCAGCCAGCAGCGCTCGGGTGAGCAATTCCGCAAAGCTTGTGAACTCGTTCGCAATGGTCGAATCGGCAAGCTAGTGAAAGTCGAAGCTCATCTGCCAACGGGACCGACCGGCGGGCCGTTCCAAGTGCAAGATGTACCCAAGGACCTGGATTGGGATATGTGGCTTGGCCCTGCTCCGATGACGGACTACGTAAAGGAGCGCACTCACGGAACTTTTCGTTGGTGGCTGGAATACTCAGGCGGTATGCTCACCGACTGGGGCGCACACCACAACGATATCGCCCAGTGGGGTATGGGTATGGACCGTTCCGGTCCGATCAGTGTTCAAGCTTACGGCCGTGGTCCGCTGATTGGTGAGAACTGTTACAACACTTTTCCGGAATTTAAAGTCATCTACACTTATGAAAATGGCGTGCAACTGATCACTACAAACGAAGGCGAGAACGGTGTGAAGTTCATAGGCGAGGAAGGCTGGATATTCGTCAATCGCAGCAAGATCGAAGCAAGCGATCAAAGACTGCTGGACGAGCCGCTTCCTGCTAATGCTGAGAGGCTGTACGAGTCAAATGACCACATGGGAAACTTCATCGATTGCATTCGCACTCGCAAGCAGCCCATCTGCGATGCCGAAATCGGCCATCGTTCCGTAACCGTTTGCCATCTTGCAAACATCTCCCTCAAGCTGGGAGGTCGCAAGCTGAGGTGGGACCCGGTAAAGGAAGAGTTCAAAGACTGCCCTGAGGCAAACGCTCTAATGAGCTACAATATGCGCGCGCCTTGGAAAGTGTAATCGCGCAGCCATAAGGCCAAAAGGTTCCTCGGTGTATAGCAGTTCTTCGCCGGGCGCCTTTTGGCCTTCGATAGCCTGATTCTTAAAGCAGTTTTGCTTCGAGTGTTATTTCAACACCGGCCAGGGCTTTCGACACTGGGCAACCTTCTTTGGCGGCATTGGCATGCTTAATGAAGGTTGCCTCGTCTATTCCTGGCACTTCGGCTTCTGTTTGCAGGGCGCTCTTTGTGACGGCGAACCCTCCGGCTACTTTTTCTACAGATACCCTCGCAGTCGTATGGATGCGCTTCGGTTGAAAGCCAGCCTCCGCCAGCATAGCTGCCAGCGCCATGCTAAAACACCCTGCGTGCGCTGCGCCGATCAGCTCTTCTGGGTTCGTGCCGGGTTCTTGTTCGAATCGTGTAGCGAAAGAATACTTACCCTCGAAGGCTCCGCTCTCGACCTTCATGGTCCCTTCGCCGTGAATCAGATCACCTCGCCATTCTGCTTCAGCCGTTCTTACAGCCACAACTGCCTCCTTTTCTAACTCTCAACCTGATAAGCCAGCAGGACAAGCCCCAATTCCTCTTCAGCCTCTTGAAGTCTGCGCAACCGCTCCTCGTCGAGATCAGTCCAACGGCATATTTGTTCGACAGCCAGAATAGGTGTGCCCAATTCTTCCTCAAGTTGCCGGACTCTCTGCATTTTTGACTCATCGAGCCTGGCAATACCCATACACGTTCCTGCCATAGTTGTTCCCTCCACAATGTCTTCTCTTGCTTCACCTGCACGCTGGTCTATATGTATCACCGTATGGACAGAACCTAAACTCTGTTTCCGTTCGGAGCATTAAAAAGAAGCGCAAGCCCACACAATGGGTGAACTTGCGCTTCACTTGTTACTTGAGAATGACTAATCTTGTCTTCTCTTAGAATCCGATGTTGAAGCTCAAACCTGCAGCGAAGTCATCGCCGTCAAGCAGAGCTGCGTTTATTTTCAATTGTTCTGTAAGATTGAATCGCGCGCCGAAGTTGACATCATCCGTATCATATTCGACCATCAACTCAGTGCGGTCGCCGGCAAACACGGACAGTCCGGCAAACAGGCCATCCAGAATGCCGTCTCCGACACCGACGCTGATCTTTGGTGCACGCAAGCCTGTTCCCAGCCAGTTCAGAGACTTGGTTACTACAGCATACGGTGTTGCATCGATCTCGTCGGCTATGTCGGCGAAGCCCACCGCAAAAGCCGGCTGCGTTTCGGATTCGGCCAAAACCTGCCACTTAGCGTTGACTATCACATCGCTGTCGCCGGGATCGGAATCGAGCCATGCAGCTCCTACTTCGAGAGCCTGGGTAATCCCAACGTTGCCTCCGACGAACGTTGCATCAACATCGTTATCGTAGTTAACGAATACGCCGGTTGCATTATACCGGCCCAGCGACAGAGCTTCAGCCGTTGGCGTGAAGATAAGGCCCGTATACCCAAAATATGAGGCATCGGCACAGACTATGCCGGGCAGTAAAGCTACCAAGCACAGCACACATAGAGAGATGGTTCGAAACATTTTCATTCCTTTCTCCTTAACTTTTTTGCACGGATCCGAACCGCGCATGCTAGCTGATTTGCCTCAGCAACTCAGCCGAAAAGGATATTAATGTGATCGGCTGGTTCATGTCAAGGGGACGCATGTTCTCAATAATGATTGCCGGGCAAATTTCGGGAATTTGCCCAGCGCAATTTTTTCAGCTATGCCTCTTTGATCAGCCTTGCCCAATCCTCAGGCAGACTGTTTTCAATCTCGCGGAGTGTTTCTTCGTCGAGGTCTTCTTTTGCCACGCCAAGAACCGTGTCGATAAGCAATATTGCTTCATCTTCGTCCAGTCTGAACTGTTGCCGGATGTCTCGTATGAACTGTTCTGTGGTGATGTCCGTTATGTTTACCCGGTGCCCGACCAGTCTCTCATAGGTAAGCGGTTCGGGCAGATGTTCGATTAGCATTCTGGCTTCGCGATCATGGAGTCGACTTGCGAGCGTACCCAGCACAGCCTTAACTTTGGAGTCTGCGGATTCCGCACTGTCCACGAAGTCCAACATTTCCACTGCCTTCAAGTACTTTTCGTAGCTGGTATCCACTGCTTGCGACCTCCTTTGTATTGATTCTTTGTAGACAATCTTAGCGGCGCTGGTACTTTCCCATAATCTGTCCTTGCGCCACTATGTGTCCTTTCATTGCTTCCATCAGGCGATCTTTATCTGCGCCCGGTCCAATTTCCAGCTTCTTATCGAGCGCATAAACCTTGAAGAAATAACGATGCGTACCTGACGGCGGACAAGGACCAAAATATCCGGTCTTGCGCAGGCTGTTAATACCCTGTAAGCCGCCGTTGGGCAAACGGTCTTTGTTAGGAATATGCTCGGGCAATTCGGTAACATCCGGCGGCAGATCGTAAACTACCCAGTGTGTGAACGTGCCCATCGGAGCGTCTGGGTCTTCACAAATGAGGGCGAAGCTCCGGATGTTATCGGACACGGGTTCCCACGCAATCGGCGGCGATATTCCCTCGCCGTCACACGTATACTTTTCAGGTATCATTCCCCCATCTGTGAATGCAGAGCTTCTAACCCGCATTTCCATGCCGGATGCCTCCTGATATCCGTATTGTTCTCATGCAAGTAGCTACCCATTTCACCTGTATGTTATGACCCGAAAAGCGTATTCTCCAACAAGTCGGCAGCATATACTCGTGGTGTGGTAATCTTACTCTTGGAAAGCGTTGCGCGCAGACGAATTGACCAAATGGTCAAGGCGTAAGCAAATTCCTGCTAACCCCAAATACCGAAGCACATCTCTCTGAACCTGCACCATCGACAATTGGCAGTGTTCTCCGTTGGAGGAAACAGGTCGATATCGGCAGGGCCGCAAGCCGACTCGAGCTCCAGCATTTCTTCAAAGCTGCTTTTTATCAACCGTTCGGTCTTTAACACGCCGTCGGCTGTAGGAATGAAGCTGTCCATCGCGAACTCAGGATACAGGTAAACCGCGGACAGTTGCACTTGCGTCGGATCCCAGTCCCATTTCGATCTAGCATAAAGCGCGTAGACTATGAGTTGCTCGCGGTCTTGATCTGTCTGCTCTCCTGTCTTCCAATCGATTATCGTCGGGATACCGTTTGTGTAGGCGAAATCGATCTTTGTGTGAACTTGTATGCCTTCCAGGTCGAACGAGCGAAATACTTCCTTCTCGATCTCAATCCATCCCGAAGGATCTGAGCTTGTTATCTGACTCCAAAGTTGCGAGCTAGTCAGGGTTTCTATGCAGCTCCAAGCTATTCGCCGAGCCTCTCTAACTCGTTCGACGGCATCAGGGACTTTATAGTAGTGCTCAAACAAGTTTGTGAACTCATGCATTTTGCGTCCAGGCGGACGATTGTCCCTGTGCCAAAGTCGCTTGGCGGATTCGATGAAGCGTTGGCGAAGAAGATCAGTCACGCGTTTCTTTGCTGCATCGAGGCTTATAATCTGCCCTGTTCTTACCGACCGCAGCATCTCGGCGATGACCGTATGGACTACATCCCCACGCATCGCGGGCAGCGTGGTCATCATTCGGAGCTTATAGAGCTGGTATTTTGTTTTGGAATCCTGGCCCCAGAATCGGTTGTAGAAGTAGGCCCGTCGGCATCTTTCGAACTCACGGTGCTTCGATATCGACCAGCACAGAGTAGCAGGCTGCCATGTATCCATACAGCCTATTTCTACATGCTTGCCAACTCTCCTCTTTTAGCCACCAGTAGACAGGAGACAGATCTCCGATTCCTTAGCAAGCGCCCAAAGAACACTGAACGCCTATTCTAGCGCTAATCGATCTTCATCGGCATTAAAACGTAGCAATAGTTAAGCTGCTCTTGCGGTCGGATTAGAGCGGGGCTTGCCTCGCCTGTGAACTCGGCCTCGATTGCTTCTACATTGAGCACGTTCAGCACATCAAGCAGATACTTTGCGCTAAACGCCATTCTAAGGTCGTCGCCTTCTCTGAGCACTTCGACTTCCTCATGCGCACGGCCGATGCTACCGCTCTCGGCGGTAATAACCAGTGTGCCACCCCGGGTTTCGAATATCGTCCGGTTATCGTTTTCCCGCGCCACAATAGATACGCGCTTTATGCTCTGATGGAACTGTTCCAGAGGTATGATTAGCTTTTTCGAGTATTCTTGTGGAATAACGCGCTCAAAGTTGGGGAACTGCCCTTCAATGAGACGTGATATGAGCACTGTGTCATCGGTTCTGAACATAACCTGGCTGGGCGATATTCCAACCGATATCGTTCCGCCACCATCCGGTATAATGCGAGCCAGCTCGATCATTGCCCGCCCAGGAACAATTGCGTTTTGTGAGCCTTCACATTCCACCAGCGGACAATCAAACACACAAAGTCTGTGAGTATCTGTAGCAACGAGTTTGAGGCTCTCTCCGTTGATCTGCATCAGAACGCCGGTCAAGATGGCTCGCGCCTCGTCATTGCTGATGGCGAACGTAGTCTTGGCTATGCCTTCGCGCAGGACGTCGTTTTCGATCGTGAACCTGACCTCTTCGTGCACCTCAGGAAGCATGGGAAACTCCTCGGGCGGTAGGCCAAGTATTGAAAACTCCGACGTGCCGCATTTCAGATTGACCATGTGAGACTGGTCCACCGAAAGTGCAACGTCTGTGTCCGGCAGCGCAGCGAGTATCTCAGTCAAAACGCGCGCGGGAACTGTGAGCTGGCCCGATTCCTGAACGTTTGCCTCGACGACGCATTCCATCCCAATTTCCAGGTCTGTCGCAGCAATACGTATTCTATCTTCCTCGGTTCGGATCAGCAGATGACTGAGTATTGGGAGCGAAGTTCTGGGGCTCACAGCTCTCCCTGCAGTCCCAACGCCTTCGTATAAGTCCTTCCTAGCGCAGATAACCTTCACGGGTAGTTCCCTCCAGTGAGATGCCAGTTAATAAAGCGGTGCATTAATGCGGTGCTAGTATATCACAGCGAGCGTTTGCTTACAATACGGTCTTGCAACCCGAAACACCAGTTTCAAAACTTCGAGTTTCTGCGGACAGAGCTCGGAGATCCTACCCTATCAAAATCAAACTACACCTAACAATCTTGACGTTCTGCTTCCAGGCATCTACCATGTGCTCAGCATTTACTCGGAGGAGTGCTCTAGTGAAGTTCTCGATCTTTCTGACGTTATGCCTGTGTTTGATCTCTGCGTTTTACGCTCAAAGCGCGTTCGCTGTTGCTAAAGTCATCATACTCAGCGAAAGTTTTCCGAAATCATCGCAACGTTTCTACGCTACGCTGAAGGACGGCATTGCAAAGTCCGATTTGCATTTCGAAGAAACTAACGGTACAGCACTCGCTGCGCACTTGAAATCGGAAACAGGTCCAAACAGCATACTCGTCTTGCCGAACGCTCGCTACTTCCCAACCGAGGCCAAACAAGAACTCGAAGCATTCCTTAAACGCGGTAACCATTTACTGGCGATATCCGGTCCTGCGTTCAAGAACATGGTGTGTCGCGTTGATAACCAGTGGCTTACTCGCGACCTGGCAAAAGTCGAGCTGGGGTATGCCCCAGGCGAAAAGATAATCGACTTCGCTCAGCAAGATATGAATACGTGGAAGCGGGTGTCCGGCTCTATGGACAATCCCACTACCTATAACGTAGAACCGTCCGGCGATCCGGAAGTGCCGGACGCGCTGCACGTTAAGATCAGCAGGCTTGACAATTGGGACACCATTGTGAGCAGCCCTATTGAACAACCGTTTCCTCCAGGTTTTGACACCACTGTGTTTTGGGCCAAAGGTGGTCCAGATACGCCAGAAATGGCCATCGAATGGCGTGAGAAAGACGGATCAAGATGGATAGGTGTTGTAAAGCTCACCACAGAGTGGGTTCGTTACGTTTTGACCCCTGACGACTTCAAATACTGGCCGGATAATCCATCAAAAGGCCGCGGAGGATCCAGCGATCGATTCAACCCAGCCAACGCTCAAATAATCAGCCTCGGGCTTGCGACAGGCATAACCAAGCAAGAGGCTGGCAAATCCTATGAATTTTGGATTGCCGACATCAAGGCTGTTAAAAACAAGTTCGCTTCCGAGGATTTTAATCCTCCGGTATTAGAATCTCTCAGTCCTGCCTATAAGACCCATCGCACAATTGCCGCAAAAATTGAACTTGCAGGCACAACCCGCCAAGTGCCAGTTGCTACTGAAATCGTTTCGCCTATCTTCCGTGCGCCTGGTTTCGGTTCAGACGCCGCTCGAAAGTATCGCTTTGTTCCAGTGTTACGAGCGCTAGACGAAAACGGTGAACTGCGAGGTGCGGCTGCGCATTTGTTTGTCAACGCGGCAGATGATTATGCTGGATCCGTTTGGGGATTTGTAGGCTTCGATCAAGACTTCTTGGATCGCACAGCAGACCAAACCGTGCCTTTAGTTGTTGATATGCTGAAACGAATGAACCACGGAGTCTTCTTCATCAATGCCGGCGTTGACAAAGTTGCTTACATACAAGGCGAATCTTCCAAATGCGGCGCCTATGTAATTAATCTTGGTTCAGAACCGACTGATGTTCACGTTGAGTGGATTATAACTTCCGGCAACAAGGTAGTTAGCAAGTCTAACGCAAGTGCCAACGTGGCTCCGAACCGTGGCAATCAACCTGCTTTTCTTGAAGGTAATTCGTTAGCTCTGCCTCCGGGCGAATACAAGGTGAGCGCCACATTATACTCAGGCGAAACGCCCATCGACGAAATCAGCTACGAGTTCCGCGTGCTCACACTCGGCTCACCAAAAGATGAGGATGTAGTTTCAGTCCGCAACGGCGATTTTTATCTTGCTGGCCGTAAGTGGTACGCACTAGGGATGAACTATTGGCCAACCTATACTGGTGGGATGGAACACGCACGAAACTGGGTCCACTGGCTCGAACCTGAACAGTATAATCCTGAGATAGTCGAAAGAGATTTGGCTCTTGCTGAAAAGCTCAGGATAAATCTTCTGAGCATTCAATATCTGAAGACCAGTCAAGCTCCGGCAATGATGGACTTCCTAACCAGATGCGCCAAACACGGGATCAAAGTGCATGCCTATATTCCTGGTCTCCATCCGCTCAATCATGATCCTGCACTTGCCGAATCGCTTATTAAAGCCGCACACCTGCCCGAAAGTTCGGCATTCTTTGCTTACGATGTCGGATGGGAAGTCCATATCGGGAAATACGAGAGACGAAAACCGTATGATCCGCTCTGGCAGAAGTGGGTTATCGACCTATACGGAAGCCTGGAATCGGCCGAGCGCGACTGGGGCTTCAAACCAGAACGCTCAGATGGCGTGATCACTGGGCCAACTGATAACCAGCTCAGCACCGATGGTTCCTGGCGCGTTTTTGTAGCAGCCTACCGAAGATTTTGGGACGACGAGATCAGCAAGCGTTACCTTGCGGTCCGAGAAACAATAAAAAGAATCGACAAAAAGCATCTTATTTGCGCAAGAAGCGGCTACGGCGGCACCGGTTCGCTTTGGGCAGTTCAGTTCTTCCCATTCGATTTGGCCAGCGGCGCAAAGCACTTAGACTTTACCTCGCCAGAAGCCTACGCGCTGGGCGGAGATCGTTCGGGATTCCTCAAAGGTGGCCTGATCACCATTTACGGCAGACACGTAAGCGGCGGCAAGCCAGTCTTCTGGGCGGAATACGGAACGTCTATTTGGCCAAATTGCGATGAAAAAGAGTTGGAACGAGAACGACAATACTATGAGAACATGCTCTACATGACCCTACGTTCATACGCAAATGGCTCAGCAGGATGGTGGTGGCCAGGCGGATTTCGACAAGGCGAAAACAGCGACTTCGGTATAATCAACCCTGACGGCACACCCCGCCCTGCTGCCCTGGAGATTCAGAAGATTGCCAAGGAATTCCTCAAGCCGCGTGAAATACCCAAGCCGGATGTTTTCTTCACATACGACCGAGATATATACGTCACCGGATTTGCAGGAGTATACGAAGCTCTGAGTAACGATTACGTTAAAGCTGTCGAATCTGGCAAGAACCCAGGGCTAAAAACTGAGGCCACTGGCAAGACATCTGCCGATGTTCCTCTCATTGCAATCGGTAACGTGCCTTACAATGGCAAGAACCCACCGAAGTACCTAAACGCAGAGTTCAATTATCTCAAGATTAATAATCAAGAAGTCAACGACGGAGATACGTTGGAAATTGAGCGAGGAAAGCCGGTCTATGTGGAAGCATCCGTAGGAAATCTTGCTGAACCGACTTGGCTGGCCCCGAAAAATACAACAAAGGGTGGCGTATATCTGATAGGTGATTCTCCGCGCTACGGAAAGCTGTTATTCCCGATCAAAGCCGATACTCCGTTCCTTCAGGATGCCGATATAGCAAAACATATCCTGATCGATCGCCTTGAAACTGAAACCACCTTCACTTTCCGAATGCTTGCCCGCGACAGGGCTGAGTTTGGCGAGGTCATTCGCGTGACACTGAAACCTCGTCAGGGCTAGCGGCTATAGTGGTTGGCACCAGCAGGATTTTACGGGTAGTGTATCTGAAGAACTTGACGAGCCGGGCTTAAATCTCCCGGCTCGTTAATTTTAACTGTCGCACTATGCAAGCTGTATTTCGTGTTTCATAAAGGCCTCTCTGATGCGGGCATTCATCTCCATTCTTACGGCCTCTTGATATGCCGGCACCACGCTTCCCTCCAGCCTCAGCGTCGCCGTAGCTCCGGTAACCTGTGCCAGGCCTTCATATCGGAATGGCTCAAGAACCTCTTGGGGGCAATCGCGAGCTATTGAATCGCCCACCTCATTCAGCACACTTATCACCCTATCGAGGTCCATCGAAGCCGGAACAGCAATATCCATACTGACTCGCAACTTCCCACGGGAGAGATTACATACTTGTGCGATATCACCATTGGCAAATATATATAGTCGGCCTCCAGCGTCTCGAATCCGTGTGGTCCGCATACCCAACTCTTCAACCACACCAGCTACTCCGCCAATGGTCACATGATCGCCTACTCCGTATTGATCCTCCATCAAAATGAAGAACCCGGCAATCACATCACGGACGAGCTTTTGCGCACCAACCCCCACTGCCAGACCCGCCACGCTTGCGCTCATAATCAGCGGAGTGATGTTGATTCCCGCTGCTTGGAGAATCATTATTGCAGCAACCAACCCAAGTGTGAATCCAGCAGCACTCTTGAGAACGGTTTGCAGTGCTCTTATGCGAGCTGACCGTGCTCGAACAGCAAGTTCTGCTGCTTTTGCCAAACTGGGAGCAAATAGACGATCAACGAGCCTGAAAATGACGAAGCGGGCAACCAAGTAGCCTACAAGAATGACGGCGATCTTGACTGCCGCTTCGCCTGCTCGTTCCGCGTATTGTTGCCATGCAATTGCGAGGAACGTTATGCCGATTTCGTTCAGATACACGCGCTACCTTCTGCGCAAGAACGCCGGGATATCAAGCTCACCTTCCGGAATAAGAGGGGTATCCGGAGTCTGGAACGAAGCTGCAGGCTTTGGCGCGTTTTCTTCTCCCACCGCCGCCGCAGCTTTAGCCTCCACGCGCTGCGTCCTTTCTACCGTATCGAATCCGGTAGCGAGAACGGTGATGCGCACTTCGTTCTGCATATTCGGATCGATCACGGCACCGAAGATCACCTCGACGTTCTCGGAATCACTGGCCTTATAGACAATTTCAGCAGCCTCGTTTACCTCAGCCAGCGTCAAATCGGGACCGCCGGTAATATTAATCAAAATGCCTCTCGCACCGTCTATGGTAGTCTCAAGCAACGGACTTGCACAGGCCTGTTCGGCAGCGTGCACGGCCTTTTGCTCGCCGGTAGCAGTTCCAATACCCATTAGTGCAGTGCCCCGATTCTCCATAATAGCCTTTACGTCGGCAAAGTCTACGTTGATCATACCGGGGATAGTAATAATATCCGAAATTCCCTGCACGCCTTGCCTGATCACATCGTCCGCGACTTTGAACGATTCCGTAAGCGTCGCCTTCTTGTCAACTACATCGAGCAGCCGGTCATTAGGGATGGTAATCAGGGTATCGACTCGACCCTTTAAGTTATTAATGCCTTCATCAGCAACCCTTGCCCGACGCGGACCTTCAAACCGGAACGGCCTAGTAACCACTGCCACAGTAAGAGCGCCTATCTCTTTCGACATTTCAGCGATAACCGGAGCAGCACCTGTTCCTGTGCCGCCGCCCATACCAGCGGCTATGAAAACCATGTCGGCGCCTTCGAGCAGCCTTCTGATCTCCGGTCTGCTTTCCTCGGCAGCCTCCCGACCCACCTCTGGATTGCCTCCTGCACCGAGACCGCGAGTGAGATTCGCACCGAGCTGTAGCTTGCTCTTCGCGTTCGACAGCTCAAGCACTTGTACATCGGTGTTCATTACCACAAAATCTACACCGCTTACTCCGGCGTCAATCATACGGTTGACGGCGTTCATTCCGCCGCCCCCAACACCAATTACTTTGATCTTTGCGTAGTGGTCGCCGTCACCGTTTCCCATCCTGCTTGCTCCTTCCGATATCTTAATGTCTAACCAAATATTCTACGTAATAAGTCCAAGATTCCTTGCTTAAGTCCTGAATTTCTTTCCTGCTCGTGCGCTTCGACGTGATATCTGGCAGCATAGAGCGCCAATCCAACAGCCGTAGTATATATTGGACTTCTCACTTCATCACCGAGTCGTCCGACATTGCGAGGTAATCCTAGTCTCACAGGCATTCCGAGTATTTTCTCCGCCAAGTCCAATACTCCCGGCATCAGTGCGCCACCACCAGTGAGAACAGCTCCTGCAGGCAGCAAGTCTAGATAACCTGATTTCATAAGTTCGGCTCTGACCATTTGCAGAATTTCCTGCATTCTGGGCTCGATTATTCTGGCCAATATTTCTCGCGGCAGCTCTCTCGCCTCATCAGCGCCTAAGCTGGTTATTTCGAAGGTCTCATCTTCGGAGACCATATCCACCGTGGCACAACCGTACTTGATCTTGCCGGCTTCAGCCTCTTCTTGCGATGTTCTCAGTCCAATGGCAATATCGTTGGTTACATGGTTTCCTCCCACAGGCAATACTGCTGTGTAGTAGATTTCGCCGTTGGTAAACACCGCAACATCAGTCGTCCCGCCGCCGATGTCCACAAGCGCCACACCTAGTTCTTTTTCCGCAGGAATAACCGCAGATTCGCTCGCAGCAATAGGCTCTAGAACCGTAAGCTCAACCGACAAATTGGCGCGTTGGACGCATCGCACCACGTTTTCGAGGAATGTGCTCGATCCTGTAACAATGTGGGTCTCGACCTCCAAGCGTCCGCCGGCCATGCCCACAGGATCCTTGATACCGTCCTGACCGTCTACAGCGAAACCTCTGGGAATAGCGTGTATTATCTCGCGCTCGGGCGGTAGGACTATCACTTTTGACGCCTCGACAACTCGCTCAACATCCGAAGCCTGAATCTCTCGACTAGGACCTGTAATTGCAACTACTCCGCGGCTGTTAAGCGATGAGATGTGTTCGCCTGTAACTCCCACCACCACCGAACGGATAACCACGTTTCCTACCATTCGCTGTGCTCTATCAACAGCGTCTCGAATTCCCTCGGTAGTCTCGTCGAGATCAACGACGACACCTCTCCGGAGCCCGCTCGATGGCGTTAATCCCACCCCGATAATGTCTACCGATCCCGTATCGAGGTCCGCCTCAGTCAACACACAGCATGTCTTAGTCGTTCCTATATCGAGACCGGCAATATAATCTTTTCGGCTCAACGCTCAACCCTCATGGCTTTGCACAGCGATAAAACTTCATTGACCCAATATCTCAAGAAGGGAGATGTTCTTCGCCCTCAAGACATCAGCAATCGTTAAGTATCCTTTCTCCAACGCAAACTTGTCTGCGTAAGCAGATATCGACGGATAAGTGAAAGGTTCAGGAAGACTCTTCCGCCAAGCGCAACAACCGCCGCCAGGAAGAGGTCCACCCCGATCTGATCTCCCAGATAAGCCAGCAAGGCCGCCAAAAACGTGTTGACTACAAACCCGGAGAGGAATATATCGTCGTGAAACTTCCCCTCAATTCCTGCCCTGATTCCTCCGAATATCGAGTCAAGGCCGGCAAGCGTAGCCAGCGACAGATAAGCGGCCCAATCAGACGGAACTCTGACAGGCACCCAGTAGATAAGGAACCCCACTAAAAGCCCGATCAGGGGCAACAGCAGCATGGTTAGCCTCGGTCTACTCTTCCTTTCTTCGCTCCTCCACAGGTCTTGCGTAGGTAAAGCGCGTGCTGCCGGTATACGCCGGCACAATTATATCAGGCTGTTTTTTGATCTCAATCATATCGAGCAGAAACAGTCCATCAGCCGGCCCGCCCGGCATTTCCAATGCTTTTTCAAGGTTTTCCGGATTTCCGATTGCCTTAATTACATACGGCACAGCTACCTGCACCGAGTTTACTAATACAACAGCGCCAACGCACCGGATTGACGAGCACGCTATCAGCCTCTGGCCGTTAATCGAAATGGCCTCCGCTCCAGACGCAAACAGCTCATTTACAACAGCCCGTATGTCCGAATCGTGAACCAGGTAATTTGATATAACATCCTGGCGCGTTTCTGACGGATCGCGCTTAGGACTATCATTAAGGGTCACAATCACCCCTGGCCCCCGGGCTGCTGCCGTCCCAGCAAAAAGCTTAGTTTGCGCCAACATGGCTTCCAGACTTTCGGCGCCGCGAATTCCCCTTGCCTGCTTGCGCAGCAGCTCTTCGTATCGAGTTTTATACTCGGCGAGATCCTTTTGGAGCTTGTTGTTCTCCAGCTTAAGGTTTCTAAACTCCGTACGCAAAGCGGGCCAACGGCTTGGTATCCCCTCGGACACCGCCTGCCGCTGGGTTTTCAAAGCCAGCGCCAAAAGCATCCCCAACACGATGCATAATGCCGTTACCTGAAATATCCATCCCTTCCCGCGTACGGGCGGAGAGATCGTTGTTGACATTCGTCCCTACCGTTCA
>Ga0123519_10009005_pt1 | contig 15104 bp, 16 predicted proteins | sample YelNatPaOPRAMG02_FD_87396 | JGI IMG/M metagenome (GOLD analysis project Ga0123519, IMG submission 87396) | Hot spring microbial communities from Yellowstone National Park - Yellowstone National Park OP-RAMG-02 (version 2) | ecosystem: Environmental > Aquatic > Thermal springs > Hot (42-90C) ...
AAAGCAATGAACTAAAGAATTAATTATTCTTCGTATTATGAATATTGTAAACTTACAGGCGTAAAGTTTGTAAGTATAAAAGAATAAATAAACCAAAAAATTGGTTATTTTTCGTATTATGAATATTGTAAACTTACAGGCGTAAAGTTTGTAAGTATAAAAGAATAAATAAACCAAAAAATTGGTTATTTTTCATATTATGAATATTTTAAGCTTACAGGCGTAAAGCCTGTAAGCTTAAAAGAATGAACAAGCCAAAAAATTAGTTATTTTTCAATTTAGGGCTATATTTTCAGTGGACTGGTAACGGAGCTATCGCCAAAAATACTTTCAATTTGTATAGGTATTGGCAATAATTTTGTGTATTACAGCAAAAGTACTTGATTAATTTAATTATATTTACTTTTGTGTAATACAATGTCCACCAACCTTATGATACGTGGTTACCACAATGAGATTGGCTGAGCCCACAATAGATCATACTGCTGGAAAGATACCCACCGATTTAGAGCATCTGCGCAAGCTATTCATTATGCCCGATTCTCCCGATAAGTTTATGCAGTTTGGATATGAGCTTTTAGACCTCATACATTCTTTTTTCAAGGAAAAGGGGGGCATTCACAGCGAAATCTCATTGCCTGAGTTAGCATGCCTGTTTAACAATATTGATATTCCCCGTGAACCAAAGCTATTAAAAGATATACTTCTAGAAATAAAGCAAAAGGTTATTAAGCATTCGGTAAAGGTTGGCAATCCTTATTATATAGGGCACATGACAAGCGCAATACCATATTTTATGATTTTGCTTGAGATGATCATTGCTGCACTTAATCAAAATCAGGTAAAGATAGAAACAGCAAAAGCTTCAACATTTGTGGAGCGAGAATTTATATCCTGGATTCACCGCCTTATTTTTCAAAAGCCAACGTCATTTTATAAACGGAATGTCCAAAATCACAGGATTGCGCTGGGAAATGTAACGCTTGATGGCACACTGGCAAACCTTACGGCAATGCTGGTGGCACGCAATAAGGCATTCCCTGCTGATGAGCATTTTCCTGGCATTCGCAAAGCAGGTGTGGCCGAAGCATTCAGGTATTATAATATTCATAGGGCTGTTTATATTGTTTCTCAGCGTGGCCATTATTCAATTGATAAGGTGGCACGTATTACCGGAATAGGCGACAACAATGTCATTAAAATTCCGGTGGACAGTAACAACAAAATAGATATTAATGCATTGCGTAAAGAATTAAAATCAATAGCTGAGTATAACAGTTCCCATGCTCATAAAATTAAGGTCATAGCATTAATTGGTATTGCTGGCACAACAGAGACAGGCAATATTGATGACCTCTATACACTGCGGAAAATTGCTGATGAATACAATATCTTTTTCCATGTTGATGCAGCGTGGGGCGGGTCAGTTCTTTTGGTGGATAAATATCGCAATATGTTTAAAGGCATAGAAAAAGCCGATTCCGTAACATTTGATGCGCATAAGCTGTTATATTCACCATTGTCAATGGGACTGATTTTATTTAAAAATCCCTATGACATCACCAACATTATGCATACATCCAATTACATAATACGTCCCGATTCGGTTGACCAGGGCAGATTCACCGTTGAAGGCTCACGCCCATTTTCACGCTTAAAGCCATGGGTAACATTGAAAATATTTGGTAAATCAGGTTTTGAGATTTTGTTTGATCACGCATTTATGCTTACGGGCACATTAAAGGAATTACTGCTCAAGCATGAAAACTTTGAGTTACTCAATAATCCGGAATTATTTATAACCAATTATCGTTTTGTTCCTGAAACTGTTCAGGGAAAAATTGAGCGTATATACCAACAACTGCAAAACGCCGGACCACAGGATACAAGTAAACTTAAAAGACGATTAACAAAAATTAATGATGTTCTCAACGAAATGACTATAGAGCTTCACCGTGCTATTCGTCAGGAAGATAACAGCTTTGTGTCACGAACCATGCTTGAATCCACACGGTATCGCAATCAGCGGATTGTGGTTTTAAGAGCAATCACCGTAAATCCATTAACTACTCCGGCAATCTTACAGGAAATCATTGACGAACATAATAAACTTGGTTTAACAATATATAATGATTTCAAAAACCGGTTATCACATATATAGGGTTTTCTTTGCAGGTATAATCATCACATTTCTATTTCTTTTTTTCTTTTATAGCGTAGCGATAGGCACCGCATTCCCAACAATAATTAATGGAACGTTATATAGCCAACCCTCAATGCCTGTCCCTGTTAATGGCGTTGTGCTTGATTATTATGTTAGGGATGCTTCAATTCTGTTTGTTGCAAAAAATGAAAAGGAGATAGTTGCTGGAGCTTACATTCTACAAGATAAAAATATAATCCAATTTTCCATTACCCCATATTCTGAAAGCACACACATTACCCGCATTGCTTTTGAGTCAAGTGCCATATATATCTGCGTTCAAGCAGGTGATTCCATACTGTATAGGGCTGATGTAAACACAGGACTGGTGGAACAGGTTGGGGGAGTTAGTGATTTTTTAATACTAGAAGACGGCTTGGTTATTCTTAAAAATGATAATACACTCGTGTACAGTGATTGTATGTTGCCATTATATTTTTCAGGCAAGCCGGTAATAAAAGGCCAGATGGATAATCGCATAATCTTTATTGCTGATTACAGAGATACCGAAGTTATCGATATTAAAGAAAAAAGGGTAGTCTATCGCTACAGTAACAACCTACAGTTTGCTGTAAGTAGCGATTATACTGTTGAACTTACAATGAATGACCTGCCAACTGGTGAGAAAGCATCAAGGGTATTTTATAAGATATACTGTAATGGGCAGGAGTATGGGCGCACAGAACCAGTATTAGCAATCAATCAGTCTATAATTCAGCTTAACCTTCTAGCAGGGCAGTATCATGAAATAGTACTAGAGCGCTGGCGTCTGGATGAAACATCAGACGAGTATGTACGGGACAACAATATACGGCAGCCAAAACCAGTGATAATCTATGTATACCCGGGCCGAGTCATTGTGGTTAGCCTTACATATACTGGATTGGAATATAAGGTTGTTTCAGGATTTAAAGTAATAGAAAAATAACAGTATTTATTCCTAAAAATAATTTCAGATAAATAACGTGTACACTACCGCCGCCTTCGGCGGCGGTAGTGTACAATTTTATATATATGTACATAAAAATAATTAATAGTGGAAAAATAAAAACCCCGCATTTTAGCGGGGTTTTTATTGAATATAAGCACTTGCCTTTTATTTAAATTCGTTAATCTTTTCGCTCTTCTTTTCGTCTTTTGATACAATCTCACGTAAATGTTTATACTGTGGTGATTCAATACCATACTGCAGTTCAGCTGCTCTCAGCATATACAGGTTCTTTTTCTGCTTGTACTGCAACTGCTCCTGTTCTGTTCCCTGCTTGTATTTAAGCAGCACACCTTCCATGTAACCATAACAGCTTGATAAATATTTATATGCCCACACATCGTTCTTTGTCTGGTCATTAATTTCAATGTAGCGCTCAAGAATTGGAATACATGGTTTTAGATTATATAAATCATATTGGGTAGAAACATATGCCTGGTACAATCGTATCTGGAAGTTAACAAACTTAGGGTCTTTGCGTACTTCTTCAAATGTAATTTCATCCATATGGTTGATGGCTCTGGTAAAATATGTTACTGCTTTTGTCTTTGCTTCAAATTTCATCATCACAATCTGGCGTTTTTCCTGTTCACGCCGGTCAATTTCCTGCCAGTACCATTGTTCTTGGAGATTCTTATTCTTCTGGTTGGTTTCAATGAGCTTATTGACATCATTTTCCATATCTTCAAGTATATCTATACCAGTTGAGTATTCATCAATTGCCAGTTTTAAAAGATTATCTGAATATTCTTTACTGAGTTTTTCAAGTTCCTCTATTGCTTTTACATAAGGCTTGAAGTCTTTTATCCGCCATCCGGTCACTTCTTCTTTTATACCCTCTTTCTGCCCCTCTTTCTGTGATTCTTCTTTGGGCTTTTGTTGTGCATTAGCAACCAAACAAAGTGAAATTGCTAAAATGGCAACGATAGCGTACAGTAAAAATCTTGTTGATTTCATAGTAAATACCCTCTTATGATATTATGCGCTATATGCTTAATCATTATGCTATTACACTTTTTTATCGGTTTTATTAAATCAAATATTAAATATTTTTCACATTGTAATTATTTGTTTTGATTTTGCAATATAATTTTGAATTATTATAAGGGAACTTCTAAAAACTATATTATCGGATGTTCCCTTATGGGTACAATTATAGGATAAAACCGATTTTTTTGATTGCTTAAATTCGGAAAAAAGCGGTTTTTAGATGTGTCCATAAAATATTAATTTTCCATGCTAGCAGACATAAGAAAATTAAAAAAAGATTGGACAATTGCCATTAACTCGTATACAGTTGAAGAAGATTTTATATAACACATCATTTCAATAATTGGAGAAAGCATATGAAAAAGTATTTTGTTATGAGCATTCTGATGTGTCTAATCATTGCTCCAATTGCTTTTTCACAATCAAAGATGAAAAGCTCGTTTAAAGCTGATGTTGAAGCGCAAAGGGTAAAAAATAAAAAAAGCGTTACTGAAGTAAAACAGCAACTGGAAGCCATACGCAAAGATATAAAAGAGCGTAACCTTAAATTTAAGGTTGATATGACCGAAGCTTTAAAGCGCCAGATTGAAGAAATTACCGGTGCTGTACCCCCAAAGGATCTGGAAAAGGAAGCTGAAATACAGACAAGTAGGGGATACCAGCTATTTCTTGAATTTCTACAGCGATTAGCCGAGGCACAGGCTGCAAAGCGTCAGGCTGAGTTACAGCCTGAGAAAAAGGAGCCAGTAAAGCCCAAACCAAAAGAAGAAGAAAAAAAAGAGGAGAAACCTGAAACTGTAACTCCAGGAAAACCAGATGAATCATTGCCTGAATCTTTTATGCTGGCTGATCCTTCTAAACCGGTTCTGGATTGGTTTGCACTGGGCATGATGACACCTGTTAAAGAACAGGGATTATGTGGAAGCTGCTGGTCATTTACCGCAATGGGTGTGGTGGAAGGTTGCTATAAGATTAATAAAAAAACTGATATTGACCTTTCAGAACAGTATATGATTGATTGTGCCCGTGATAAATATGGGCGAGATGCAGGTAGCTGCAATGGAGGCTGGTATGGCAATGTGTTTGATTTTATGATGGCCAACTATCCTGTTGAAGAAAAGATTGCTCCATACCGTGGATATGAATATGGGTGCACTCCTAAAAAACAGATACCGGTAAAACTTGTAGCCTGGGGGTATGTCCGCCGGGATGGAGGTATCCCAAGTGTTGATGAAATGAAAAAGGCATTATGTACATATGGCCCAATAGCAGCAACAGTCAAAGTAACCCCAGCTTTTCAAGCGTATGTTGGTGGCATATTTGATGAATTTACGCCGGTTAGCAGCCAAAAAGATGTCAACCATGGCATAATTATTGTGGGATGGGATGATACTAAAAAAGCTTACAGAATTAAAAATTCATGGGGTGAGCGCTGGGGCGAAAAAGGTTATATGTGGATAGAATATGGATGCAATAACATAGGGTATGGGGCAGCATGGGTTGTCCTTGAAAAGGAATAATGAAATTTTGCGGAGGTTTTTTATGAAATTATGTTTGATGAAGATACTGATAGTATGTGTGATACTATCTGGAATAAGTTGTTCAAAAGTGATGAATAATACATGTACTACTGTGGATGCACGGACATATACAAGCCAGCCAATAGTTATCAAAAATGATGGTTGTATAACCATTGAGATTGAATCACAATTGAGTACAGGATACCGGTGGCGCTTTGCCATTAAGGAAAATCCGGGGATGCTAATCAACAGTGACTATAAAGTACAAACCTCAGAAGGGCAAATCGTTGGGGGAATAGATAAAGAAATATTTACATTTAAGGCTGTTAAGGCGGGCAATGCTACTATTGTATTTGATTATGTGCGCCCATTTGATAAAAATCCAAAACCAGTAAAAACAAAAGAATTTATGATAACTATTACACAATAAAACATAAATAATAAACCGCATCCACACATGGATGCGGTTTTTGATATTTATTCAGCTTTTATTTCAATCTTTTTGGGTTTTGCTTCTTCACGCTTGGGAAGTGTTACTGTAAGCACACCATTTTCAAGTGAAGCAGTGATGCCTTCAACATTAATCTTGTCACTTACAAGGAACTTACGGTTGTAGTTACACAGTGTAAATTCGCGATATGTTAGGTTGTCGCTTGAGGTATATACTTCATCAATCTTCCCGTTGATTTCCAGTTCATTGTTATTGAAGGTTATTTCAATATTTTCCTTTGAAACTCCGGGCATATCTGCTTTGAGAACATATTCATTGTCGGTTTCATAGATATCAACCGGTGGCACTATGCAATAATCTTTTTTATTAAGATTTCTATCAGTGCGTTTTGCTACCTGGGTTGCCATAACTATCACCTCCTTTTAGTTAATGGTTATCTTGCGAGGTTTTACTGACTCATGTTTGGTCAGCTTAATGGTTAAAATACCATTATTCATTGACGCTTCAACCTTGTCAGGGTCCACATAGTATGGCAACTTTATAGATTTCTTATAGCTGCCAAACTCACGCTCTTTGCGTAAATATGGCTTGTCAGCATAATCTTCCTTACGGGTCATTTCGATAGTTAATGTATTATCAGCCAATTGCACATTAACATCGCTGGATGAAACTCCCGGAGCTATCGCCCGTATAATGATATCATCATCTTTTTCATAGACATTGACATAGGGGAAATCCACACGCCGACGAGTTGTGGATACTTCATCAAAGAAGCGATCCACCATGTCCCTGAGTGTCAAAACGTCATCTAAAAGATCATACGTTGTGAACATAGTCCACCTCCTGTTATTTTACATTAATGGTTATACGTTTGGGCTGCGACACTTCCTTCTTTTCAAAGTCAATGGTCAAAACACCATTTTTAAATGAGGCTTTTACACTATCGGACTTTACTTCAGCAGGTAATGCAATGCTGCGTTTAAATGAACCAAATCGTCGTTCTGCAAGCACATACCGTTTGTTTTCTTCTTTGCGTTCTTCTTTCTTTTCGCCACTGATGGTCAGGACATTGTCTTCAAGGGTCACATTGAGGTCCTTTTCATCAATTCCTGGAATCTCAGCCCTTACATGGATAGATTTTTCATCTTCTTCGACGTCTACCGTTGGAAGCCATGCTGAATCAAAGAGATCTACTGGTTCTAATGCAAAGAAATCATCAAAAATCCTTTTAACATCGCGTTCAAATGCTTCAAAAGGATTCAATTTGGTTTCATTTCGTTTTGTTAAACCCCATTTCATAGTGCACCTCCTATTAATATTAGGTTTTTATTGTTAGCACTCATATTTAATGAGTGCTAACTTCTGATAATAAATTAATAATAAATTTCAAAATCGTCAATGGTGTAAGGGAAAATTTTTAATAAAAAGATTATTTTTTTATATGATATAATTTTTTCATTGCAAATTTTATTTGATTACGATAACCTTAAACATGTTAGTTCCCGTTTTTTATAGAAATAAAATAGTTAATTAAAACAAATAAAACTATAAGGATATATGGTCGGATTTATCGTTTTTCAGCTGGCTATCGCAATAGGTGCTGTATTGTAGCAGTTTACGCCTTCAGTACAAATTCTTCTGAATCTACATCAATGGATATGCCACTCATTGCCTTGACGGGGCAGGCCAATTTGCATAAACCGCAGGCAACACACCTGTCAGGATGAAATTCTACCATCATGGTTTCGCGGTTTATAACCAATGCATCGGTGCGACACACTGCGGTACAGGCGCCACAGTGCACACAGCGGTCTTCATCACGCTGAATTTTATCGGCAAGGATGTCAACCTGAACTTCCTCATCTTTTAAGTATGTGATACATTTGTCTATATCTTCCTTCTCGCCGGAAAGCTGCAATATAAGCCTTCCTTCCTGCTTGGGCAATATTTTAGCTTCAAGTACATTGAATATCACATTAAAATCTTTAGCTATTCGGTAAATGATGGGTTTATACATTATATGCTGATTAAAAATCAACAGTACATTTCGTGATTCCATAGTACACCTCATTTATTCAATTTCAGTAAGTTCAATGGTGCCTTGTACAGCCATCGTATCCCAGTATATCACCAGTGCCCCTTTTACTCCAGATATACTGGTTGCAAACGATACAGCTTTTACACAGTCACTATCGCTTTGTACCATATTACAGGTGGCAGTGGCAACAGCATCAGCTAATGCTGCTGTATCAGCAATAATTGTAGCAATATCGGCTTTACCAAAGCTAAAGGAACGGCCAAACCTGCCTGAAGACGAGCAAATGCCACAAGGGCACATTGCAGGGGTCAGAGCAATACCTAAATTTTTGGAAAATGCAGAACGCCCCGCAAACACACTGACGGTTGCAGGCTCTTCTACATGTGCCCATATATCGCCGCCATTTTCCACAATGACTTCAGGGCTATAGTGCAAAAGGTCTTCGCCTACCATCTGGGCGATAGCGCCTGCGACCGCTGCCATGGGACCAACCCCTGCTTTTAATGAAGCCGCACACATCCGTTGCACAACCTCAGGTGCTGTTGTTTCAGGCTCAAGTGGGGTCAGAGCATGAAGAAACTGAGGATTTTTTTCAATATAGCCCTCAATATCTTTCCTGAGACTTTTCACAAGAGCTATCGCCCTGTCATATACATTGGAGTGTGCACACACAAACAGATTGGTAGTTTCAACACGCACCTCAAAGCTGGTAAAACGCGTGTTAAGGTTAATACGGTAAGGCAATGTATTACTCATGACGCTTATCATAGGGCACCGATGGCAACAGTATTTGTGGCTGGCCTAAGGTAAAGTGTTTGCCTGTTATCCATTCTTTAAGAATCGTGGCAATCTTTTTTGCCATGGGGTAGCTTGATAGTGGTGCGGTTGGGATGCGTTTGCCGCCAATGTCAATAAACCCTGATTTTAGCTGTGCGTAGCTTACCTGAGCAATGACGCGCCCTATTGCATTGGGATAGTCGTACCCATAGTCCACAACCTGACAAAATATCTGGTCATCAGAAACACCGGTAAAGAATGCTAAATCTTCGTTTAATATTGGAATTGGAATGCCTAACCCAACCATGAGCGAGCAGCCATACCCGGTAACCGATGCACCTTTAATAAACTGTGCTGACATCTGCTTCATGTCGCCAGTTACTGCAATAGTACCAGCCCCTGAGCAAACCACGCCATTTTCTCCCCTGGGTGCGGTTGGGTCATGCTGTGTACCACGCCATGTAACTGCACCAACGGTACCGCCCAAAAATATCTTGGTGCCTACACCAACTGTCCAGTAATACGGATCATTAAGCAGGGGGCTTAGTTGCCCGGCGCTGGAGTAGGTTGCATTGCCCATGTTGGGGCGAAGTATCCCCATATAAGTGTAAATAGTTTTTTTAGACTGGTTGACCGCACAGTTATAGTTTTGATAGGCATTGCGCGGATTGTATAGAAATGCGTCGCGTAAATCATTAATGGTTATTGTTGCTTCATATTCACGCAAGGGGTAGCAGTCCGTACCATAGCTTTTTGCCTTTAATTTTACTGGCTTGCCTGCAATTAAGTCCTCAATAACATGGCCTCCACCATATTTGAAGCGCCCGGGATGTACTTTGTTTAGCGGGTCATCTTCCTGCACCTGTGTTGCGCCAATGTAAATATCCACTGCTGCAAGGCCTGCATACGCTTCAACATCATTAAGCCACACCTTTGATGCCTTAATCTTTGGCTTTGTATGGCCAAAATTTATAAATGCACCCGAGGAACACATGGTGCCAAATGTACCGGTAGTAACAACATCAACTTTTTTAAATGCACTCTTATAGCCTTCAGATTTAACAATACCTGCCATTTCTTCGGCAGTAACAACAACTGCATCACCTTTTTTTATTTTATTGTTTATTTCTTCGTAGCTTTTCTTTATAACAATATCACTCATGGTGGATTTCCTTTTGGTTTTAAATTTGTGGAATAACATTATGAGGGGGTATGCCTGTAAAGCAAGTAAAAATTTATGAATAGCTTTTTAATAATAAAATTGTTAAATTATGTAATTTTTTATTTAATCATATTTCTCACAAGGGGAAAGTGGGCTATAGAACCCACCCATTTTTCCCTGGCTTTTCTGTCATTGCGGGCTTGACCCGCAATCTATCTATTCACAACCAATTACGTATTTTTTTTGTCATGACAGATATAAGTAAAGTGCAAAAAAATCTTTTTTGATTAATAATAGCCTTTGTCAGCTTGCTTTAGGATATGATTCCTGTTTTTTAGATCTCTCTAATGATCGTACGCAAAGCTGCGACGCTTTGTCATCTTGCCTTAAGCTGATGTGCGTACTATTGATAAATATATAACATATGTATTGTTTTTTATCTCAAAAATTAGAATTGACAAAAGTAGTGTTGCAATTCTAAAAAAATAACTAGTTACATCGTGATGTTTTTTGGAAATATGTGAAGAATCTATGATTAGGTCTAGATGTAATAGATACATCGTCTATATATCTACCATGACATAAAGAGTTAAGTAATAGGAATAAAGGAGTAAATTGCAATTGGCACAAAAAGTAAAAGGGTACAAAAATGGGAGAAAAAGGGCATAATACAAATTTAGCTGCTGAATTTTATGTTTTATCAATACTTTACAGATTAGGAATTAATGCTCATTTAACATTGGGAAATAAAAAATCTGTGGATATAGTTGTAGAAAAAGAAAATGAAATAATAACAATAGATGTTAAAGGATTAAAGGATACTTCCTGTTTTCCAATTGATAATTGGAATAAAAAGAATGAAAATCATTTTCTAATATTTGTGTCTTTCCTTAAAAGAATTGATAACCCCAATATTATACCTGATGTTTTTATTGTACCTTCACTAGAATTAGAAAATTTTCATAAAGAATTGGATGGAAAACAGATAATCTATAGGAATCCAAAGGGTAATAGAATTGTAGTGGAATACAGTAGGTTAAAAAAGCTAGGAGAAAAATATAAAAATAAATGGGATTATTTTACATAATTAATTGCAAAGAGGTTAATGTATGGCTACGGGTAGAAATATGCAACTCACAAAACAAATAGGAGAATACTTAGTTTCTGCTGAATTATGTCGAAGAGGATTGATATCAACAACTTTTACTGGTAATGTTCCTGGTTTTGATATTATCGCAATAAATGAAAAATTAAAGACGATTCCTATACAGGTTAAAACAATTGCTAGTGGATCATGGCAATTTGATGCAAAAACATTCATAGAAATTTCAATATCAAACGAGACTCAAACAGTTAAAGGAAAAACCATCCTTCCAAATCCAGATTTGATATGTGTATTTGTAAGATTGAAAGGGCAAAATGAGGATGAATTTTATATTTTCGGATGAAAGACCTTCAAAACATTATTTATAGAATCTATACAACTTGGTTGGCAAAGAAGAAAGGACAGAGACCAATAAATCCAAACTCAACTCACTGTGCAGTATCACATGAGGATTTAAAAGAGTACAAGAACAATTGGAAAATAATAGCAAAATGATGATGCGCATCTGCCTTATATAGCATAAAGAATTTGCCATTTGGATTCACATAAATTTTTCGCTTAATATTGAACTTCTTTTACGCTGAAAACGTTGTGCAACATTTCGCGAATAATTTATTTTGGAGATATATATGGATATTAAATTTGGAAAAAAGGTATTTATAAGAAATGCCGGTAAAGATGAATATTGGCTTCAAGATCTTATATATGAAAATCCTTCAATTCTTGGATTAGGTAATTTGCAACCAGTTACAAAAGAGAAATTACAACCATCTGGTGGTAGACTTGATATTTTATTAAAAGATCCGGTAGACAATACTATGTATGAAGTTGAAGTAATGCTTGGTGAAACTGATCCTTCTCACATTATTAGATCAATTGAATATTGGGATAATGAAAGAAGAAAATATCCCCAACGTCAGCATATCGCAGTACTTGTAGCTGAATCTTTTGATAGAAGATATTTTAATATAGTTCAAATTTTAAGCTTAAATATACCCATGATTGCAATTCAAGCCGATTTATTAGAAGTTAATGGTGAATACATAATAACTTTCACAAAAATTTTAGATATTTACGTTGAACCAGAACATGAAGAAGATGCAATTGTTGTTAATGAATCATTCTTGTCTGAAAAGGCAAAATGGACTCTTGATACAGTGTACGAATTTTGCAAATACTTAACAGATAGCAATAAATTAAATTTTACAAAAAGTTATATAAGTACAGTATTTATTCCTTAAAAATAATTTTACATAAACAATTATACACTTCCGCCGACGAAGGCGGCGGGAGTGTACATTAATTTATTTTTGTACACAAAAATACATTTAGGAATTAACAGTGATATAAGTATTGTGATGAATGGTCGCAATGCATATTATTTTGATAAACGAACTCAATCAACGTCAATATTATGGTTTAATGTTAAAGATGATGAAAAAGTTGAATTAATAAAAAGCTTATTTGATGAAAATAACATTGTTTATAATTATAATCGATCTAAAGATTTTGTTCTTAATATTGATATAGAAATGATAAAAAAATTTAAAGACATATTTCGGAAAATAAATGAAATTAGATTCAAATCTGTTGTTTTAGAAGATTAAGTGATGACAATATGAATAACAAGACATAATGCACTTGGTTTTTAGGATGCTAATATATATCTGTTATAATTATACTTTTGTGCAATTCTATTGCTATTTAATAAAATCTTAAATAATATTTCATTGGTTGTCATTGAATGATTCCATTGATTATGGGTTTTCCTAATTCACTTCAAAGGAGGCCTTTTTATTAATAGCATATTTTCAAGCATCTTTTCTTCAGTGTATGGAACATTACCATGAATGAGCAACTCTATTTTTTAAAAGATTAAGCACAACAAGAAATAATAAAAAATTACGTAAAATAATACTATGCATGCTAAATTTTAGCTATGAAACATAAACAAATGCAATATTGCTTTGGGCCGGTACAGTCTCGAAGGCTGGGTGTATCGCTTGGTGTTGATTTGGTGCCGCATAAGACGTGCACTCTCAACTGTGTGTACTGTGAATGTGGCAGGACCACTGTGCTTACTGATGAAATTAAAGAATATGTGCCCACAAATGAAGTAATAGAAGAACTTAGAGCAATCTTATCCAGTCATCCTGACTTAGATGTTATTACCTTTTCCGGGTCTGGTGAGCCTACATTACACAGTGGCATTGGCACCATCATAGATTATTTAAAAGGTAACTATCGCTACAAAATTGCCGTGCTTACTAATGGAACACTGCTTTATAACAGTGATGTGAGAAAGCGACTGTATAATGCTGACATTGTTATCCCTTCGTTGGATGCTGCTACAGAACAAGCTTTTAGAAAAATATGCAGGCCGCATAGATTATTATCATTGCAAAAAATTATTGAAGGCATTGCCCAATTCAGAAAAGAATTTAAGGGCTTGTTGATTTTAGAAATATTCATTGTGCCGGGGATTAACGACACACCGTCAGAACTTGAAGCGCTGGTAAATGCTACACATTTTATAAATCCGCACCGAATTCAACTCAACTATTTAGACAGGCCACCAGCAGAGAAGTGGGTTACAAAAGTTCCCATAGAAACCTTGAAACAGTTTGCAGCATTGTTTAAGCCAATACCTGTGGATATTCCAGGTACACCTGAGTACCGGTTGCTGGAGCTATCGCTTCCATTACAAGAAATGATACTGTCAACTATTGAGCGAAGGCCATCCACAGTGGATGATTTGGCTTATTCGCTGGGGAAAGACCAACTTTTAGTGAAGCAGATACTTGAAGAGCTATTAAACCAGGGTGTTGTAGAGTATTACGAAGAAGATAGGGGAAGGTTTTATAAAAAAGTTTAGTTTGACAATGTTTTTTTATTAAATTTATGAAAAAAACTTTACAAATTAAAAAAAAATAGCCATAATTGTATAAACACTAATTGCGTAGTGTTGTTCATAATTTTGTGCCAGGATTAAATACATAGTACAAGGGAAATTACATGCCAAGATTAAAACCCGAAGCACGTGCTGAAAAAGAAGAACAAAGAAAGACGCAGATTATAAAATCAGCCTATGAGGTAATATCTGCTAAAGGGTATAATAACTTTACCCTGGATGACATCGCAAAGAATGCAGGATTGTCAAAAGGCGGGGTGTTACACTATTTCAAATCAAAAGAAGATATACTCATTTATTTATTGGAACAGATTTATATAATAATTAAAAAAAATATTAACAAACGAGCTTACAAATACCGCACACCCGAACGCCGTATGCGCGCTATTGTCATAGCATTTATTGTTACGGCAAAACGCCACCCTGCATTTTATACAGTATTAGTTGATTTCTGGGCACAGATTCCCATCAATGAGCGGGTTAAACATATAAATACTGATATCTACAATCAATTGTGTGGTGAGGTGGTTAAGGTCATTGAAGATGGTATAAGCCAGGGTGTATTCAAACCTGTTGATGCTGGGCTGGCTGCCCATGCTATTGTGGCAATGGTGATGAATGTTGCCATACAGTGGACCTTTAACCAGCAACTATACAACATTGACCATCTGGCAAAAACCTGTATGAAGATGATAATGACTTTTTTAGAGGAAAAGGCTAAATAAGCGGAACAATAATACGGGCAATTGTTTTTGTTTTAAAATCAGTATATAAGGTAAAGTTGCTATAGGGAATACCAACGCTTTTTAACAGAACCACCACCATGGAAAGTCCCAATCCCATACCCTCAGCAGAAGGGTCAGGATTTTCTAAGTAAAAATCTGCAATGCTGTCATAATGGGATGAGCGTTCAATTCTTTCCCGCATGCGTTCCAGTTCTTTTTGGGTCACCGGTAAAT
>Ga0123519_10009010_pt1 | contig 15101 bp, 9 predicted proteins | sample YelNatPaOPRAMG02_FD_87396 | JGI IMG/M metagenome (GOLD analysis project Ga0123519, IMG submission 87396) | Hot spring microbial communities from Yellowstone National Park - Yellowstone National Park OP-RAMG-02 (version 2) | ecosystem: Environmental > Aquatic > Thermal springs > Hot (42-90C) ...
AATTGTATGTTATATTTCGATGAAGTATCCGGATTTGGTGACGGGAAGAGTAAAATTTTAGCCGAACAGAAAAATCGTCATATAAGAAAAACAAAATCAGCCCGGGATTTTTTCACTGGATTTATTGTTGTTGCTGCACGAGGGTGAAGCGGACGCTGAAGCCGAAGTTTGAATTGGTAGTTTTGAAGGCATTGGAGACAAAAGGATTGGTGAGGATTCTGTCATAAAAGATTCTGAGCGTAAAAGCAGGTCCCAGCATATAGTCGGCAGCCAGTTTGATGGTAAATACATTTTTGCCGGCGTTGGGGGTGATGGTTTCTTCCACCAGTTTACGAAGCAATGTCTTGTCGTCGCGCATGGACACGTCGCATTGCAGCTTCAGGTCGTTTTTGGTATCCTTGGCTTTGCCGGTGGCTGTATTCACCAGTTTCAGATTCAGGTCGGTGATCCGGTATCCCAGTCCCACTGTCCATTCCTGGCTACGGGTTTCGGTAAGCTGGTTGTTGTAAAAACTCATCACCAGGTTGCGTGAACTCCGGTAATTAAGACGGGTGGTGATGTTGTTGTTCCATGTCATGTCAAAGCCCAGCAAAGGATTAAACGCTTCGTTGATGCTTATCGAACCGATGGCATATTTGGACCGGTAATTGCCGTTCAGGTCGTGGGTAATGGAGTAATGAAGGGCATTTTCCACATTCTTGTAATCGGAAATAAAGGAACCGATGTTGTAGGTGGCCTGGTAGGCATGAGTAAGCACGATGGACTTAAAATATTTTTTCACGACTTCAAGTTTATTCAGGCCGTCAAAAGTTACGCGCCAGTTGGGCATCATCAAAAACAACTGGTTCAGGGGAAGGTTGTAAATGCCTCTTACCAGACGGTTGTTCATATTGATTCCACTGTAGGCAGAAAGAAAAGCCGGAATAAGGACATCCTGAGAACTGGGTCCGTAGCCGGCAGCGTAGTTGTTTATTTTCTTTGTCACTGAATCGGGTTGACTGATAAATGTCAGGTAATCCTGATCATTGTCTGCGATTCTTTTCTGGCTTAACTCCTGCGACATCTCAATGGTTTTTGCCCTGAAGTTTTCAAAAGCGGCAGAAGTGTAGTTGTTTTTCTTGTCCAGTTTTTCAAAGAAAGTGGAGATGCCCAGGAACGACATGCTTAGATTACCGGTCATTTTCAGGGTAGAAGTTGAATCGTACAACATATTCACACCGTTGTTCTTTTTATCTATTTCAACGAGATACATCTTGGAGAGGGATTCGCTATAATTTCTCATTGCCGACACATCAATCTTAAGACCGGCAAAAGGTTCGATACTCGACCGGACACTTATCTGGTTACTGTGGGTAACGAGCATAGGCACGTTCATCACGTCTCTTTTGTTAAGTCCGGCAGTCCAGCCTTTTTCAAAGGCTTTTTCATCAAAATGGTTGTCGAGGGTTTTTTTATAAAAAGCATTGTCCTGCATACCAAAGATGAAGGGAAGTCCCGGTGCCCACTGGTTGTTCGGATCCATTCCGAGAATCTGTGATTGTGGCTGGAATCCGGGCAAGGTGGTTCCCTGGTTCACACTGTAGGTGCCACCAATGTTTTTCACCCCCATCAGTACCTTGAGGGTATTGTCGGCAATGATCTTCAGGATGTTTGGACTTACAGGAACTTTTCCTTCAATTTTTACATTCACCTCGCCCTGGTCGGTTTCAGGAGTAAAGCCGATTTTGTTTTTGTCAATGATGTCTGTTTTTCCTTTTACTTCTGTCCCGTTTTTGTCTTTGATCACCACTTTTATCTCTTCGGTACCAAGGTTGTGTTTGATGGTCTTTTTACTTCCTCCCTTGAGTTTTTTCACCGTTTCCTCATAAGTCACTGTTTTAAATTCCTGCTGGTTTTGTTTTTTTACAGGCTGGTTGATCTTTTTCAGGTAAGGCACTTTGTTGTACAGGCTCACCATGTTGGCCTGAGCCGATAGACTTATCTGGTTTGAGTTTTTGATGGTATTTCCGTATTCCATGGCGGGATTGCGGAGAGGAGGCTGCCTGTCCCATGAATAGGTGGCTCCGTAGCGGGCTGAGGAACTTAACCAGTCAAAGCCCGGTAATTTATTTACGGGGATGGTGTAAGTGACATCAATGTTGTGGTTGTATTTCAGATTACGTCCGCCATGGAGGATGCTTTTCCACATTGTATCACGATTGATTCGGGCATAATAAGGATCGTCAAAAGGAGAACGGTAGTAGGGAGAATTGGGATCGCTTACGGTGTAGTTGTAGTATTCATCAATGCGTGAGGTGTTCATGGCATTGTAAGTAAGTTTCAGCGATCGGGTAAGGTCAAACTTGATGTCATACATCCGGTTCCAGAGGAAATCTTTCATGAAGGAAGGTTCCAGTGTTTCTATGTTGGTGGGTGATTTGTCGCCCGGCATGTAGTTTAAATTTCTCAGTTCGGTACGGCGGTAGTTGCGGTTAAATTCGGTCCGGAACATGATGGCCTGCGGTTTGTAATAGAAATTGAAATCGCGCAGCAGGGCAAAATATTTATTGTTGAATGCTTTTACATTTTTAAACGGCTGAACAGGTTCAGGGCGTTGATTAAACATGTAGTTAATGCCGCCGCGGTAATTGTAGTTCTGGCTGCTGAAAGTGGTGGGATTAAAAGAATAAATATGATTGTAGGCGAAGGTGGTGGAAAAGTTGGCCGGGTCATAAAATTTTGGTTTTTGTTTGGGTTTTCCCACCCGTGCGTTGGTGATGTTAAAACTTACCCGTTCGGTATAATCCCGGGCACGTTTTTTTATGGAGTCGCGTTCGGCGCGGTTGCGTGCTTCGTTCAGAGCGACGTCAAGAGGGATATCCGGCTGCAGGGGATTGTACTGGGGGTTGATGACGGTTTTTGAGTAGGCTGCATACACGGGCAGTTGCACGGCAGCTTCTTCCTTGAAAAACTTTCCCATGTCGAGGCTGGCCGCTACATCCAGCTGGTTGGTCTCTACTTTTTCCCGTTCATTCACCTTTTTTTCAATGCTTCCGAAACCCGGTTTCATGGTGCTTCCCGAAATGCTTACCACGCCGAGGTCGGCAAGTTTTATCTGGCTTTGGGCATTGGCCCCCCAGCCGCCGCGGTTATTGAAATCGGTTAGCCGTAGTTCATTTACCCATACTTCTACGGATTTTGGACGCCCGTCGTTTTTAGGAACGGTATAATTGGCAAACGCCATCATCATGTTCGGATCGTTGTAATTGGGGTTCCGTACACCAATCATGATGGCTCTTATGTTCGACAGCGAAGGGTTTCCCCGGATGCTTATTTTGGCTTTGCCCCGTTTGTAGTCATAGGCTTCACCGTCGTAGATGGAAAAAATTTTGGTCACCTCGTTGGGTTGTTTTTCATTTCGCATCAGTTTGAGTTGCTGAAAGATTTCAAGGTCGATGTCCATGGTGCTTTCAATGGGCCACACTTCCAGTCTGTCCTTTGTGTTGTCGAGGTAGGTTCTTCCGGTTTCGCCATAGTTGGTAAGTTTCAAAGGGATTTCGTATTCGTAATAGTTGGTGGTATAATCGGCGCCGATGCGGATAAAGACGGTGATTTCGCCATCCTGAATGGACTTGTCCCTTACGCCCATCACAAGGGGAGCTTCGCCATGAACAAACATCTTAAGGCGTTTGTACTGGCGCAGGTCGAGATTCACGGTTTTGAACACTGCCCTTGCATCTCCGTCCTGCAGATCTTTTACCCGCAACACCATGGCCTGTTCATTCAGCATACGGAGTTGAGGGTTGGTGGGGTCAATGACACGATCAATTCCCGGCGGCAGAACATAATTGACGGGTTTACGTCCGGAATTTTTTTCAATGTTTACGGCCGTCACATCAAACGAAGACAGATCGGATTGAATCATTTCGTATTCCCCTCCCTGGTAAAGAGCCAGGTTGTATTTACGCCATTCTCCGCGTACCAGTTCCAGTTTTGCAAAACGCAGGATGGTTGTGTCTTCAAAACCCGTGAGGTACAGGCGCAAAAACCGGATTGATTTAAAGTCCTGTTTGTCGCCGATGACCCGCATGTTTTCGTTGTCGACCAGCGGTACCTTAAACTGGAACCATTTGACGGATGACTTATAGGGGCCATCCCCTGCGGTACCTTCTATTTCGCTTGTAATGTAAGGATTGGTGGCCTCGCTCATGTCGAAGTTAAGAGGAACTTCATATTCAAAATAATTGTCGGAAATGTTCAGGGTGTTGTCCCGGTTGATGTCTTCATCGTCGGGCATGGTGGAGGCGGCGGTAGGGTACTGGGTATTTTTTTCTGCCGGGGAGTTGCCTTCCAGTCCGTTGTATTTTTTATATCTGTCCAGAATCATCAGTTTTTCCTGGTCGTAATCAGCTCCTCTGAAATAATGATAATCGTCGGCCGAGGGGTCATTTTCGATGGAAGTATAAGCGTCGGGGTTTACCTTGTTTCTTATCTGGTCCAGAAACCATGAGAATTTTTTTCTTTCCGTTTCATTGTTCATTCCGTCGAGGCCTACGTCTTGCAATTTTCGTGAAGCTTCATCGTTGTCGAAAGCTTTTACTGTGGATTGTGAAGTGGGGACAATGGCCCATGCTGTGGTGTCGAGGAAAAACTTTGAAGTGTCGGTGATCCCTGCACGGGGCAGGCCGTTTTCAAACGATTTGCGATTGTCGGGGAGCACGTCTTCGCTGATGTCGCCGAGGTTGATAAACAGAGAACCTGTGACATTGGGTTTTTTTGCTTTTCCCTGGCGTACTTTCCAGTAAGGGTCCATAAGCCAGAATTCAAGGTATTGCACATTGGCGGCTTCAAAGTCTGTAGTTTGCAGTTCTCTCATCACCCCTCCCCAGTTGGATGCAGGGTTTTTCAGGTTTCCTTTTTCATCAAGGTCGGGATTGTAATTGTAAGGGCCACGTTCCGAAGGATAAAAAGCCAGATTAAAAACAGGGATGGTGGTGGCCAGGTTGTTGGGCGTTTGCATGTTCGGGAAAATTTCTTTGATAGGCACTTCACGCACAAAATGGTCGCCTTTTATTTCTTCATATTTTTCTTTGATGTTCGGAGGAGTGAGGTTGTTGTTGCGGGTAAAAAGGGGATCGATTACATACCAGCAGAGTTTTGCCCTGCGGTAATTCATTGAATAAGGGTCGGCAGGATTATAAGATCCCGGCGGATCGAGAAAGTGGCGCGGGATGCTGGCGATGTGCCACGAGGGGAGCGATTTTAGTTCGATGGTGGTTTCACTTCCTTCGAAATCGTCAATGTAAGCCACTCCGTTTTTCCCGATGGCTTTTGCTGAGCCGGGGATGAGCTGGGCAAATTCGCCTGTGAGATTAATTTCTGAAGCAGTTTTTGTTGAAAAGAAAGGAAGTTTGTCGACCAGTGAGGTAAGAAAATTGGATTCAGTACGGTATTGTCCATTCAATCCCCAGATGGTGTTGGAAATAGGTTCTGAATAAAGATTTACTTTCTGAGTGAGGGGACGTTCGTTCAGGTGCATGATGGTGCCTCCTATTTTAAAGTCGTCACTGATTTTATAAATCAAGTTGGTTCCCACCAGGGTTTTTGTCTGCATGTTGAACAGCGACTGGTTCTCAAGCGATACTTTGATAGGATTTCCCGAACGCAGCACTCCTTCGTTCAAAATTTTTACACGGCCAAGGGTATAATCCACGGTGTAATCCTGGTTTTCGACGAGGGGAATGCCATTGGCAGTTACTTTTACCGATCCCTGCGGGATGTTCATGGCGTTGAGGGCAATTTCCGATCCGCCGGTCGATTTGTAGGTACCGGTGATTTTAAATTTATTTTTTTCAGATACCAGCCGGGCCTTGGTAAGTGTTGAGTCGTACAGTTGCGGGTAGCCATATTTCTGGAACAACCGTTTGGCTTCGGCAGAATCGTTGCCGGTTTTTTTCAGAAAATAATCATACAATCCTTTTCCGAAAGGTTCACGGACAGGGAAGATAATACGGCCATTGGCAGCGTTGATGGTCACTCCTTCAATGTAATCGAATATGCCGTCGGGATGAGGTTCATTCAGGCTGTTCAGGCTGTCGAGGTTAAAGATGCGGATAAGCATGTCTTTTTCGATGCCATATTGTGACTCGGGCAGGTAATTGATGTCGGTTCCTTTGCGGTCGTTCTGGTATAATACATACAGGGTGAAATCTTCCGGACTTATCTGGTAGGCATTGAGTGAATAGATGTTTTTCATCATCAAGGTCCAGTTTTTGTAATTGGGGGAGAAATTGGTTCCTTTGAGCAGTTTCACTACCAGTGCATCCTGCCGTTTTTTGTCGGTATTGGGTTTTTCCGTTGAAAATTCTCCTACCTGATAGGTTACGCCACGGTATTGAAATTCGTAAGCCACTGCCAGTACTTCATCAGCATTAAGGGCAGTATTGAGTGAAATGTATCCAAGAGAGGGGTGATAGGTAAATTCTCTTTCAGTGAGTTTTCGGGCATTTTCAATTTTTTCAAAGTTGCTTCCCAGTTTCATCCCGGGGAAAATATCGGAAGTGATGCTGTTGAAGTCCGACACCTTGTTTTTTACATGATTGTATAAGGTGTTGGCTTCGTTGAATGAAATAAGGTCCGGATTGGAAATGCCTGAGGGTTGCACATTGGGATTGGAAAAATTGGCAGGGTCAGCTTCCCCGAGGTCCATGAAAGCAACGATGTTGCGTGACGATTCAAACTGGCCTGCTTTGTTGGTGATCCACACTTCAACACGTGTGATCTGAATTCCCGATGAGATGACGGGAATGTTTTTCATGGCTTCGTCATATTTTTCTTTAAAGAAGTGTGAAAGGAAAAAATGTTTGTTGGCTTCGTACTGGTCGGCAAAGACTTCAAATTTATTTGTTTGAGCTCCTCCCTGTACGGTGATGGTGGATGATTGTCCTTTCTGCTGGGAGAGAACTGTAGTGACATAAAGCCGTCCAAACTGCATTTCTGTTTTTATTCCGAAAAGACTATGGCTTCCTGTGATCAGCGATCCGCTCAGAGGCATGGTGATGTTGCCTACTTCTATTTTTTTGATAATTTCATCTTCTTCGCCTGTATATTCCAGTTTGGTTTTGTTTTCAAATTCGAAGGTGGCCTCTGTGTTGTATTGCATGCCTATTTTTACCCGGTTTCCGATGGTTCCCTGTACGTTCATCTGAATCCGTTCTTCAAAGTTAAATGACGGTGTTTTCCGGAGACGGACAGGGAGGGTGGGATTGTCAATTTTTGATACGTTATAGCCAAAGATCAGTTCAGCGCTTCCCTGTGGCTGAATGTTGATGACATTTGTTCCGAAGATCTTATCAAAGGCTTCCCCTCCAAAACTGTAACGGGGGGCAAATCCCTGTTCACCACCCCTTGACAGGGCTTTTTCTTTCCAGTAGTTTCTTTTTGCTTCATTCTGTGAATACTCAAGGTATTCCGAGAACGACATCCGTCGCGGAGGACGATAATAGAGGGAAGTGTTGCCCAGGGGATTCATGATAACATATTCGCCTGTTTCGGGATCCAGGATGATGCTGTCTTTAATGTTGAGAGGATCTTTTAATTGCAGGCCACCGGTTTTCCCTGTTTTTGCAGTGGGATATTCAGGAACGGGTTTTAACCGGCTTTTGTGTACCGGAAGAGAAGTGTCGGGAGGGGCCGTAAGGAGATAGCTATCACGGAAAAAAGATGTTGCCCGCGAAGTGAACAATATTGTCCACACAAATCCTATGAGTAAAAAACTAAAAAGATATTTCAGGTTTTTTTTCAATCGGAAATGTCCTTTTACAACACCTTGAGGGCACGTTTAATGATCTCCTCGACGGAAAGATTTTTTTCTTCAGCCACTATTTTGGACACCGCTTTTTCAACTGCCGATTTGGCAAACCCTAACATCACAAGGGCCGAGATGGCTTCTTCGGCCGAGGCATTGAGGGCAAGAAAAGCAAGTCCTTCTTTCCGGGCAAATTTGTTAATCTTGTCACGGAGTTCCACCACGATGCGCTGGGCAGTTTTTTCACCGATGCCTTTAATGTTTTGCAACGCCTTTACATTTGCCGTGCCAATGGCCGAGGTAAGTTCTTCGGATGTGAGTGACGACAGAATAACTCGTGCAGTGCTTGCTCCCACACCTGATACAGAAATGAGCAAACGGAACATTTCCCGTTCTTCCTTTGAAGAAAAACCATATAGTAAATGCGCATCTTCACGGATTACCTGATGTACATACACGGTGGTTTCCATTCCTGGCGAAAATTTTGAATAGGTGGTGAGTGAAATATGAATAAGAAAACCACACCCATTGTTGTCAAGAACAACATAGGTAGGGGTAAGCTCTGTTATTTTGCCTTTGATGTAATCATACATATGGTTTTCTTTTTTGTAAGACCTGCAAAAATATCCATTTCTATCCGAAAAGATGACATTTCTTCAATATATTAATAACTGTTAAACCCTTTATTTATTGTTTTTTTAAAGGGATTAAGACAGAAAAATTTTTGATTTTTCGGAAGAAAACCGGGCAGTACAGAAAAGCTTTCCCGGGAAGATCTTATAATTATTTATTAATCAACGATTTACAAAAATATTTTTACTATGAATTTTTGGTAATAATGGTTCTTACGGGGAAAGGGATTTCAATGCCTTCTTTTTTAAAGCGGGCATACAATTGTTTGATGAATTCATGTTTCAGAATATGCTGATCATTCACTGTCGCGGCACGCAGGATGACGTTATACTGGATGCTGAAATCGCCAAAGGTATGGAAGCGTACAAGAGGTTCAAAATTCCTGGCAGCTGCAGGATGTTCCGACATTATCTTGCGCGCCACTTCAAGAGAAACGCGTTCTACTTTGTCAAGATCTTCGTTGTAGCTTACTCCGATGAGGACCGGAAAATTCATTTCGGGTTCAGGGAGATGATAGTTAATTACCTTCGAGGAAGAAAGTTTATTGTTGGGAATAATTACAGTATTGTTTTGCGGGGTCCGGATGGATGTATTTCGCCAGTTGATATCACAAACAATTCCTTCTTCCCCGCCTTCCAGTCTTATAAAGTCGCCTGTACGGATTTGTTTGGTGATAAGCAACTGGATGCCTGCAAAGAAGTTTGACAGGGTATCCTGCAGGGCGAGGGCTACTGCCAGACCTCCTACGCCTAATGCGGTAATGATAGGAGTAATGGAAATGCCAAAGGATTGCATGGTAATAAGGATACCCACAATCAGAATAATAGCCCGCGTAATGTTTACAAAAATACTGGCTGAAGCCTTGTCGCCGGTTTTTTCCCTGCTGTACTGGCGAATGATTCCTACCCCAATTTTGGCACAGAAAAAGGTTACCGAAAGAATGGCTGTGGCAATGATAATTTTATGAATGTAGCCAAGAAGGACGGGAGTGAAATTTACATTGTAGCTTGCTGCATAAAGACCGATCAAGGTAAACCAGAAAGTGGTATAAAAATTCAGGGCATTTACAATGATGTCATCATAAGCCCATGAAGTTTTTCTGGCAAAGGCTTTAAGTCGTTCAATAAGAATTTTTTCCACGATAAACCCTACCACAATACCCCCTGCCACTAACAACACAGGTAATATCCAGCTATTTTCGGCTGCAGCAGATGACGTGGATTTAAAAAGGTCTTTCATGGCCTGATAATTTTATTGCAAAAATAAATGTTCTATCAGAATTTTTATGCCTATTCCCATCAGCACAATGCCTCCTGCCAGTTCCATCTTTTTCCCGAGCCATATTCCTATTGTTTTTCCGAAAAAGATTCCTGTCATGGCAGCCACAAAAGTTATCATGCCAATCATGGGCAGAGCCAATTTCAGAGGGGTGTGAAGGGAGGCAAACACAATGCCCATCATCAGTGCATCAATGGTGGTAGCAAAGGAGAGGGCAAGAATAACCGGCAGTCTTTTGATATGGATAGTTTTCAGGTGAGGAGGCCGGAAACTTTCTATCATCATTTTTCCTCCGATGAAAGCAAGCAAAATAAAAGCAATCCAGTGGTCAAAAGCACGGATGTAGGTTTCAAACCATTTTCCTCCGGCCCACCCGATAAGAGGCATGAAGGTTTGAAAGAAGGTAAAAAAGAAAGCCATGCGGAGGGCATCTTTCAGACGAATATTTTCCCCGGAAGAACCGCAGGCAATGGATACAGCAAAGGTATCGAACGAAAGACTGGCGGCCATCAGCAGGATAACAATGATTTCAGGCATAATAAAATAAAAAGACCCTTTGTAAAAAGGGCTTGCGTTGTGAGGTATCTGGCGGATTTGAACCGCCGTACGCGGTTTTGCAGACCGCTGCCTAACCCCTCGGCCAAGATACCAGCTGTTGCAAAGGTAAAAAAAATCCTTGTTGTACAAGCAAAATTTTTAAGGGCAGAAGAAATTAAAGTAAAGTGACCAAAAACCTCAATCTGTATAGTGGGTAATGTATTTCAGAAAAAGATTCATCCCTTCCCTTTTGTCGTCTGAAAATTCGAAGCTGATGTTTTCTTTAAGATAAGACAGAACATTAATTCCCGGGAACAAGGGCTGTTGTTCTGCCGCCACTTCTTCAAGATGATTCACGCCATGGTACAGCGCCCGGTTGAAGGAATCCAGAAAATCAGCAGGCAGGGGACGGGTGATGACCCAGCAGGCAAAGACAAAAGGAAGTCCGGTAAAATTTTTCCATTCAGTGGCAAAGTCGTAATGATAAAGAAAACGGGAAGAATATTTCAAAGCCCTGTCGCCGATAATTACTGCTGCTTCCTGTTTTTTCAGATGGAAGAGCTGGTCGTCGTTTTCGGCAAAGACGAAGTTCACGTTAAGTTTCCAGTGGTGATAAGCAAGGATCTGTGCAAGAAGAACGGAAGTCCGGCTTTGATAATCGAGCCGTATGGTACGGATGTTTTCGAGGGGGGCATTGGCAACCAGCAACACACTCTTTACTTCACCGGTGGCACCAATGCAATAGTTGGTAACGATGGAGGCTTTTTCCACCTGAGGGAGGGCAGCCACAGGCAAAAGACCAATGTCTGCTTCTCCCGAAATGAGTTTCTGGGCGCACCGTGCCGGTGTGTCAAGAGAAATCTTCACCTCGGATGAAACAGCCGAATTTTGGATTCCGTAGAGAAAAGGAATGGTGTTCAGATAACAGATGCCTGCAACGTTATACATGATGTTTTTTATGCAAGATACTCAAATAATGGCAATGCCGGTAATGTTCCCTTTTACTTTCTGGTGCAGGGCGACTGATATTTTTGCGTCTGTAGGGAGAAAAACATCCACGCGGGATCCGAATTTAATAAAACCGAGGTCGTCCCCTTGCTTTACCTTTTGTCCGGGCTGAGAATAGGTTACAATACGCCGGGCAATGGCTCCTGCAATCTGACGAACCACAATTTCTTTATTGCCGGCAGTTTTTATAGCCACCGTGGCATGTTCGTTGAGCATAGACGATTTGGGATGCCATGCCACAATGTATTTGCCCGGATGATATTGGCAATACTGTACCGTTCCGTCAACAGGATAACGGTTCACATGGATATTCAGAGGAGACATAAAAATGGACACCTGAATGCAGGGGCGTTGAAGGTATTCTTCTTCGGTGGTTTCTTCGATGGCCACAATGGTGCCATCGGCGGGAGCATATACTGTATGGGGATCTGGCACCGCAATGTTGCGGGATGGATTGCGGAAGAAAAACAAGATCCACGCGTACAGAACAATGAGTAAAAAAAAGAGAGGATATTGCACATACCCCGGTAAGGAAAATAAAAAAAGCAGGACAAGTGAAAGGACAATGACCGCTCCGCTGATGCTTACTATTTTATACCCTTCTTTGTGAATCCTCATGGCGTGTTCTAATGTTGGTTTAATAAAATAAAATCCAGTGCAAATATAGAAATACTGAAGGAATCGCCAGCAGAAAAGAATCAAAACGGTCCAGCAATCCTCCATGCCCGGGAATCAGGTTGCCTGTATCTTTTATTTTTATGCTTCGTTTGAACATCGATTCAGCCAGGTCGCCATAGGTTCCTGTTATACTGATGATAAGAGCTGATACGATCCACTGGTACGGTTGCAATTCGATAAGGTATTTTGACAATACGAAAGCAACAAACACAGTGAAAAGCACCCCGCCGATGAACCCTTCCCATGTTTTTTTAGGCGAAAGTTGTGGCATCAGTTTGTGGCGGCCAAAGGTGGTACCGAAAACAAACGCACCGGAATCGGATGACCAGATAAGAATAAATATTCCCAGCAGAATATTTGGTGTGTACTGGCCATCAGAATAAGGAAACACAAAATAGTTGAGCATGGAAAAAGGAACTGCAATATAAATAAGACCAAAAATAGTATAGGCGAGGTTCGAAATGGAGGTTTTTTCTTTTTTGTAAATTTCCACAAAATAAAAACTCAGCATAAAAGGAATAAGAAAGAGAAAGATGTTGGCGTTGGCATACTGACAGGCGTAAAGAAAATTGATAATAAAGAGCACTCCGCCGGTGACTGTGCCAAGGATAAAGTGGGCTTTGACGCGGGAACGGAGAGATACTTTGTAAAACTCCAGCAAGGAAAGCATGGTCACGAAGGTAAAAAATATCAGAAAGGTAAAACGAGCAATCACGATGCTCCCGATCACGAGAGCAGTGAATATAATGCCGGAGATAATTCGCTGATTAAGGGTATTCAATCCTGTAACTCTTTTAAAATGTTTTTTGCTTTTTCAGCATTGTGGATTTCTACGCTCAGTTCAATTTCACCAAATGAATTGAATGAACTGTCTTTTTTATTTACTTCCACTGCTTGAATACCTTCGGCTTCCAGCCGTTGTTTGGCCAGTATTACTTTGTGTATTTGATCGGAGGTGTATACAACAATCCAGTTGGTTTGCATAGGGTGGAAGTATGTTTTTTATTGAAAATGAGTTTCCCCGGTTACAGGAAGTTTATTTTTCCCCGGTCCGAAAATGGCTTCCATGTCTTCGCTGAAAATGACTTCTTTCTCGAGCAACAGATTGGCCAGTTTTTCGAGGCCTTCTTTGTGTTCAGAGAGAATGGATATTGCCCGCTGGTATTGTTGTTCCACCAGGGTGGCTACTTCTGTGTCAATCATTTCGGCGGTTTTTTCGCTGTACGGTTTCCCGAAGACAAATTCCTGCTGGCCGGTGGAATCGTAAAAACAAAGGTTACCAAGTTTTTCACTCATCCCAAAATAAGCCACCATGGCATACGCTTGTTTAGTTACCCTTTCAAGGTCGTTCAGGGCACCGGTAGAGATTTTGTTGAAAGTAAGCTGTTCTGATGCACGTCCGCCAAGGGCCGAGCACATTTCATCGAGGAGTTGTTCGCGGGTGGTGATTTGCCGTTCTTCGGGCAGGTACCATGCTGCTCCCAGTGAGCGTCCACGGGGGATGATGCTTACTTTTACCAGGGGATGGGCGTATTCAAGGAACCAGCTTGTTGTGGCATGTCCTGCTTCGTGGAAAGCAATGGTGCGTTTTTCTTCAAGGGTGATGATCTTATTCCTTTTTTCCAGTCCTCCGATGATCCTGTCAATGGCATCCAGAAAATCCTGTTTTTCCACCACCTTTTTATTTTTCCGGGCAGCAATAAGGGCTGCTTCATTGCAGGCATTGGCAATGTCGGCTCCGGAAAATCCCGGTGTTTGTTTGCTCAGAAAAGAAACATCAATATCAGAAGCCAGCTTTAAAGGTTTCATGTGAACCTTGAAGATTTCTTCCCGTTCTTTGAGGTCGGGCAGTTCCACATGGATTTGCCTGTCGAACCTGCCTGCCCGCAACAGGGCGCGGTCGAGGATATCGGCACGGTTGGTTGCTGCAAGGATGATGACTCCCGTATTGGGGGCAAATCCGTCCATTTCGGTAAGCAACTGGTTAAGGGTGTTTTCTCTTTCGTCATTGGCACCGAAATTCGGATTGCGTCCCCTTGCCCTTCCCACGGCGTCAATTTCGTCGATGAATACGATGCAGGGAGCTTTTTCTTTGGCCTGCCGGAATAAATCCCGTACACGGGAAGCACCTACCCCTACAAACATTTCCACAAAATCAGATCCTGAAATGGAAAAGAAAGGCACGTTGGCTTCTCCTGCAATGGCTTTTGCCAGCAACGTTTTGCCTGTACCCGGAGGCCCTACAAGCAAGGCTCCGCGTGGAATTTTCCCTCCCAGTTCGGTATATTTCTGTGGATTCTTTAAGAAGTCAACAATTTCCCGTAATTCCAGTTTTGCTTCTTCCAGGCCTGCCACGTCGTTGAAATTTACACTGACGCTGGTTTCCTTGTCAAAAATTCTGGCGCGGGCTTTGCCCACATTGAAAATATTTGTTCCTCCTGCATTTCCTGCCCCACCACTCATGCGCCGGAAAACGAACATCCAGATGGCAAAAATGATGAGAAAGGGCAATATCCAGCTGATGATGTCGCCCATTACATCGCGGCTGTTGTCGTATTCAATGCTTACCCGTTTATCCGGAGGCAGATCGCGTTGCAGATCATTGATCCAGCTGTTAAAGCTGTCAATGGTTCCAATCTCAAATTTAAAATGCGGACCGTTGGCCGGGATTTCCGATTCACTCTTGAAAAATTTCTGATAACGGGGAAGAAGCACGGAGTCACGTTTGATGTATACCAGTACATAATCCCCCCGCTTGACCACCACCAATTTTTCAATGTCGCCGGGTGAACTGAAAATGTCCTGTGCAAATTGCTGCGGCTTGATGTCTTTTGTATTTCTCGGAGAATTAAAAAACTGCATGAAAATAAATATCCCGGCAATAAGAATATACAGCCAGGTGGCATTAAAATCGAATTTGAATTTTTTGTTGTTTTTTTCTTCCATGCGTTAATCCTCTATGTTTTTAATTTTAGCATCTGACCATAATTGTTCAAGCTGGTAAAGGAACCGGAATTCTTTTTGAAAAACATGGACAACAATATCCATAAAGTCAAGCAATACCCACTGGGCGTTTTGCATTCCTTCAACGTGGAAGGGTTTTATTCCGGCTTTTTTCATGGCAAATTCTTCAATGCACCCGGTGAGGGCTCCCACCTGGGTAGAGGAATCGCCATGGCAA
>Ga0123519_10009011_pt1 | contig 15101 bp, 12 predicted proteins | sample YelNatPaOPRAMG02_FD_87396 | JGI IMG/M metagenome (GOLD analysis project Ga0123519, IMG submission 87396) | Hot spring microbial communities from Yellowstone National Park - Yellowstone National Park OP-RAMG-02 (version 2) | ecosystem: Environmental > Aquatic > Thermal springs > Hot (42-90C) ...
GAGAAGGGCATCATCCTTGCTGTCTCTCCTCTCGTACTGGATTTTTTCGGGAGGAGTTGAACTAATTATAAACAGACCAGCATTTTGTATCAACAGGATCATCTTACCGTAAGAATCTGGATGGGTAAAACACTGTAGGTTTTTTGCGGCATCCGGCGCAGCCAGAAAAACAGAAGGGTTTCTGAAAGGATCAGGGGCGGAAAGGATTTATGCCTGTTGGAAGCGACCCCGACGGGATTTGAACCCGTGATCTCCACCGTGACAGGGTGGCATGTTAGTCCGCTACACCACGGGGCCTTAAAGCAGAATACGGGCTAGCTTAATCCGTAGCCCAATAAAAAGTGTATCAGCCAGACTTTCAGGTGTCAAGTTGGATTTGCGGAAAATTCAGTTCAGGTGGAATCCGGGCGGTTTACACTAACAATGAAGCGCCCGGGAATTTCCTATCTGCCCGCCTCTGTCAGGGTGGCTCCGTAGATTTTTCTGGTCTGGTGGGAAGTCCATTTGTACACTGCTTTGATATATGAGAGCCAGACCACGCTGCCGGGCACACCACTGCTCGTGCCTGCTACCACGAAATGAATATCCTTCGGCGAAATCAGAACGGGTACTTTGCCTCCCGGCTTCAGTGCTGCCTGAAATGCTGGCAGGCGGTCGGGTGGAATCTGATCGGCATAGAGCATCCCGCCTTCAAGACAGCTTTGAATCCTCTCCTGAAGCCCCCGGATCTCATCCAGACCGAGCTCTTCATACGGCACGCTGGTGCGGTTGTAAATGTATTCGGCTAGTTTTGCCTGTGTGAAGCCGAGTTTCTGAAATTCGGCGGCAAGCTGGGGATAGATTATCAGAATATGCTTTGACCAATGGGCGGCCGGGTTGGCTGTTCCCCTTTTAAACAGGCTGAAAATGCGCCTGTTCGTACCAATGCCCCTCACCAGTTCATTCAAAATTTCCTGTGCGCTCCTGCCGATGAGATGGCTTACTCCGAAGCCGCCATAGCCTCCCACTGTGGAAACTGTGACACAGCTGTCTTCCGGTCTGAATCCGTAGTCAACGTGGTAGGGTTCCCAGGGAGAGAATTCCATGTTCTCCGCAAATGTGTAGAATGTGTGCGGGGATGGTCTGCCCACGTTCGCCATGTCGCTGATGCCGGGCCAGACATGGCCGAAGTTGATCAGGCACAATCTGATGGCGCGACCGATAGTATTGTTGGCGCGCCAGCCGTGTCCGAGATAACCGATTCCGGAATTCATACCGATCTCTTTCCCGATGGATCCGCTGACGAAAATAGCAAGAGTAAAATTGCCGGTGGAAGCCTGCATGTGCAGGACATCGAAATTTTCATCGGTCAGCCCTTCCATAGCCGCGATGATAACCGGTAAATATTCCGGTTTCGCTCCCGCCATAACGGCATTGATGGCAATCTTTCCAACGGTGGCAACGCCTTTACCCGGGGCAACTTTCCCGATAATCTCCTCTGAAGAGCGGCTTGTTCCCGAGAGCATCCATTTCACCCTTTCCGGGGTGGGAGGTACGAGTGGCAGCCCATCTCCCCAGCGGTTATCCAGAAAGAGCTGGTTAAATTTTTCGAAGGCGTCTTCATAGCTTTCGCCGGTGATTTCAATCGACTCCAGCCGCTCTTTTTTCTGCTCGGGCTTCATTTCTTCAATTGAAAGCGGCTTAAGCAAAGCCTCCACCAGCTCCGCAAAATGGGCTTCTGCCAGTGGTTTCTTAGCTTCCCGCGGCTGACGACCCCAGACATAGCCGGGAATCACCACCAGCCGCAGAACGGGCATACCGTTCACGTTTGCGGCGGTATTGGCATCATCTTCAAAGCCTCTGGCAACTGCCAGCACGCCAGGGATCCCTTTCTCCTCCAGCCTTACGGCACCAGCCACGCTGGCGCAAGTGAAGGTACCTCAGTCACCGACGCCGTAGAGAAAGGCGTCCACCTCGCTGGCTATTCTGGCAGCCAGTTCTTCTCCCAGATCTCCGGGACCGTTATAGCGCTTTACGGTAACCGAAGGATATTTTTTCTTTAGCAGGTTTTCCACCGTATCCCAAAAATAATCGCCATCCGGCTTGCCGTTCCAGTATATCCCGATTCTTTTACCCCCCAGCGTTGAAAGTCGTGGGGATATTCCTTTTGCTGGAGAAGGCTCTCTTTCACCACGGGGGTTGAGTACTCTTATCTTCTGCATGGACTACCTCCTACCGCCTGTCCGCTCTGCCGAGCGGGGCAGAAACTTCGATTACCTGACCGGATAGCTTGCTTGCGATATCGGAAACCAGGAAAGCCGCCACGCAGGCGATATCCTCGGGTGTAACCGCTTTGCCGATTTTCGCCAGGTTTTCCACCAGATTCGCCATTTCCGGAGCGGCGCTGGAGCGATGGAAGTTCGTATTACCCGGTCCAGGGGCGATCACGTTGATGTTAATGCCTTGCGGTCCAACTTCCCCCGCCAGTGTTTTGCTGAACATGGTCACCCCGGCTTTAGCGGCTACATAGGGACCCGCTCCCGCCAGACCGGTCGGCTGGTTGGCAGCATGGGTGGAGAAGTTGACGATTTTACCATATTTCCTTTCAAGCATGTGTGGCAGCACGGCATGGGTGAAGGACATCGTGCCCTTCAGGTTGGTATCAATATCTATATCCCATTGTTCCGGGCTGGTGGCTGTAAAGGGCTGTACACCGGTTGCCCTGCCAGCGCAGTTAATCAGAATGTCTATCCTGCCGAATTCAGCCAGTGCCGTTTTTACCGCGTGATCAATTTCTGATCTTTTGGTGATGTCAACTTTAACGGCTATCGCCCGGCGACCCAGTTTCTTCACGTCCTCTGCTGTTTTACGGGCTCCTTCGATATCCATATCGATGCTGATAATATCACAGCCTTCTTTAGCCAGGTAAAGGGCAATGCCCCTGCCGAAGCCTATCTGGCTGCCTGTGCCGGTTACCATGGCAATTTTCCCCTGTAAACCCAGTTCCATGTTATCCTCCTTCAAGGGATTATTTTCCTCCGGATGCTTCCCCGCGGGTCCGACTTCCTGGATTATAAACAATTCTTTTTTAAAAGCATATGCAGACGTATATCGGAATACGACTACATTGGCGGAATTCTAACATGGCTGTATTAACATTGTCAATTTAACCCATTTGACGGTGTGATTCCCTTTACTTCTTTCGGCGTTTTTCGGCTTCCCGCAGGCTGTAAATGCATCCGCAGTAGTTCTGCCGGTACAGACCCCACCGGCGCGCCAGCTCAAGGGTTCTCTTGAATCCCTCTTTCTTTTTAAAGTCGTACTCAAGATAGTGCTCTCCGCCGATTTCTTTTCCGATTTTGCCGAGTAAAAAGGCGTTTTTGTTTGAGCCCATGGTTAGGGTGGTGGTGAATCCATCACAGCCGGATTCAAGCATAAACTGGAAGGTTCTGGCGAGCCTCATCCTGAAGCAAATCGGGCAGCGCTCACCGCCTTCAGGCTCGTTTTCCAGCGAGCGGGTCAGGTTGAACCATGCATCGGTTTGATATTCTGCAACAATCAGGGGAATACCGTATTCCGCGGCGACTTTTTGCACACTTTGCAGCCTCTTCAGGTATTCTTCCTCGGGATGGATGTTGGGATTGAAGAAGAAGCCATAAACCTGATGCTGTTCCAGTTCGAGTTTTTCGATTGCGCCGGCGGCGCAGACGGCACAGCAGATATGCAGGGCTACCTTCATCTTATCTCACCAATATCATAGCACGGATGCGGTTGACGATTCGAGCACTTTATTTTATATTGGTTTCATAATTTTATATTGATTTCATAAATTAAATATCATGCATGAAATAATTGACAATCCTTGGAATCAGCGGCTACTATAGCCTTAATACCTGAAAGGTGAACATCTTTACTGGAAGATTTGAAAACAAAAGGAGATCAGAACATGGCGAACGGCTACACGGGTAAAATTCTGTGGATTGATTTGACCAGTGGCACGATCAAGTCGGAGGAGTTGCCAGAAAAGGTCTGCCGGGAGTATATCGGAGGATATGGTCTGGGAGCCAGGTATATTTTCGACCGGCAAAAACCGGGAGCAGATCCGCTGGGACCTGATAATATCTTTGGACTGGTTACCGGTCCTCTTACCGGCACACCCGCACTGGGTGGCTCGCGCTACATTGCTGTGGGGAAATCGCCCCTGACCGGCGGCTGGGGAGATGCCAATTCCGGCGGATTCTTTGGACCCTATTTGCGTTTTGCCGGTTACGATGCGGTTTTCTTTACCGGTATTGCTCCCAAACCGGTTTATCTGCTGGTCGATAATGGCAGGGCGGAACTGAAAGACGCCTCCGGTCTCTGGGGTAAACATACCTTTGAAACCGAGGATATCCTGAAAGCCGAATATGGCAGGGACGCTGAAATTGCCTGCATTGGGCCGGCCGGTGAGAAGCTTTCGCGCATCGCGGCGATAATCAATCAAAAGGGTCGTGCGGCAGCTCGCTCTGGTCTGGGCGCCGTGATGGGCTCCAAGAAGCTTAAAGCAGTGGTTGCCCGCGGCAACCAGAAAGTACCCATGGCTGATGCCGCCAGAGCCGCTGAATTGAGGAGGAAATACCTGCCCCTGCTGACCGGACACGCCGAGGGTATCAGGAAATTTGGCACCCCGATGATTTTGATGCCCTGTGCTACCAGCGGTGATTCACCGATTAAAAACTGGGATGGCGTGCAGGCAATTGATTTTCCGACCGTGGAGAAGATTGATGCCAATCATGTGCTGGAATATCAGGAGAAAAAATATGCCTGTTACCAGTGTCCGCTCGGCTGTGGTGGGCATATGAAGGCAGGTAAGGAATATAAATATTCGGAAGGCGCTCATAAGCCGGAATATGAATCCCTCGGCATGTTTGGTACCAACCTGCTTAATGATAACCTGGAGTCAATTATTGCGGCGAATGATATCTGCAATCAATATGGTCTGGATACCATCTCCACCGGTGCCTGTGTAGCCTTTGCCATGGAGTGTTACGAGAAAGGTATCCTGACCAAAAAGGATATCGGAGGATTGGAATTAACCTGGGGCAATCATAAGGCTGTTGTCGCCCTGACTGAAATGATCGCTAAAAGAGAAGGACTGGGTGATATTTTGGCGGAAGGCGTGAAAATTGCCGCTGAAAAACTGGACAGGGACTCTGCCAGATATGCGATGCATATCCAGGGTCAGGAAATTCCAGCACACGACCCGAAGTATGGTTTGCACTGGGCGATCGCCTACCGCATGGATCCTACCCCGGGTCGCCATACCACCAGTATGGCTGCTATTCGTGCCGGCGTGCAGTTCCCACCGATGGATCCCAAGTCGCAATACGGCAGGGGACCTGCTCATGCAATGGCTCAAAATATGTCCTGCTATATCCAGTCAACCGGGCTGTGTGCTTTCCTGGTCATGGCTTACCCGGGTGTGAATACCTTCCTCGAATTCATGAATGCGGTCACCGGGTGGGATGTTACCGTTGAGGAAACGGTGAAAACCGGTGAGAGGATTTTCACCCTGCGTCACTGCTTCAATCTCAGGGAAGGCTTGAATCCCCTGAAATACCACGTACCGGACAGGATTGTGGGGCGTCCCCCCAAGACTGCCGGTCCTCTGAAAGGGATTACCCTGGATGAGGAAGCCATGGATAGAGAGCTTCTGCAGGTGCTGGACTGGGACCTGAAAACGACGATTCCCAGTCAGAATAAATTGCATGAACTGGGTCTTGATGATGTGGCAAAGAGCTTTTACAAATAGCCGCTTATATCAATTCATCTGCGCGGAAATTTTTAATTTAAAGCATTAAAAGTTTATAATTAATTACCAGTTTCGACCAGATAAAATTTAACAGTTTAAGAAAAGGAGGGTTTTATGGATCTGGGATTGAAAGATAAGGTAGCTCTGGTAACCGGAGCAGGAAGCCAGGTAGGATTCGGGAAAGCAATTTGCATGCTTCTGGCTCAGGAAGGGTGTGATATTGTCGCCGCCGATATAGATCTGGAAGGCGCCAAAAAGACCGCGGCAGACGTGGAAAAGCTGGGTCGCAGGGCGCTGGCAGTGAAATGCGATATCACCAAGAAGGCAGACTGTCAGGCGATGGCGCAGGCGGCCATCGAGAAATTCGGCAAAATTGATATTCTGGTAAACAATGCCGGCGGTATTGCAGCCCAGGGTGGTCCCTTTGAGAAGCAGACAGAGGAAATCTGGGATAAAAACTATGCGCTTAACCTGAAAGGCCCGATGCTGGTTACCCAGGCGGTCTTCCAGCACATGGTTGCCCGTAAGTATGGCAAAATCATCAATATTGCCTCAGATACTGCCAAAATGGCTTTCCCCGGTGTTGATATGTACAGCATCGCCAAAGCCGGTGTCTATCTTTTCACCAGAGGACTGGCTAAAGCTCTGGCCAAAGATAACATCAATGTCAACTGCGTTTCTCCGGGCTGGTCCATGGATACCAACTTTGTTTCTGCTCCCAAGGAAGTCAAAGAGCAGATGGCTAAGAACCGCTTTATCCCGGAAACTCCACTCGGCAGAGGTACGACACCTATGGATATCGCCGCCGCTGTAGCCTATCTATCTTCAGATCTTGCTGGCGACATCACTGGTCAGGTGCTGAGCATTTCCGGCGGATCAACCATGCAGTAAAAACACAGCCTTTCCCACAGATAAACGGATACACCCCGAAGAAGAGATTACTTCGGGGTGTATTTTTATTTCTCAGGGCGCGGAATTGCAGTCGGGAATCTTAGGCTCCTTCTATTTGCTCATTTTATCTTCGACATAGACTTTTCCGCCCGGAAAAGAGGTGAAATGGAACATGGGTCGGTTGATCCGCGGATACATCAGCGGGCAGTGCATGACGCCCGCGGGAACATACACCATGGTACTTCTGGTAATAATGTGTTTTTCCCGTTCGACCCAGAACCAGACCTCCCCGCCAAGATCATGGACATCATCCGGGTTGGTGCCGAAGAAGCAGAGGATCTCATCATAATCATGCGCATGGGGTCTGATGGGAGCTTTTTCAAATTCTTCTCCGGGTGGAATTTGGGGCATTCTAAAACCGGGAGGTGGTGGAGTTACCCAGACTGTTTCCAGGTAGAATGAGCCGGGTACGACGTCATTATCCATGAAAAGGATTCTGCCGCCGTGACCTTTTTCTGCCACTGATGGCGGCGGGCTCCAGGCACCTTCAACCCTGGGATGCTGCAGGCGGGTCACGATATATTTTCCCGTAGCCTTACCATTCTGAATTTTTTTAGGCTCAAATTTAGTGGTCTTACTGCCGGTGTATTTACCGGAGGCGCCGATATTGAAGTGGAAGATGGGTTTATCCACTTTGTGAATTGCCAGTGGCCCGTGCTTCATCCCTGCCGGGACGAAGGCGATAAAGGTCTTATCCAGGATATGTTTTTCGCCATCCAGCCAGAGCTCTATATCTCCGTTCAGATTGTGCGGGTCGTTCAGATCGGTGCCGAAAAAACAGATGGCTTCGTCGTATGGATGGGTATGCTCCGCAACCCCGCCCTCGCCTTTTTGAACCGCTTCCGGGGTGCAGTGTGGCCGTGGTCCTGCCCAGAACCAGGCGACTTCTGCGAAGATTGATGAGCCGGGGATTACCTCGTCATCCAGCCACACCACGTGTTCAACACTCTTTTTTTGCCCCGGTTTATCCGTGCGAAAATCGGGCAGCATGAGATCTTTTTTCATCTCTGTAATAAAATACTTTCCCCATTTTGTTTCTGCCATTTGTTGCTCCTTCGTTATTTATACGGGTTAATTCCTGTATAACTTCTCTGTATGACAGGATAGCAATATATTAGACCCGGGGAAAGCGGGTGTCAATTAATGTTGAAGTCACGGAATTGACCGAGAATACGCCGCCGCTGATTTGTCTCTATTCCCTGCAGGTTGAGGATCCTTTTGATAAACCGGAAACTGGCTTCATATTCCGGGCTGATCAGCTCGAAAACCCCCAGTTTTTTAAGCTTTTCCGCTTCTCTGTCATTGTGTACCCGCGCCAGGATTTTCAAATTGGGATTGAGGCTTAAAGCATTTTTAACCGTGGTTTCAACTGCAATGGCGTCCGGATAGGTAATCACCAGAATATGCGTGTTTTTCATGTTCGCCCGGGATAAAACATTGATGTTGCAGGCATCGCCGTAAAGACAATCATAATCAAATTTTTTTGCTTCAGCCAGCCTGCCGGGATCCAGTTCGATTACTAAAAAGGGAATTTCGGCATCCTCCAGTCCCCTGGCAATCCCCTCGCCCACCCTTCCATAGCCAGCGATCACCACGGGGGAAAATTTAACCGGGTCACCAGCTACTGGATCGGCTGGGTTGCTGGATGTTGAAAGAACAGGGTGTCTGGAAAACCTAGGCATGAAAAAGCCGTACAATCTGGAAACCGCGTTGACCGAAACAGGGGTTATCAGCATGGTCAGGATGGCTGCGGAGATGATCAAATGATAAAAATCATTTGTGAGAAAACCCCTGTCCAGTCCGCTCTGAGCAAGAACAAAACCGAATTCACTTATCTGGAACAGTCCTGCCCCGGCGAGCACCGCAATCCGCGTGCTGAATCCGAAAAGCTTGATTACGCCGGAGACAACCAGTACTTTGATTGCAATAATAATGACTACCACTGCCAGTACCATCTGCCAGTGTGCCAGGAGGAAATGTGGATCCAGTAACATTCCGAGGGAAACGAAGAAAAGGGTGGAGAAAATATCCCTCAGAGGGGTGATTTCTGCCAGTGCTTCATGCATGAATCTGGTATCGCGTATTACCAGACCGATGATGAAGGCTCCGAAAACTACGGAAAGCCCGGCGATTTGAGTCCCGATCGCGGCTGCGAGACAGACCACCAGGATGGTTAACAGGAAGAGTTCCCGGGTTCTCGTTCCCTCCACGCTTCCCAGCAACCAGGGTATCAGCCAGCGACCGATCACGGTAGCCGCGATTACAAAGACAAAACCTTTCCCGGTGGATATCATGACTGCAACCGGCAGGTTTCCGGTTACTCCGTCTAGTATGGGCAGTATGACCATCATGATTACCACGCTGACGTCCTGCAGGATCAGCATGGCCAACATGATTCGCCCATGCACGGAAGACATCTCCCCGTGCTCCATTAATATCTTCATACAAACGGCGGTACTGCTGAGCGAGATGATCAGTCCGAAGAGTGCGGATTGGGGCAGTGACCAGTGAAACAAAAATACACCCAGAACCATACCCGCCATAAAGGTAAAAGCAATCTGGAGCATACCACCCCATAAGCCCACTTTACCAACTTCTTTGAGCTGGGAAATCGAGATTTCCAGCCCAAGTGTAAACATGAGAAGTGTGACGCCGATAGCAGCCAGTGCTTTAACTATTTCAACATCGCCGACAATTCCCAGCGAATGGGGACCCACAATCGCTCCGATAACCAGATAACCGAGGATGACGGGTTGCTTTAAATGGTGGGCGATAATTCCGCCGATCAGCGCGGCGCCCAACAGTATGGCGATGGCAAAAACGGGGTCTGATTGCAGCATCTTACACCTGACCTGATAAATCAATTTTAACAGAAGATGCCGGATACCGGTTAATCCGCCGGGTTCAAACTGGCGGGTTACCCTACACGGAACAACTTTTTAAGCAGGGTATGACGTAAATTTTTCCAGGCTTCGGTCAGGTCTTTGCGCGGGGCGGATTCCAGCGGCTGTTTGCCATATCTGATCTGCAAATATACTGAGGTGATCTGATTGATACCCTGGGCGTGCTCTGGCAAAAGGGTTGCGAGCTGGTGGGCAAATTCCAGTGAAGTCTGCCACGGCCTGGGTCCGATTCCTGCCAGCGAAGACAGGATTACCATCCGTGAATACAGCGCCGAGTTTTTGCCGGGACGGCGGTATATCAGAAACCAGCCGAGGAAGAACAGCAGAAAAACGGCTGACGATATTAAGAAGATAATATACGGCGTGTAATCGATTTGTCTGGCTGGAGTGGTAGCGGGCTGAGTACCGGGTTCCTCGGATTGCTCCCAGTTATAAAGAAACGGGTAATAAGGATAGTCCCAGCCGGGTTCAGGATTGCTTCCCCCAGGGACGATGGCGGGGGCACTCGGAGTGGGATCAAATTTAATCCAGCCATAACCCGGGAAATATACTTCAGTCCAGGCATGATAATCACGGTCGCGGATAATATAACGGTGTTGTTCGGCATCATGCTGACCGGGCAGAAAGCCAACCACCATCCGGGCGGGAATACCGGTTGAGCGAAGCATGACTGCCATGGCGGAAGCAAAATAGACGCAATAACCGGATTTCTGTGTAAAAAGAAAATAATCAACCCCATCGGCATCCGGTGGAGGTGCCTCAATTTTCAGCGAATAGGGAATTTTTGCCAGGTACATCTTGATCGCCACGGCTTTCTCATAAGCATTTTTCGCATCGGCTGTGAGACTCTCTGCCAGATCACGCACCCGCTGTGGAAAATCCGCCGGCAACTGGAGATAGCGGTCTGCGATATCCGCAGGATAATCCGTGGATGCCACCATCAGTTTATCGGCACTGATCTCCTCAGGTACCCGTACCCTGATCTGGTAGGACTTCTGGGCTTTCATCGGATCAAAGCTGGCAAGCGAAACTGCTTCCTCATCATCGGTAGCGGTTCGCGAAACAATGATGCTTTTAACCTGGTTATTCTCCCGTTTTACATCTATCAGCTGGATGCCCTGAGGAAGACGGACACTGATCTGGCGGGTATTGCGGTTGAAAAAGTAGCGCATGGCTCTCAATGACTCTGCCATTGACTTGATGTCTTCGGGCAGTAAGTTATCGCCTGTCCGGTCTTCCATGTCTATGGTGAAAAGCAGCGGCTCAAGAGTTCTTTCCACTATGGGAATATCTGCCGATATCAGTTCCCCCGGGGCGGGTATAACATCGGTAGTGACCTGGGGAGAAAGATTGTAAGTTAATTCAGTATAGGATGCCTGGTTCACGGATGTTACGTTGGTCTGGGGCGGACCACCGGTACCTTTTGCCACTTGCACCTCTCTGGTTTCGCCGATTTTCCAGCCGGTGCTATCGTAATAATCATAAATCTGGGTTTTCCAGTAATGTGATTCATCGGTTTCCACGATGAATACCACCTGATCGGTGATTTCAAGTGAGCCTCCAAATTGCAAATCGCCATGTCCACCGTGAGCTAAACCAGGCACTGTGCCGGGAACCGGGGCAAAGAAATTCTGCCAGTAAAGCTCTATTTTCTCCCTCCAGGGGTTATGCGTCCTGGAGAAGGATTCTATTGCGTAAACTTTGACCTGTGGAGTGTGCCAGGAAACAAAAACGGTAACCACTGTGATCACCAGAGCAACCGAGACCCAGTAGAACCAGCCGCTGCGGGTGCTGAAAGGTTGGCTGTTTTTACTCCGGAAGCTGTACTTGAAAAAATTGATGATTCCGATAAAAATTAGGGCGGCGAAGATATAAAGGATGAAAAAGTAATATTTATCATTGCCCTGAAAATTCAGACTGACCAGTATGGCGATGGTGCTCAGGGTGACAGCCAGCCAGGGACTGCGCTTTTTGATTACGCTCCAGGCCGAAAAATAGCCGATTATCCACGCCAGAAAACTAAACATGAACGCGACCTGAACGGTTACCGGACTGGGCTCGTTATATTTCAGCGTCCTCCACCAGGTCTGCAGATCACGGATTAGATGAGCTCCTTTTGATATGACAGCCGCATCCGGATAAAGGCTGGCAATTTGGATGAAAATCAAGGCTAATCCAAGAAGGAGCGCTGCCGGATGCGCGATTTTCGAAGGTAGTTTGCTCCGAGCGAAGAAAAATCCCGCGATCAATGCCAGAGCGAGGGTTAATACCAGGGACGGCTGCGGGTCGATCCACCTGGCCTGCTGAACAGAGATTACCACGATTGATTGCATTATAAACAGGAAAATCAGGCAGAGCCATTCAGCCTTGTCGCCCAGAATTCGAGTCGGGCGCGGGCTGGCTGGCCTGTTTCTATACCGGCTCTTTAGTTCCTTGAGATAAGACAGATCAGCCAATGCCGTGGACCTCTGTGTGAATTTTCAGTGAAAAAATTTTCCCCTGTTTATTCAGTGTTTCAGATAAGTCATCGCCTTTTTTAACCAGATAGCAATGAACGGGAAGTGCTTCCGGCAGGATTGAATTTGTGCCTGCAGAAGCCCTGCCGTTGAAGCTCTCCGCATCAATCAAAACAAGAACAGCCGGAATACCCCTCTTCTGGATATTCACAATGGATTCGATCACCCTTTCATCGTAAGCAGGCGTAACGATCACGGCGATCGAATTACCGTCCAGATACCCGGCAGCACGCTGGACGATTTCGTAAAAGGGTGTTTCTCCGCAGGCATTGAATACAGCCAGCGCTTCCTGCAACTTCCACAGGTTGGGGTAGCCACCACGCGGCTGGAAGACATGATAATTATCAGTCTGGGTAACCAGTCCACCATAGCATCCGGTATCAACATATCTTTTTAAAACCGAAGCCGCTATGGTAATGGAGTATTCTTCAGTTGATTCGAGCCCCTTTCCGGTATGCGATCGTCTATTCAGGTCGAGTATTACCCAGACTTTTTTAGCCAGATCACTATCAAATTCCTTCACTATCAATTGCCCGGTATGGGCAGTGCTGCGCCAGTGAATACGGTTTAGACTGTCGCCTGGAGCATATTCTCGCACGCCAAAGATCACGTTTCCGCTACCCCGGCTGAACCAGTTGTTTTCGCCGATTCCAGAGCTGGCTTTGAAACCGGTCCAGAATGCAGACAGATCCACGATCCGGGGGTAGATCAGTACATCCGCCTCTCTATCCAAAATATTCGGGACGTGCACCAAGCCAAAAGGATCGGAAAGCTCGGCAATCAGGGGACCCAGTTTGTAATGACCTCTTTGCGGCTTATCCACTTTTATTTGCCAGTAATAGGTGCCGCCCGGGTGCAAATTGACCATCACGTTATTGTTGAACACCGGTAGCCGCGTGACCAGTTTCAAACGGACAAAGGGACGGGGAAGAATACTGTTATTAACGACTTCAGCGTTGATTTCGAAAGTTTGACCAGCCTGATAGTGGTGACCCGGATTGATTAAATGACCGCTGAGTCCCTTTTTCCCGAGATGCAATACCAGAAAATTAGCACCGATTACAAAAACCGAAAGGGCGAACAACCGCCAGACCAGAAGATTGCCCTGTATCAACGCGATTAACAGGATAAACAAAGGTACCAGAATAACGAGGAGCAGGTGGGAGTTGTTTTTGAGCAAATATTTTATTCTGGCTGGATATTGAACAACCTGTTTTCTGATCTTAAAGAATCTGTTCATAGCGGTTGATAGCCACTCTCAATTCGGCTGCCCGGTATGGTTCCCGGCACGGGCACTTTTCTTAAGATTTCAGCAATCACTGCCCGCCCTTTATTATCATAGCCGTTGTTGCCGGGATTAACGATGATCCTGTGAGCCAGAACGGGTTCTGCCAGGACCTTGATATCATCCGGCAGGACGTAATTACGGTTTTCCATGAGTGCCCGCGCCTGGGCTGCGCGGAAAAGCGCCAGCGAACCTCTAGGTGAAGAACCAAGGTAGATGGCCGGATGGTGCCTGGTTGCCTCGACAATGGAAACGATATAGCGTTTGATCAATTCATCAACATAAATCTTTCTTACCATTTCCTGGAGTTCCAGCAGGTCGCTCTCTTCCGCAACCTTACCGATACGTTCGATAGGGTGCCCGAACTGCTGGTTTTCCATAATGGTTATTTCTTCATCGCTGGAGGGATAACCCAGATCCAATCGGATTAAAAAACGGTCAAGCTGCGTTTCCGGTAAAGGAAAAGTTCCTTCATATTCCACGGGGTTCAGTGTGGCGATAATGTGAAAGGGTCTGGGCATCACGTAGGTGGTTCCATCAACGGTGATCTGGCGTTCTTCCATGCATTCCAGCAGGGCAGCCTGGGCTTTGGGAGTAGCCCGGTTGATTTCATCCGCCAGCACGATATTGGTTAGAATTGGACCAGGATGGAACTCGAAATTACCGGTTTTCTGGTTGTAAATCGTAACCCCGGTAATATCGCTCGGCAGCATATCCGGTGTAAACTGGATGCGTTTAAACTTCGTGCCGAAGGATTTTGCCAGGCTCCGGGCAAACATGGTTTTCCCGACTCCCGGAGCATCCTCGATCAGAAGATGTCCCTGGCTTAAAAGCGCAATAAGCGCCAGCTCTATCGCATGGCGCTTACCCGTGATGACCTTTTCTACATTGTCGCAGATTCTCTGAATTGTTCTGTGTGCTTCCAGAAGTTTGCCTTCCACTCCAGCCTCCCGAATACCCGAACACATAATCCCCGAGCTGGAAGAAGAGGTGACAGCCAGTGATAATAACAGGATAAACCGGATTACGGTGGGTATAAATTAGCGGATATGATTCCCGCCCAACAACACCTATAAGATGATTGTAGCAGTTAGTGCGCCAGCTTGCAACAAGGCTGGAAATTTCAGCCTGAAAGCTGGTCCTTTGCTCGAGCACCCGAATATAAACTGTGGAAGAATCCGGGTTGAAAATAACTCCTCCTGAATTCCGGATATACCGGTTGACCGGATTCCAAGTTTCTATTTGGGAAACCTCAGTGTGCCGACCAGTTCCACCCAGGTATATTGCCGGATCGGCTGGTTGAAAACTTCGCTGATTTCTGCGAGAACGCCTTTCATTGATTTTTCGTTCCGCGGGCTTACCACGTGGTCACCGATCCAGATGTAACCGTCTTTCTGGGCAACTTCAAACACGTTTTTATCTCCGTTTTGCCAGGTTATCTGCAGTTTGCCAATGTATCCCTCCGGTCTGGTCATAGCACACCTCCTTCCTCTGGAAATGTTGGGTTCATTATATCGTGTTGGATGGTTAAGTACAACCTGAAATGAAATATAGTTACTGTCAAAAATTTGGCGGTAAGGAGGGTGAAGAGAGACAAAATCATAACTCATTAAGTTTAGTCTCCGAGAGTGATTTCAATAGTGTTACCCAGGGACGAGAAGCATGAGGGCCAGATA
>Ga0123519_10009015_pt1 | contig 15097 bp, 18 predicted proteins | sample YelNatPaOPRAMG02_FD_87396 | JGI IMG/M metagenome (GOLD analysis project Ga0123519, IMG submission 87396) | Hot spring microbial communities from Yellowstone National Park - Yellowstone National Park OP-RAMG-02 (version 2) | ecosystem: Environmental > Aquatic > Thermal springs > Hot (42-90C) ...
AACGAGCTAATAAAGCAATATTAGATTTACCAATATCAGAATCGTCTTCTTGTGGAGGTATCAAAGCAGCAATACTATCTAAAACAATAACACTTAATCCTAAATCCAAAAAAGCTTGATTTTCTAATATACCAGGCACATTACTCTTTCTTCTTCCTAAAAGTAATTCAAAAGCTTGAATAGCAGTTGATGGCTGACTAATTAAAAGCCTATCTAAATCTACACCAAGACTAACTAACCACTTTTTATCAAGAGCAAACTCTGCATCAATATAATAAGCTAATCCTCCCTCTTTCTGTGCCTGTTTCACTATCTCAAGTGCCAATAAAGTTTTACCACTACTTTCTCTTCCTGCTATTTGAACTATTCTTCCTCTAGGTACCCCTCCAACACCAATTATATCATCTATATTAAAACTACCAGTTGAAATCGATTGAACAGGAGCACAAAAAGTTTCATTAGCACCATAAATTGATGATGAACCAAATACTTTACGAAAATCTTCTAACGCTTTACTCAAACTTTTTTGAACTGACATCCAATAACCTCTCCTTCTGTCAAAATTTTTTCAAGTACTTTTTGTTCATAAGATCTTAATTGTTCTTTACTAATTTTCTTTTTCTTTAAATTTAATAAATAAAAAAGCATCTTTGCAACTACAAAAGAATCAGCTTCATCAGAATTCTTAAATTCTTCATTAAAATTCTTAAAAATATTTAATAAAATTAAATCTTTATGACAATTCCCTTTACCTGTAGCAAATAATTTTACTTGTGTAGGAGGAAAAATATAAAACATATAACCCTTTTTATATAACAAACATCTAATAATACCACCTAATTCACCAATATTAATAGTTGCACTACCTCGAGCTGAATAAGCATAACCCTCAATTGCAATATACTTTATACGATACTTATTAAGCAAATTAATTATCTCATTTTCAATATATAAAAGACGTAATATATTTTGTTCTCCACACAATAACTTTTTTTTCTTATAACGTAATACATTCTGTTCTTCACACAACAATTTCTTTTTCTCATTTTGTTTAATATCTAATTTAAACTGTATTGTTCCAGATTGAACTTTCTCACCATATTTATTAAGAACTGTCCATCCAACATGCATTAATGCTAAATCTAATCCAAGATACATTATTACCTCAGTTTGTTTTTTTAATAAAAAAAATTAAATTATAAATCTAAAAAATCATCTTGTATATTTTGAAGACTTTCAGTATCAGTATCACTCAACTTAATATCAAAATCATCTTCATTGGTTGATTTTCTTCCATGAATTGCTTCATTAATTTTTTCAACTGACCATGGCTTAACCAATTCATCAATTTTAATTTCCTCTTTTGCTTTTCGTAACATATTTTTTTCTTCTTCAGTAAAATCAGTCTTATTACATGGATGAGTTTTATACAAAGGATTTGAACCTTTACGACCACGAATTATTTTCACATCATATTCAGATACCTTACCCCATTCTGGATCACGATTCAATTCACGAATTTGTCCAAAAATTTGAGGACCTATATCTAAAATTTTAACAGCTGAAGGTGAACCATCTTTATTTCTCAAAAGTACTTTTATTAACCAATGCACTTTAGGTTGATCACCTTCTGCACATACAGGACAACCATTCAAAGCACAATTAACTTTACGACGTGCACCAGTTATATCCTCAATCCAATGAAAATAATATTGATATGGTTTTGAAACAATTCGTAATCGTGTTTCACCTTCTTCTAAATTAACAAAAATACTACCAGTAGTACTTATATTAACTTCAGCTTCATCCCAATCAATTTCACCAATTTTTCTATCCATCATCATTCCCCCTTTATTATTATTTTTCTAAACATCTGCATTTGGATCATTAAAATCATTTAATGGCCCAACGAAATATTCGTTATTAAAAGATTCTTCCCCTCCTTTACTATTCCACCCCCCTCCAGCTACTTCATTTTGATAATGCTTCTTCATAATCTCTTTTGCTAAATAATGAGCTGCTAATAAAGTCTGATATTTTTGTTGAATTAAAATATAAAAACCTTCAGCATCAGTATAATCATTAGATTTTTTTATATATTCATCATCCATTGCAGCAAGCTCCTTCTGTGCAATTGCAGACGATTGTCCAGTTCTCAAACCAGCTTGTGCAAATTCACTCTTCTTCTCAGTATCTTTAATACCTTTCCATCTAGCTGCTAACGCAAGCAACTCACCACATCTATCAGCAGAACGTAACCAATTTGTAGCTAATTTCTCTGCTACATTAATATCAATAACACCATTAGATGGAATCTGATCAATTGCATTAACAATCTCCGTTAAATCAATTTTCATAATATCAAAATCAGATTCAATACCTAATATATCTTTTACTAAAACTCTTTTTTTCATGTTCAATTAATCTCACTTTTTTAATTTACTTTTAAGTCTTTCAACTTTTTCTTGTAATTCTGATGGTAATGTTACTTGACTATTATAAAAAGCATTAATCTCCTCATCAGTTAAAAAATCATCTTCACTTTTACCAGAATCATCAGTAATATTTGTAATATTGTCACCCTCATTGTACTGACTATCTGCAAATTTCTCATAAATTTCCTTTAGCTTTGTTACATCATTAATTGAATTTTCACTAACTTTTTTGATTTTTTTCTTATGAAGTGATCTTACTAACGGTGCTTTTTCTTCTACTACTTCTTCTTCCTGCTCCGTAATATCATCAGTCTCTATTTGATCTTGGTATCTCTCTTTTCTTTCCCTAATTTCAAAATTTTCAATAAAAGTTTCAATAATCCTCTCTTTAATTCTTTGATCAATTAATATTAAATCACTAAACTTCATTTTAGAAACTGTAGATAATAATAATTTAAATTGCTGCATTCTATCTTCAGACATAATCTCATTCGCACAAAAAGGACACGAATTACTAGATAAAGCTGCTTTCATTCTAATATAAATAGTTTCACCACATGATTCACATTTCATCTTTTTTTACCTCTCTTTTCTATATTATTAAAAATATTAAAATTTATATTATAATATATAATATATTTTAACAAAAAATCAAGTTATAAAAAATTACTTTTGATCTTGATATTGACCAACATATAAAGAAGCAGCATCAGCTTCCATAAAAACAATCTGCCCTAATCTTGAACCCCACTTAATGCTCACATCTACAGATGGATACATTGTACAACCTATACGACCACGAAAACCAGGATCAAATACTGCACTAACACATAATATACCAGATCTATTATACGAAGATCTATGAATAAGAAATGCTGTCATATTATTAGGTACTTGAATATACTCCATTGTATCAACAACATAAGCATAATTTGCTTGTAAATGGAAAAAACCAAATTTATCCAAAACTAAAGGAAAATAAGTAGGCCTGATCTTTTCATCATCAGCATCACTCATTTGAACTGGCCCAGCTACTCTAGCAATTAAATCAACACGAACATCAATACCAACCTGTTGACATTGCTCCTCAATATTAATATCTAAACACCCATCAAATTTTGTTACATACCCTGATTCTAATACAATTTTTGGATTTACTATCATCTAGTCCTCCTTTTATCTTAAATTTATTTATGCAAATTAACTTTATTTTTAGCACTCAACCTTTTACTAACTTAACCAGTTTTTCAAATTGTATTTTCCTAAATTGTTCAAAATTTGGTCTCATATCAACTCGAACAATTGCTTTAATAATATTACCTTCTTTAAAAATTGCTTTATTATATAATTTTTCTAAAACACCCATCTCTATCTCACCATATCTATCTGCTACAATAAAATTACGAATAAAATCTTTAGTTTTTGGCATTGCCTTTTTTATCATTACCATAACTTTAATTTTTTGATTATGAACTTTAGCACTTCTAATTTCATTACCTACCTTTTTATCAGTAAAAATATTATCTAAACTAGTTAATTTATCATCATCTTCATCATCTTTATAAAGATCAAAATAATGTCCACTAATAGGTTCACCACAAATCTCTTCTTCATATTTTAATTTAGTATTTAAATCCCAATCATCAAAAGGTACAAAATAAAACTGAAATTTAATATCACTACGTTTTTCTATAGCAGCATAATATTTCTTTACTGTTTCATATAATGCAGATAAATTTTCATACAAAGTTCTACGATTATAACCAAAACTATCAAAAGCACCGACTTTAATCAAAGCTGATACAACTCTACTATTCACTTTTCTCTTAGTTACTGATAAAATAAAGTCAATAAAATCTACAAAACGTTTTCCTTCTTTATTATTACGTACTTCTACTATTTCTTTTATAGCTTCCTTACCAACACCTTTTAACGTTAAAAAATCACGACGAATTTCTGTATCACTAACAACTTTATATTTTAACTCACTCTCATTAATATCAATAGGTAAAAACTTAATATTCATTTGCTTTGCTTTATTTATATATTTAATTCTTTTCTCTAAAACATCCTCATTTGATAGTAAAGCAGCCCAAAAAGCTGATGGATAATTAGCTTTTAAATAAGCAGAACAAAACGCATTAAGCGCATACGAAATACTATGACTATTTGCACTTATTAAACCATTCCTTAAAATATAATTATGATAAGGCTCTTTCATTTCAACACTATAAACTCTTTGAATACCTAAACTAGTTACTCTTTTTACATCTACTGTTACTTTTCCCTTAAAATCCTTTAAAAAGATACATTTATAATTATTATCAATAATCTCTTTAAGTGTATACATCTTACCATCTAAACACAAAAACTTATGATCTTGTGTAGCACAAACTTTTACACCATAACTAAACTCAACTTCTAATACTTCGAAATCATTTACATAAAAAACATCAACTACTTGATTCTCAATTATATTCAAATTTTCATCAACAGAAAAAAACTTGATTTTTGTATAATCTTTACCAACTAACTCACCAATTTTATATATTTTACCAGTTGTATCAATTAACTCCTCATCATATAATAAACATTTATTAAAACCATAACCAGCAAATTTTTCAATTTGATCCCAAATCTGTTCTGCTACCTCTTTTTGAATATTATTTGAAATACAACCATTTATAAATTTTTCTCGATTAGCCTGCATTAACTCTGGTTTCTTTTTACCAACAGCTCTCCTTAAATCATCTGCTTCAATCAAAGTATAATTAGCTAAATCATGAGCAATACGCATTAATTGTTCTTGATAACAACAAATTGAATAAGTATCTTTCAAAATTGGCTCTAATTTAGGATGTAAATATTGTATCTCCTCTTTACCAAATTTACGCAAAGCATAACTGTTTGTTAATCCTGCTTGTAATGGACCAGGACGATAGAGAGCTAAAACAGCAGAAATATCTTCAATACTATTAACACGAATATCATACAATAATTTTTTCATACCATCAGATTCTAACTGAAAAATACCATCTGTATATCCATTTCTTAAAAGAGCATAAGCTTTAGTCGCTTTTAAAACAAACTCATTTTTTTCATTTTTTACCCTCTCTTTAAAATCTTTTGTTAATGGCAATCCTTTTAACCAAAAACCATCAAATTTATAACCTAATTTAGATATATTTATAATAGTATCTTTTATAACCGATAATAATGCTAATCCTAATAAATCAACTTTTAAATATCCTGCTGCACTCAACGTTTCACCATCATATGCAGTTGCAATTACATCATTATGTTTAATTAAAGGAATTGAATCAATTAATGGTACAGTACTTATAATCAATCCAGCAGCATGCACTCCAGATTGTCTAATTATTCCTTCAAGCTTAATAACATATTTTTTAACTTCAGGATACTTATCCATATACTCTTTAAATTCAACAGATGTTTCATAAGCTTCCTTAAATGTTATATCTGGATCATCTGGTATAGTTTTTGTAATTTTATTAGCTAAAACATAACTTTTATTACCTTGTAAATTTAATGCTCTTACTACATCTTGAACACAAGCACGAACCTTCATCCTACTATGTGTGGAAATCTCAGCTACACAATCACTTCCATATTTATTAATTAAATATTGTTTCACTTCATCCCTCCTATCACGCTCAAAATCAACATCTATATCAGCAAGATTAGATTCTGATCTACCTAAATTAATAAATCTCTCAAATAATAAATCATATTTTATAGGATCAACATTAGTAATATTCAGAAGCCAACAGCATAAACAACCAGCAGCAGAACCACGACCATTACCTACAAAAATACCTTGACTTTTTGCCCAATTAACATAATCTTGTACAACAAGCATGTATCTCACAATATCAATCTTTTTAATCATTGTTAATTCATAATTCATTCTATCAAGATAAACTTGAGCATTCTCTCTCTTATTTAACTGCTTTTGTTCAAAACCCTTCATACACTTATAATGCAAATAATCATATTCCTCATCATCAGTCCCATTATTTTGTCTCCATTGAATAAATTGCTCATAATCCTTTTCATTTTTTAAATTAAACATCGGTTTTTGATATTTTGAAACTTCAAGATAACTTGGGAATTCACACATCTGCTCTATTTGTCTTGTTTGATTAATAATATCTTGACTAAAATATCGAAGCATTTGTTCTTCAGACAAAAACGGTGACGACTCAAAAACTAACCTCTTTGAATCATAAATAGTAGTCTTTGATTGTATTGCAAGTAAAAGATGATGAGCATCCCTGTCATCTGGTTCAAGATAATGTGAATCTGTTGAACATATTAAAGGAAAATTATTTTTATTAGCAAATTGTAATAACAAATTATTTAAAATAACTTGATCGTTATCAATTGGAGGCATAACTTCTAAATAAAATTCACCAAAAATAGATCTAAATCGTTCAGCACTTTCTAATGCTTCCTTCTCTTTACCATTGACTAACAAATAACTCACATAACCAACTCTACAACTAGAAGTTACAATTAAACCTTCTTTATTTCTTTCTAAAATACTCCAATCAACTCTCGGAATAACTCTTTCATAAACCTTAACTGAACCAACTTTATATCCTTCATAAGTTATTTTTAACAAATTTTTATAACCTTGAAAATCTTTCGCATAAACATTAAGATGAAAATTCTTAGATGATTTTACCTTCAAATCTGGCACAAAATATAATTCACATCCAATAATTGGTTTAATATTATTATTTTTACATACATGATAAAATTCTAAAATACCAGCTAATGTACCATGATCACTTATACCAACTGCATCCATTTTAAATTGCTTACATTTCTCAATTAATTGTGGAATTCTTATAAAACCATCTAATGCAGAATACTCTGAATGAATATGTAAATTTACAAAATTACTTACCATTGAAAATCCTTTGCTAATTCTTTATAAATAACTTCTTCCACTGGTGTATCAAATGAATATTCTAAACATCTAGTTATAAACGTATCAACAAATCTTTTATCTAAATCTTTATGTAAACCTAATTCGTATAATTTCTTATATAATTGCACACGTCTATCAATAATACACTTTACTTGCTCTTCTATTTTATCTTTTTTTAATTGTTTTGTCATTACAAATTACCTAAACGAGAACACAAAGCAAACATGTAATTAAAAAAATAATCATAAGTCCAATCTTGATTTTCAACCACATAATCAACTTTATCATCAGAAATTAAATCAACAGAAGTTTCAGTTACATCATCATCATTATCAATTCTACGCTTCAATTTTATTACAACAATTTTTACATCATGAAAAACTTCTTTCAATTTATCAATTTCCCGCTCAAATCTTACATCAGTAACTACTATTTTTTTACCTTGTTGTACAGTTGTATACATAGATTTTATCAAATAATTAATCCACACATCTTGATCAATTGATCTCATCGCATTAGCAACTTTCTGAAGCACAACACGAGACTGTTGTGGAATTTCATCATGAATTTCATTAACTGATACATTAAACAATTCTCTACAAATTTCTTTTATCTTAGTAGCAATAGAAAAACGAACAAAACCATAATAATTAACTAAAATTTTCCCTACAGTATCTTTACCAGATTGCTTTGAACCACAAATTAAAACAATCATTAAAAAAAATACTCCTTAATCAACAAGCCAATCAATACCATAATCATCAATAATTTCTTTAAAATCTTCTACATCATGTGGAACAAGTTTACCGTCAAAATCACTATGAACATGAAGTAATTCATGCAAAATAACCAATTCTTTAAGGTTATCATCTAATTCATAAAATCTATCAGTAACTATTAGAAGATAAATCTTTCCTGTTAAAGTCCTATATGGTTCTTTAATTTTTTGAATAAATGCAAAAACATCTTTATAATATCTTTTACGTCTACTACCCTTTTCATGTACAAAAAACATTTTATCTACATCAATATAATCTAAATCATATCGTTTATACTGATCCTTTGCAATAACTTTCTTCACAATCTCTTTAATCTTTTCATCAATAATATACTCAAATTTTTTTCTTTTTAGTTTGCTCATATAAAAACTCCTTTATTTGTTTTTTTTTAATATATTAATTATTTTTCATTTTATCATTTAAAAGGTTATCAAAATTATTAAAATCATTAAATTTTATTTACAAAATTTAATAAATTTTTTGTTTGTAAGAATAATTAATCCTTACTGGCACTAACCTATACCTCTACCCCCGTTCAAATAAGTCCACACTTATTTTTTTCAAGACTACTTACTTTCATTTCTTTATAAATTTATTCTTTCTTATTGATAATTTTTAAAAACTTCTTTAGTTTCCATTCTACTCTATTATAACATATAATATTAAAATTGTCAAATATTTTTTAATAATTTATATATTTTTATTTATAATATTTCTAACTTTATGTTTTTTTTCATATTTAAACGGTATTTTTCTTCAATTTTCCCTTTATCTAATCTATTAAGAATCATTGTATAATACTTTTCATCAATTTCTGTTGAAATATATTGTCTATTAAACATTTTACAAACTTCCATTTCAGAACCACTACCACCAAATAAAATCAGAACAATTATCCTCTAGCATAGTGCAAGATTTAATTAACATTTCAGAAAGTTTCTGAGGAATTTGGCAAGCATGAAATGTTTTCTCTTTACTTACATTTTTGACCAAATCAAAATAGAACCAATCATAAGGCATTCTTCCTTTTGAGCCATTGGCTAAGTTTTGTAAAATTCGTTTATCTGTTGGATTCTTATATGACACCACCACATTTTCTTTAAAAAACTTATTATCTTTTGTCTTTCTACAATGTAGGATACTCCTATGAGCAGTAGTGAAACGCTTCGAAGAATACCCTACATTTGTATTATAAACGCAAACATAATCAGAAACTTCATAACATGCTTCATCTAAATATTTCACTCTTAAATAAGCATTCTGCTTAGGATAGTTGATTAAAAACATATTATCATCATCTTTAAGAACCCTAATAGATTCTTTCACTAATTCAATGTACCACTCAATATATTCATCAAAAGTTTTAGTATAAGATTTATCACCATATTTTACACCAACATTATAATCTGAATCACCATAAACCATATCAACACATTGAGAAGGTAACTCTTTTAAGAGTTTCATGATGTCTTTTAGAAACACTTTATTGAGGTAATTTTCAATATTACTATTAGTCATTTTTCCCTTTCTTTTGAAATATCATTATGTATTCATGCTTAAAAATGTAAAAACCACCAACTAAAGCTCTATATCTCCAAAGTCCTTTTTGATTACCTTTACCTCGTGTTTCTTCAAAATTTTTTACAATTATACTCTTTAATAAATATTCTCTTTTTAATACTTCCTGCATACAATAAAATCCCAAAGGTATCCACTCACCCTTAGAATATTTATCACCAATAACTAAAACAAAATATCTACCTTGTTTTAAATATGGTGTTGCATTATCTACAACTATACCAAACATCCTTAAAAATTCTTCTATATTTTTTGCATTTGATAAATCCTCTTCATCTTTTGAAAACTTAATAATATCATAATATGGAGGATGCATAATAAGAAGTTGAACTTGTTTTATATTATACTTAGCTAAAATTTGTTTTACATCTATCGTTTTACTATCACCAACAACTATTTCAGTAATCACATTGTCTCTATTTTGTTCTCTTTCAATTATATCTTTTGCTTTTTGTGCTACTTCAGCATTTAATTCTATTCCTATACCGTTCCTACCTAATCTTCTACATTCAATTAAAGTTGTTCCACCTCCAACAAATGTATCTAAAACGTAATCTCCCTTTTTTGTATATCTCAACATCATCTGACGAGGAATTTGAGGAACAAAATTCCCCCAATACCAATTAGAATGAGCACCAGAAGTATCACGCTTATTAATTACCCAAAAACTATCCGTAACAATTTAATTATACTTTTTCCATTCTGAAAGATCAATATCGTTAATTTGATTTGTCAAAATATTTTTTTTCAATTGTTTCAAATCTTTCTTCATAATTTGAGATTCATCAAATATTTCAAAAGTTAATTGTTTGTTAAACATTTATACAATCTTTCTTCTAGTAGTTACCTTTTGATCTCTTAATATATTAAAATCTATAATTTGTAGGACAATTACCATTACTCCATTTACGAACACACATCAAATTCCACAATACAATATCTTCATTAACATCATCAAATTCTTCCAAAATATTATTATACAAAATTCTATCCTTAGGAAGACCTAAATTAACATCATATTTAATACCTTTAATACCATCAATTACAGGCGACATAACATCTATACTACAAAAATAATCATACTTTGAAATAAAATGAAGCCTTTGTCCTTCACCTAAATAATGTATTCTTTTTGTAAAAACCTCACCTTTATCTTTCAAAAAACGAGTTAAGTATAATCTATTTATTTCAATTTCAGTATCATTGGTTTTAAAACTAAATACAGCACTCACAGATTTAGAATATAACATAATCATATCTATCTCATCTACATTTTGAAAAAATTTAAAAGATTTAATCCATCCTTTAATATCATCTAAATTAGATTGAGGTATAACACAAACTTTAAAATGTTGTTGGTTGATTTGTTTTAAATAAGATATAAAATTCATTACCTCATTTATCGTTTTATTATAATATTCAAAAGGATAACTAGGAGCAACTATATGAGTAGCTGATACCTTTTTAGCCTTTTGTATTAACTGATTATAACTTAAAGAAAAACTTCTATCAAAAAGAATAATATCATCATTATAATATTTTTGTCGTGTGTGATAAAATTTAGTATATCTATTATACCCTATATATTCTGCATAAACAACATGAATATTATCAGAAAAAATAGCATATTTCTCTAATAAGTTGATCGGACATTGAATACATAATTTCATTTTTCAATTATTTTAGCAGTACTAACTAATAAATCAATTGCTTTAATCCTTTGTATATATGCAGATAAATATTCTTTATCATAATTCTCATCGACTTTTTCCTTTTCATAAAAATTTTTAATATCATCATCAGAAACAGTAATATTTTCCAATTCTATAATCTTATCTAAAATCAAAGACCTTTTTATGTATTGAATAGCAGAATTAATATATTGAGCATTAAAATCATCTCTAGTAATATTCATTCGAGAAAAATATTCTTCTTTAGTAAGATTCAAATCTTTTAATATAGAATTCAATATAATATCTAATTCCTGCTGTATCATACTTTCAGGAATAGGTGATATTGTAGAATTCTTAACAACTTTATCAATCAAATCTAATTCAACTTTTTTGCGAGCAAATGTTGATTTTATTTTATATATTTCATCATAAATACTTTTCTTAAAATCATCAAAAGTATCAAAATTAAATTTTTTACTTAATTCATCATTATCTAAATATTTCTTTTCAAAAATATCTTTTATATACACTTGCATCTTATAAATTCCTTTTGGTATTGTTATATCTATGTTTTTTGGCAATTTTACTTCAAATGTTTTTTCTTCACCTTTTTTCATACCCACAACATTAGTAACAAAATCTTGTAAAGCATTTTCACTTAAATCTAATCGCAAATCTTCCGATTTCATACTTCTTTTTTCTGATTCAAGATAAACTGTTAAATCAACTAAAATCACATGATTATTATCAACAGGTTGATCAATAGATATATATTCAACATTCTGAAATCTTCTCTTTTTTATTTCCTGCTCAACTTCCTCATTACTCACAACTACTTTATCAGATAATACCTGTAATCCTTTATATTCACCCAATACAACATCAGGAACAACATCTATCACAACCTCTAATATAAAAGGCTTTGTTTCACTACCAAAAGATTTTACTTTAAAACTACGAACAGATACATAATTTATATTATTTTGCATCATAGCTTGTTGAAAAATTTCATCTAATACTTTACTATATAATTTTTCTTTACCTATTTTTTCTTCTGCAATATCTCGGCTCACTTGCCCTTTTTCAATACCTTCAACTTCAATCGTATCCTTTATCATATTCCATTCTTTACAAAACCTTTGTTCAATAACAGAAAAATCTTCAGTAATAATAATTAAATAAGGTGCAGCTAACTGAACTTTTTTTATTTGCATAAAGCCTCCAATTATGTTATCCTATTATAATTAACCCCTTTTATCCTTTTAAATTCAATCTAATATTCTATAAACTTTCATCAGAAATTTCTACTTCTTTACTTTCTTCAAAAATATTCTTCTTCAGCAATAATACTTCTCTCACTAAAATCCAATATCACCTTTTTCATCTATTCCACCTCTCTCCTATTGTTATAGTAGCATTCTCTACTTCAGATCTTCTAAATAACTTTTCACTATGTCCTCAATTATTACATCTATAAAAAATTCCTGTAGTAGTTATTTCAGACATTATTTGTTTACATTTCTCACATTCTTTGTTTCACTATAAACACCTTCTTATCATTAAGAATTAAGTGAAAAAACTAATGTTCCCATAATCATTCCTATTATCATAGAAACAAGACTTATAACAATTCCAATAATAGCATAATTTTCTTTTCTTGACATCCCAATAGCGCCCAAAATTACTCCAATAGTTCCAAACAATGGAGGAAAAAATCCTAAAGAAATTATACCAAAAATAACACTACAAATAGTAAATCCATGCTGACTTGTTTCATTCTGCCCATTTTCCATCTCATTTCACCTCCTTTCTCTAATTTAGAAACACATAAATCTAACCAAGATTCCATACAATCACTCCTATCTCTAAAGTTATCCATTCCCCAAAATTTAAAATGTTATCAAAAATATTAAAAATTGTATAATATTTTCAACATTTTTGTTTGTAAAGAGATTGAAAACAAATTTCTTATCTTTACAGGATTAAACAATAACTCTGTATCAATTATCTGCTTTACAGCAAAATCATTGACTACTTTTCTTAAAATATTTAATACTGCATTTATATTTGCATTAATTAGCTTACCTATTGATGATTGAAATAGCCCTTTTTTCAATTTCTTACCAACATATCTCTCCTTTCTTTCTAGTTTCTCTAATGCTAAAGCATTTACTCGTATAACTCTCTTCATTTAATTCCAATCCCTTCAATATCTTTAATACTTCTTCAGCCTCTTGTAGTTTATTCTACTTTCAATATATTATAATATATTTTAATAAAAAATCAAGTCATATTGTAGTCAAAAGCAAATGTTTAGATAAAATTGACATCACAGAATTTAAAACATCTGACTGATCTCTATTAGTATCAATCTCATAAAATTCTATTTTATAATTAAACATTTTAAAATCATCTTTCTTCATATTCATTAAAAAATCTATACCTAACAACTTATCTTTATCATTAATACGCTGAAACTCTTCTATTGTTACCAATTGCTGTTGCCTATCACATAATCTAAAATAACGCACCACATCAGAACAATTTAATTTCAAAATAAGCGAAAAATCTCGATTATATTTTAATAAACTATACAAAATATGAGGCTCTCTTATACCATTAATTATATAATTTAAATTCTTTATTTGTTTCATAATCTCAGTTAATAACCAAGTATTATTGCTGTGTTTTCTAAATTCATCTTGAAGATCATCACGAGTTGCATTTTGACCAGCAAATTTTTTCACTACATCACTAATATTAATAACAGGGAAATTAATCTTAGAAGATATATAATTTGCAACAAAATCTTTACCTGAAGCAACTTTACCAATTATAAATATCAAAGTCATCTTAATCCACCTCGCTTCCCTTTAAAAACAATACATACAGCATCATGAGTATGAATCTGTTCGTAATGATTACATACAACACACCAATCAATTATTCTCTTATCTTTATTTAATACATTAGCAATAACTCGAGCAGCATCCTCAACAAATAACTGATACTTACCAGACATCTCAGCTACTTTATATTCATCCTCTCTTTTTAATATAGGATAGGGTATAGTTTTTACCGCTTTCTCAACCATCGAAACTAAATCTTCAATATAAACAATATTATTCTCTTTAAATTCTACAGTTACTTCAGCATTGCTTCTTTGTGCATGAGGATATGCCTTAATTTTCTTTACCTTTATTAACTTCTCACATCCTTCAGCAGAACATGGACACGTAGACATATAAGGAACATTAACCGTTAAAAAATACTGAAATTTTTTATTAATATATATTGCTTCAATAGCACAATCATAAAATTCATAAGCTTTATTATCAGATACTGGAGACTTTTTTAATATAGGATAAACAAAACGCAACTTTAAATAACTATTCTGAGATTCTAAAAAATCTGACGCTTCTAATAAAATTTTTTTTACAAATTGAATACTTATACTTGAATCAATACAAGCATACAATAATCGAGGCAACCGTGACATATTAGTACCACGTGTCTTCGATTTTAAATCAACATAAAAACTTACTGATGCAACAACTTGTTGTATCTTTTTATCTTTCCTCAATAAATTTAAAGGAATTTTAAATTGTCTTATTCCAACCTTAGGAAGGTAAATCTTATGCTTCGGTTTTGCTGTATGAATATCAGTTGTATATT
>Ga0123519_10009018_pt1 | contig 15094 bp, 20 predicted proteins | sample YelNatPaOPRAMG02_FD_87396 | JGI IMG/M metagenome (GOLD analysis project Ga0123519, IMG submission 87396) | Hot spring microbial communities from Yellowstone National Park - Yellowstone National Park OP-RAMG-02 (version 2) | ecosystem: Environmental > Aquatic > Thermal springs > Hot (42-90C) ...
AATCGCCGAAAAGACCGGCTTTGTCGACCAGTTTTATTTCAGCAAGTGCTTTAAGCATTACTGCGGCGTGACGCCGTCGCAGTATAGGGAATGATTTACCGTTTTTCGTCCCGTCATAATCTTTCCTTATGTATGGTTAACCTTCTCAACAAACATTGATGAAAGGAGAAGATTAACTAATACGGTTGCCTTTTCAATCTGCCGTCGGACGCAGGAGCTGTCGCAGACGTCTAAGCGCAGCAGACTGCTCCCGCAGGAAACCATACGTGTCGGTGATGCATTCTTTTAGTCCATTGAGGCCTTTTATTGCGTTTTTCACCGAATCATATCATCGGTCTCCATTTTTGATTTCACGAGATATTTCCCGGGTTTCACGTTTGGGAAGAGATAGAATCCGCTCTCGTTTGTTTCCTTTGTCGCAAGAAGAATATCACCTCTCTCCTCCACCTTGTACAGTGCCGCTACGGCATTTGAAACATTCTGTCCATAAGAGTCTATTATCCCGCTGACAATTCCGTCTGTTGAAGATCCATCGGGATAAACAAACAAATTCATACAGGCTATTTCGTTCGCAGACAGGTCAAGAGATACTTTTTGCGGTAAAAAATAACCTTCTTTTGACGCTGATAGCCAACATTTACCAGGCTTCAGGCCATAAACCAGGAATTGACCTTCCGCATTTGTATGCGTAACAGCTTCGCAGATATCAGGCCTGTCATAATTCGCGATCATGACATTGGCATCCGCCAGCCCCGTATTTGCCTCATTATACACTATACCGTAAACGGTTGCATGGTTTTTAATATCGGAAACGTCAAGCCAAATAAATATCGAAGCCGGCCTTCTCGATTCAAGAAAGAGTCTGTAGACTCTGGATACTTTATATCCCTCCGCTGTCGCAATAACTTTATATTCACCCGGAGGAAGAATGTTCTCAAAAACGAAATCCCCTCTTTTATCGGTAACGGTATGCATAACCGGATTATTGCTTCTGCTTGATACTTTTACCGTCGCCCCCTCAATCGGTCCGGATTTACCGGCAACGCATCCCTTAAGAACGGTGCATGGTTTTTTTGGCGCTCTTTTTAGCGAAAGGTCAACGGTCGCTTCCTGTCTTGGACCAAGATTAAATTGTTCAGACCTCTCCAGCAGGTAAACATCTCGTATATCCATACACAGCCTCCTAAATTGAGGGAGTATCCGTCTGCGCGATTGCTTTGACTATATATTCGCCAGTGGCAACATTGCCGAACAGATACCTTCCAGCAGCGTTTGTTCTGACGATTTGAACGATTGTCTCAACGCCGGCGGCAACCGAATACAGTGCGACGAGCGCATCGGGGATGGGTAGCAGCGTTGCTTGATCGGTAATGATTCCGCTGACAGTGCCGACATTCTCCGCCGCGTTAATCTGAAGACTAAGATCCAGAGGCTCGATATCTGTTCCTGTCAACGTGATGACGGCGCTTGTATTTTGTTCATATCCGATTTTATTGGCTGAGACGACATAATCCCCCGATACCAGTCTCGGCGCAAAATACTGCCCTCTGCTGTTTGTAAGCGTCGTCAATGCCAGCGTCTGGACTCCGCCGACGTCCTGGTAGATGCTGACTGTGGCTCCTTGGATCGGCGTCATGCTCACATCCTCCGTGATAACGCCAAAAAGGGCGTTTTTGCTGACATCCGGATCCGAAATCAGTTGGATATTTACAGTTGTCGGGCGACCGGCAATAACCGTCAGAGGAATGGTCAGGGGCAACAGGTACGTGAATTTTGTCGCGGTGATCTTGTACGATCCCGCAACGATTTCCGGGATAATATATTTTCCTTGATTATTTGTAATATCATGCGCAATCGGGTTGTCGTTGACATCAAATATTTTCACGATGGCGCCCTCAATGGGCACTCCGCCGGAAGTAACGGTGCCTGTTACAACGCCTACTGACGCTATCGTGCTTGCGGTCAGCTGTAAATTTTCAGTAACCTCTTGCGTCCCGGTTATTGGGAACTGCGCACCGGCTTTCAAGTTATATTTATCTATAATAAGCATTATTTATACTCCTTTTTTATTGTTAATGATTACATATACTATGATAGTTATCAATATATAATATGTTTATTGCATGGCGATGTGATTATATATTTTATCTTTATGGCGCTCCCTTTGAAAAAAACAATCGATAAAAGAAGTGAAGGTAACACTTGGCAATTAAAAAAGTATAATTTAAACAACAAACTGAGTAAGTCAAAAAAGCAGACAATCCGCCTGCTTTGAACGTTTCTTAACCGTTAAAACTACTCGCCCGTTACGATCTTTACCGACGCGCTGCAGCCGAAACGCTGCGCTCCCGCCGCGATGAGCTCGCGAACCGTTTTCGCGTCTTTTATGCCCCCGTCTATCTTGATGAGCGTCTTTTCTCCGATAACGGAACGGACGAACTTTACGTCTTCGACGCACGCCTTTTTGCCGGTCAGCGCGTTGGAAATCTTTATAAAGTCCGCGCCGCATTCGACGGCGATCTTGAGCGCCTTTACCTTCTCTTCGTCCGTCAGGATGCCCTGCTCGTAGATCGCCTTTATCTTCGCCCTGCCGCCCGCGACCTCAATCATCTCGCGAAGGTCTTTTCGCGCTCCTTCAAAATCGCCGGATTTTATCGCCACGAACATCATCGAAACGTCAATCTCCGTCGCGCCGTTCATGATCGCTTCGCGTATCTCGGCGCACTTTGCTTTTGTTGAAGCCGCGCCGTGCGGGAATCCCGCCACGGTGCATACAGCGACCCCGCTTCCGCGCAGCAGCCCGGCCGCCATGCTTACATAGTACGGCGAAACGCAGACGTTCGCGAATCCGTACTTCGCCGCTTCTTCGCAGCCTTTTCTTATCGTATCCGCCGAAGCGTCGGGGTTTAAAAGCGAATGCTCTATCGTGCCCGCGAGAGCCGACGCGCTTTCCTGCGGAGCGCGGTCGCCGAGCCGCGCGTAAACCTCTTCGGTCACCCTTGCCACTATTTTCTCGATATCCAAATTATCACCCGCCCGAATAAATCATTCTTTTTTGAGTTTCACCTCTCCGTCCATGCTGCAGTGGTCGATGACGCCGCAGATGGTCCAGTCGGCGATCAAATCGTCGTCGTTGAAGAACATCTTCGTCGCGCCGCCGTCGACGTTGACGAGCACGATATCGCCGGTCCCCGAATCCGCGCAGTCGAACGCGATCTCGCGGGGGCCGAGAGGCTCTCCGTCGAGTCCGATGAACTCGATTATCATAAGCTTATGCCCGTGGAACTTATAATCTTTTACTGTGGATACGACGTTGCCCACAACCTTAGCTATCTTCAAGACGCGCTCCGCTTATTTAGGCAGTATGTTTTCCACGTCGTCATGCGGACGGGGTATCACATGCACGCTGAAAAGCTCGCCTACCCTTTTCGCCGCCGCGGCGCCCGCGTCGACGCTCGCTTTTACCGCGCCTACGTCGCCCCTTACCATGACGGTAACGAGCCCGCTGCCTATCTTCTCCTTGCCGATCAGAGTAACGTTCGCGGCTTTGACCATCGCGTCCGCCGCTTCGATAGCGCCTACGAGACCCTTCGTCTCAACCATCCCTAACGCCAGTTTCTCCATTTTAAGAATCCCCTTTCATTGGTTACAGATTTTCGTTGTATTCGTCGATAAACCCGACTATCGCCGCGTCCGCGGGCACCATCCCCTTGCGGAATATCAGCGCCGCTTCCTTCGACCCGATAAGATAGACGTAATCTCCGTTTCCGGCCTGCCGCGTCTGGTCGGCCGCGACTATCGTCTTGCCCGGCTTGCCGTTCTCGATCGTCTGAACGAGCAGAAGCTTAATACCGGCAAGGCCTTTGTCCTTAACCGTAGATACGACCGTGCCCACCACTTTGCCGGTATACATACGCTCTTTACCTCCGACGCCGCGCCGGCGTTATTTTGAAGCCTTGGCGGGTTCCGAGGGCAGTATGCGCTCGACGTCCTCGTGCGGATGCGGTATGACGTGCACGCTGAACAATTCGCCGACGCGTTTTGCGGCGGCCGCCCCCGCGTCAACCGCGGCTTTGACCGCTCCGACATCGCCTCTTACCATCACGGTCACGAGCCCGCTCCCGATCTTCTCTTTGCCCATAAGCGATACGTTCGCGGCCTTGACCATCGCGTCAGCCGCCTCTATCGCGCCGACGAGCCCCTTCGTTTCTACCATTCCCAATGCTTCCTTTGCCATTTTCTTTTCTCCTTTTTATAATTCTTTATTACCCCTGAAAGCTTTTCGCTTTTCGGGAACGCCATCAAAATACGGCCTGCAATATATCAGGATGCGGCGACGGTATCACTGCCGTCGTCGATACCATGCCCTGTGCTTCCTCGATATCCTTTGCGGCATCCATTGCGGCTTTTACCGCCGCGACGTCTCCCGTAAGGATAACGAAACTCTTCCCTCCGAGCCCCCTGCCCAGCCGCACTTCTATCAGGTTCACGTCGGCCGCCTTGACCGCCGCGTCCGCACATATAACGGCCGAAGCGAGCGAAAAAGTCTCCATTATGCCCAGCGCTCCGGGTGTGCCGATATCCGAGCTTGCGGTCATAGCTTCTATCACCTGCGGGTGGACGTTGGGTATGACGATGCTGTCCACGAGCATGTATCCGGCGGTCTGCCTGCCCGCGGCGGCCGAAGCGTTTACGGCGGCTACGTCGCCCGCGACGACGACTATATATTTTCCGGCGCAAACGGCCTGCGCGCTTAAAAGCTCTACGTTCGCGGCCTTCAACATCGCGTCTCCCGCCTCGATGCCAACCGGTATCGAATTTGTCTCTATCATTCCAAGCGCGTTCACGTTTTTCTCCTCTATGCCTTTATCTCGATATACCTGTCAGTCGCGGCCGTAACCGTTCCGCTTATGCTCGCGTGCACTCTCGCGCCCAATTTCGCCTCGGGTATCTCGGCTATGAGCCTCCCCTTTTCCACCGTGTCCCCCGCTTTTACCACGGGGACCGAAGGGACCCCGATATGCATCTTTAACGGTATCCTTACAAGGCCCGCGTCCAAGTCCATTGAGAGCGCCGTATGCGTATCGTATTTCGCGATCCCCATCCTCGCCATAAGCCGCTCGGTCGGCACCTTTACCGGCTCTTGCGCCGCGTTACCCTTCACCCTTTTCTGAGGCTTAACGCCGCCCGCTAAAAGCCCTTCCTTCATCCGCGCCATCATGCGGCTTGGACTCAAACCGAAGTTGCACGCGTAATAGCTGCAAAGCCCGCAGTCGCAGCACGAGAACACGCCGTTCGGGTCGCCCAACAGGCTGCCCATGCCCATAAACGCGGCGCGCATTACTTTATGAGGCTCGACCCCTAATCCCAACGCGTTCCTCGGGCACATCTGCGTACACATTGTGCACTGGCTGCACGCCGCCTTGGCGAGCTTTAAATCGACCGCTCCGTCTCCTTTTTTCATCTTTATTAACGGATGGTCCGATTTTAACACTATGAGCCCGCCCGTCGTCTTCTGTACGGGCTCGCGCCAGTCCCCGCACAGCCTTCCCGTCGCCGGCCCGCCGACGATCAGCGTATAGCCGTCCATAGTTTCCGGCCCGCCCGCCGCTCTGACGAGCGTTTCGAACGGCGCGCCCACCGGTACTTTAAGCGTGACAGGCCGTTTTACCTCTCCCGCGACGGTCACGTATTTATCCGTGACCGGCTTTGCGTCCAGCGCGTCCGATACGTTCGCGAGCGTCGTGACGTTGCTCACTACCGCCCCGACGTCGAGAGGGATCCCGCCCGTCGGAACGACTCTGCCGGTTACCTCGTACACGATCCTTTGCTCGTCTCCCGCCGGATAGTAGTTGTCAAGCGGGTAAAGCCTCAGATCTTTTTCGTTTTTTATCGCTTTTTCAAGCGCCCCAATCTCGTCCGTGTTTTTCTTCTTTACGCAGATAACGCCCTCTTTAGCGCCGACGGCTTGCATCATCGCCTTTAGCCCGCGGACGACTTTTTCGGGATGAAGCCGCATTATCAGCTTGTCGACCGCAAGCAGCGGTTCACATTCCGCTCCGTTGGCGAGCACGATCCCGGCTTTGCCGGACGCCTTGATATGTGTCGGGAAACCCGCTCCTCCGGCGCCTATGACGCCCGCGTCGCGGATCGCTTCTGCCACGTTCATCGTTCGTCCCCTATACTATCCTGAAGTTGCCGTACAGCACGCAGCGCCTTACGCGCGTGAACGTCCTCGCGCTCGTTACGCCTTCGCCGGTCGGCGTCGCTATCGTCAGCGAGGTGAACCCCTCGCCGTTGAACCCGAGTCCCGCGTACGACGGTGCGTTTTTGACGAATATCGTCGTATTGAGCGCCTTCGCCGCCATAGACAGGCGCGTTATATTTTGCGAATGCATCATCGCCGTATGATGGCAGCCGTTTTCCGCCTTGATCGCCTTTTCTATCGCTTCCTCTATCGTATTGACCTGCGCTATCCCGAGCACCGGCATAAGCATCTCAACGGTTATGAACGGATGGTTCTCGTCCACCGCAGCTATAACAAGCCGCGGGTTACCGGTGAAGCTCACGCCGCTCGCCTTAAGTATCACCGCGGCGTCCCTGCCGACGAAATTCCTGTTGACCGTATACTTGCCGTCTTTCTTCTCGAACACGGTGTTCACTACTTTGTCTATATCCGCGCCCGATATGCGGTATGCGCCGTGCTTCTCCATCTCGCGCATTAGCTGTTCTTTTATGCTTGAAAACGCGAATACTTCCTTCTCCGCGATGCAAAGAACGTTGTTGTCGAAACTCGCGCCGTCGACTATGTCTTTCGCGGCCTGCGGGATTATCGCCGTATCGTCGACTATTACCGGAGGGTTGCCCGGCCCCGCCGCGATTACCTTCTTGCCCGTCTTCATCGCGACCTTGACGACCGCCTCTCCTCCCGTGATTGAAAGAAGCGGTATGTCGGGATGCTCCATCAGCGCTTTCCCCGTTTCGAGCGTCGGCTCCTTTACCGTGCAGATGAGCGCCCCCGGGCCGCCTGCCGCGCGGATTGCCTCGTTCAGCACGCGCATCGTTTCGGCCGAAACCTTCTTCGCCGCCGGATGCGGGTTGAACACGACCGCGTTGCCCGCCGCGATCATGCTGATAGAATTGTTGATGATGCTCGAAGGCGGGTTCGTTGACGGCGTTATCGAGCCGATGACTCCGTACGGCGCGCGCTCGACGAGCGTAAGCCCGAAATCGCCCGATACGGCTTCCGACGTCAGATCCTCGATGCCCGGCGTCTTATCGGCCGCGAGAAGGTTCTTCTTTACCTTGTCCTCGACCCTGCCGTATCCCGTCTCGCTGACGGCAAGCTCGGCCAAGTACCTCGCGTTCTTCCTTCCCGCCTCGCGCATCGCGCCGACGAGTTTCCCGCGCTGTTCGAGCGTCAGGCGCATCAGCTCTTTCTGAGCGGCCTTCGCAGACTCGATCGCTTCTTCGGCGGTATCGCACAGCCAGCGTCCTTCGGCCGCGCTTACCGCTCTAATATTGCCGGCGAGCTTCCTTACCGTATCCTCAACGATGCTTCTTATCTGTTCGTCCGTTAAACTCATATCAAAACCTCGCTATTTCGCGCTTTCCCTTAGGCATTCGGCGCGTTTTTCTTTTCTTTCGGGGTTTCCTCATGCTTTTTAAACACGAGCTTTCCTCTTAGCTCTACGGAGTCTATGATCGCCGTTATCGCGAGATCCGAGGGCTTGTTGTCCGTCAGAGCCGTCTGCCTCGACGAGCTTCCGGACACGCACATGACTACCTCGCCTTCCCCCGCGCCGACGGTGTCGATGGCGACGAGCGGCGCGCCTTTTTCCTCGAAACTCTCGATATCGATCGGCACGACTATCAGCAGCTTAAGCCCCGTAAGCTTTTCCGATTTGTTCGTGCTGACTACGTTTCCTCTTACCCGCGCAAGTATCATATTTACCTCCAGCTATCTCTCGTCTATCGACACGCCGAGCTCTTTCGCCGCGTCCCGCGCGAGAGGCGTTATTATCGCCCCCGGCGCGCACGCTATGCGATCCCTGCCCCGCTTGTTAGCTTCGAAAACTTCCGCCTCGGTCACTAACGCAAGCCGGCCTTCCGGCTTCCCGACAGAAAGCTTCAGCGATTCTATCTTCGCTCCCATGCCTTCAAGCGCGCCCAACGCGTCGCTCAGCGCCTCGAAATACGTGCCCCGCTTGAAACCCGGCTTCTTGAAATCGAGAAGCACCGTCGCGTTCTTTTCCCAAAGCAGCGCTCTTGTGAACGCCTGCACGAAAAACTCGCCGTCGTCGCCGGCCGCTATGCTCTTCAGCATCCACAGCGGCGGGAACACGAGCAGCACTTTCGCGCAGCCTTTCAGAGTCTCCATCAGCCTCTGTTGATCCTGCCGCGTCTCAACGCCAAGGACGCCAAAGCCTTCCCCCAAATACCGCGCGCCCTCTCCGGCGCATACGACTCCGTCCGCGCAGCATCCCTTAAGATACTCCTTCAGCGGCCCCGCGTCCGGCACGAACGACGGTATCAGTGCGACGGCTCCCTTTTCGACCTTTTCCGGCTCGAGTATGCGCCTTATGACCTGTTCCGCCACGCGCCGTATCAGTTTTTTCAGTTCTATATCGTCATCAATGTTCATTTTATGAGTTCAAGCAGATCGCCGTTTTTTATCGCCGCGGCGTTCGCCTCGTCGGTGTCTATATGCAGTTCGAGCGAATGCTCCCTGCCCGCGCGCACGAGTATGTTGCCAAACACTGTCTCCCGTTCGCCTTTCTTCTTCGCGCCGACTATGTCGCCGTTTTTAAGCCCGAACGCCGCCGCTTCCTCGTCCGATATGTGCAGGTGGCGCGCGGCGACGATGACGCCTTTGTCCAATTTAACGTCTCCCGCGGGCCCGATCAGAGTACACCCCGGCGTTCCCTCTATGTTTCCTGACATGCGCAGGACGGGTTCTATCCCCAGCTTGAATGAGTCGGTCAGCGATATCTCGACCTGAGTCTCTTTCCTCTCCGGCCCCAATACCCTTACCCCTTCGATCCTTCCTTTCGGCCCCGCCAGCGCTATCTTTTCCTCGCAGGCGTACTGCCCCGGCTGCGACAGCATCCGGCTTATTTTAAGCTCGTATCCCGTCCCGAAAAGCTTCGCGGCGTCCGCGCGGCATAGATGGACGTGCCGCCCCGAAGCCGCCGCGGGCACGTAATATCCTTTTTTCTCGCGCGCCATGTTCGTCACTATGCTGAGCGTAACGAGCCGCCTTATATCGCTTTCTTCCATAAACACCCGCTTATACGTCTACCCATTTCCCCGTCATATCCGATTCGTACGCCGCGGCCATCACTCGCTGTATATAGGCTCCGTCCTTCAGATCCGGGCTGCACGGCTTTTTCTCGTAAACACAGTTCAAAAAGCTGTAAAGGCTGTGCACATGCGCCCTGAGCCACCCTCCCGGCAGCTTCGGCGACGGGAACGTCCCTCCCGGCGGTTCGAATCTTTGCACCGACTCGATCCGGGTAAACCCCTTGTAACCGCCAAGCCCCGAATCCGGAGCCGTATTGTCGTAGAACCATACCCAGTTCGGATCCATCAGGTTGAGTTTAACGGCGCCTTTCTCCCCGTATATTTCGACTATGAACTCGTCGTTGCTGCCCGTCGCTATCTTTGAAACGTTTATCGTCCCCTGAGCGCCGTTTTTCATCTCCGCAATAATATACACGGCGTCGTCCACCTGTACGCAGCGCTCAACGCCGCTTTCGTCGAGCCGGGCGCGGTGGGCTATCTGCGTCTTCGCGTAAAGGCCTTCGTATTCGCCCATCAGGTAATACAGCATGTCCAGCACATGCGAGCCCATATCGAAGAGCGTACCGCCGCAGGCGAGGCTTTTGTCATATTTCCAGCCGTACTTTTTGTTCGGATCCGCGCTTCCGGGGTGCAGATACGACGCGTTGAAGCTTAAAATCCTGCCCAAGCGCCCTTCCCCGATTATCCTCTTAGCTCGCATTACCGAAGGGAAGAAACGGTTGTGGAACACTATCTGGTGGCGTATGTCCTTCCCTTCCGCCGCGCGCACGATACGATCCGCTTCCTCTACGTTCCCCGCAAGCGGCTTTTCGCAGTATATGTGCATCCCGCGCTCCGCCGCTTTTATCGCGCACTCCGCGTGCAGGCTGTTGGGCAGGCATATGCTTAGAGCGTCTATGTCATCGCGTCCGAAAACATACCCGATATCGTCGGTCGCGAAATCGAATCCGTAATATTCCTTCGCCGCCTCCGCCGCCGAAAGCGTCCTGTTGTAAACGCCCACGAGCTTCGCCTTGAACGGCAGGTTGTCATAGAAAAACGGAAGCGACGTATAGGCGTACGCATGCACCTTCCCTATAAAACCCATCCCTAAAACGGCAACGCGGATCTCTTTCATATACCGATTATATCAGCATTCCGCCGGTCACGTCTACGCATGCGCCGTTGATAAAATCCGCTTTTTCCGACGCGATGAACGCGACGGTATACCCGACTTCCTGCGCGGTGGATATCCTTCCCGACGGTATGCGTTCGACATAAGACGCCAATATTTCGGGTTTCGAAAGCTTGTCTTCGTTTATCGGCGTCCTTATCATCCCCGGGATAACGCCGTTGACTATTATCCCGTATTTCGAGAATTCTCTCGCGAACGCTTTCGTCAGCAGCACGAGCCCGCCTTTCGCGGACACATAGTGAGCGTGCCCCTCCGTGTTTACCGCGATCCCCGATTTCGACGTTATGTTCACTATTCTGCCTCTTATTCCGGCGTTCTTATAGTATACGCAGGCCCTTTTGCTTACTATGAACGGGCCGGTAAGGTTTACGTCGATGACTTTTCTCCATTCCTCGTCCGACATGTTTTCGATGAGCGTCGTCGGCCAGATGCCCGCGTTGTTCACGACGATATCGAGGCGCCCGTATTTCGCGACGGCATCCGCGATCATTTTGTCGACGTCCGCGGCCTTCGTAACGTCCGCGTACATCGCGCAATGCGTCCCGCCGAACCGTTCACCGAGAGAATCCACGAACTTGAGCACTCCCGGTTCGTCCACTATGTAATTAACGATCACGTTCGCGCCCTCCTGCGCGAACACTTCGCAGATGCCCGCTCCGAGGCCGGCTCCGCCTCCCGTTACGATAACTGTTTTGCCTTTTAATCCAAGATCCATATCAAGCCCTCCATTTTTCACCCGAAAAACCTTTTCATACCGCAGCGTATGCGTTCCATTTATTTCTGCGGCAGTATTTTTTCGACGTCCTGATGCGGGCTCGGTATTACGTGAACCGAAAAGAGTTCCCCGACCCGCTTCGCCGCGGCGGCTCCCGCGTCGACGCTCGCTTTAACCGCTCCTACGTCTCCTCTTACCATCACCGTTACGAGTCCAGACCCAATCTGTTCCTTTCCCATCAGCGTTACGTTGGCCGCCTTCACCATCGCGTCCGCCGCCTCGATAGCTCCTACGAGCCCCTTTGTTTCCACCATTCCCAAAGCCTGTTTATCCATTTTGTTCACTCCTTAAAATTCCGCATTAATATTCGTTCCTGCTTATCGTCACGTTCCCGCTCGGGCATACCGCCGTGCATTTCCCGCAGTTGATGCAATCTGATTCGCCCTCGCCCATCACTATCTTTATTCCCTTGCTCGTCCCCATCCTGACGGCGCCCGCGGCGATCATCGCGTCGCATATCTTGCGGTCGTTGATGCCAGTCGACGCCTTTACCATCATCGAGTCTCCGACGGTGCGTTTCATCAGCCGGACGTCTTCAACCGTCGCGCCTCCGGAACCGAACCCGGTCGAAGTCTTTACAAAATCGGCTCCCGCGCGCTTCGCGATCTCGCAGGCGCGTACCTTTTCCTCGTCCGTCAGAAGGCAGGTCTCTATGATCACTTTGACGAGAGCTTTAGGATGCGCCGCGTCCACGACTCCCTTGATGTCCTCGTAGACGAGATCGTAATCCTTGTCTTTGAGGGCGCCGATATTTATTACCATATCGACTTCCTCCGCTCCGTTCTTCACGGCTTCCATGGTTTCGACCGCCTTGATGAACGGAGTATTGGCGCCAAGCGGGAACCCGATCACGCAGCATGTCTTCACGCCCGACCCGGCAAGCTGCGACGACACGTATTTAACATGCGTCGGATTGACGCAAACGCTCGCGAACTTCCATTCCTTCGCCTCGTCGCAGAACTTTTTAACGGTGCTCCTGACCGTGTCCGGCTTCAGCACCGTATGGTCCATGTATTTGGCATAGGACGGGTCGTAGCACGGCCCCTTCTTCGGATCGCTTTGCGCCGCGCCCCCTTTTACCTCTTTCAAAACCTCGTTCGTTATCTCTCTTACTATCTGTTCGATATCCATGATCGGCTCCCTTCAAATCAATGCATCTCGCGGCCGCCCGTTATATTGAACGCCTGGCCGGTGCAGTAGTCTCCCGAAACGGTCAGGAAGAACACGAAATCCACTATGTCTTCCTTTTTGGTGAGCCTTCCGAGCGGCACCTTCGCGGTGAACTTCTTCACGACTTCTTCCCTTGGAAGATTGAGATTTTCGATGTAACCCGCGCTGACGCTCGACCATACTCCCGTCGCGTCCGTTATCCCGGGGCATACCGAGTTGATTTTGATATTATACGGTGCGTATTCGTACGCGAGCGCCTGGGTCAATACGATGACCGCTCCTTTTGCCGCGCTGTAAGGCGCCATCAGCGCCGAACCGGTCTTTCCGGATTTGGACGCGAAGTTGATTATCTTCCCGTCCTTGTTCTTTTTCATGCTTTCGATCGCGCCTTGTATGCAGTACGCGGTCCCGTAGACGTTGACCTTGAACATTTTGTCAAAAACGGCCTCGTCGTTCTCCTCGAACGGCCGTTGGTCCACGACTCCCGCATTGTTGACTAGCGCGTAGATATCGCCGATCTCTTCGGTTATCTTTTTGAAGCATTCGAGCACCGCCTGCCTGTCCGTAATGTTGAGGATGATGCCTTTCGCATAATAACCTCTGCGGCAAAGCTCGTCCGCCGATTTTTCGACAAGCGGATCTATATCGATCAATACGGCCTTAGCGCCCTGCTCGGCGTACTTTTCCGCAATGCTGAAGCCTATGCTCTTGGCCGCTCCCGTTACGACGCAGACCTTTCCTTTCAGATCGTCGGAATACAAACTCATTTAACTCTCCTCCATTCGTAATATGAAACTTATGTTTAATCCCGAAATGCGTTCGCGTTTCGGGAACCGGTACGGTGTTTCAAAATCCCGCCGCGAACATCTCCCGGGCGATTGTTTCCATGTCCGGCGCTCCGAATAAAAACGAGCCCGCCACAAGCGTTTCCGCGCCGCTTTCGAGCGCTTTTTTATATGTCTGCCCGTTTATCCCGCCGTCGACCTGTATCTCGTATTTAAACCCGAAACGCGATTTGTATTCCTTGAGAGTCCTTAGCTTGTCGTACACGTGAGCGATTATGCCCTGGCCCCCGAAGCCCACGCAGACCGAAACCTGAAGCACTATATCCGCCTCTTCGAGAGCGCACCTTATCGTTTCCACGGGAGTTTCGGGCGTCAAAGCTATCCCCGCGAGCTTGCCCTCTTTTTTTATATCCCGAAGTAGCCTTATGTGGTGAGGAGTGCTTTCCGCGTGGATTATTATCGAATCCGCTCCCGCCTCCGCGAAAGGCCTTATCATTGTTTCGGGATTGCTGATCATAAGGTGCGCGTCCTTGCGCATTCTCTTTTCGTTGCGCAGAGCCTCGACTACGCATACGCCCACGGCTATATTAGGCACGAAATGGCCGTCCATCACGTCGAGATGCAGCAATCCGCACCCCGCTTCATACGCCCTGTCTATATCGCGCCCTAAGTTCAGATAGTCTGCCGACAATATCGATGCGGATAGCTTCATCCCCGAAGTCCCTCTACATATTTCATAGCATTTGTCATCGTGTTTATAGAATAATATATATATTTACTGATGTCAATATACCCTATAAATATTGCACATTTGTTCAATATCTTTTTGCGATAGGCTGCCTGAATGTTTTGCGATTATGTCCGTTAGGGAAAAACGTGGTTCTTTATTGATTCTGATTGTAATTGAGGACTTTGACCGCCGCTTTTTCGTCGGTTATGAGCACGTCTATATACCTGCCGCGGAGCGCCCCGACAATGATATCCGCCTTTTTCTCTCCCGCAGCCGCGCCGATAACGGTGGGTATCCTCTTTAAGTCGTCGAGCGATATGGCGATCATCCTGTCGTTGAGCGCGGAATGGCAGAGATGGCCGTTTATGTCTATATAGCTTCCGCATATGTCGCCCACGGCGCCCTCTCTTATAAGCTTCTCCGAATCTTCGATATTGATATGCCCCGACCGAAACTGCGCGCTTAATTCCGGCTTCGTAGACCCGAGCCCAATTATGGCCAAGTCTGTGCTTTTTATTTTCTGGAAATGGTTCTTGACGTGCGGTTCCTCCATCAGCAGATCCCGCAGTATCTTGCTCTGGACCATGAACGGCGCCTGCAATATATAGCTGTCGCCGTTGAGCGCTTTCGCGAGCGTGAGCGCCATCATATTGGCGTCTGTGTCGGTCGTTTTATTTCCCGTGCCCCCTAAAAGCTGTATTACGTCGGCTTTGATAAAGCTTTTTGGCTTGATATTTTTCACTATGCTGTGTATTGTAGTCCCCCACGCGATCCCTATCAGCATGCCGGGAGACAGCAAAGACTCGATGTACGAAGCCGCGGCCTGCCCGACTTTTTCCTTGTCCGCGTCCGCGCTGTAGCTTTGCGGCACTATTATCGCGTCCCGTATGCCGTATTCCTTCGTTATCCTTCTGCCGAGCTCCTTCCCCAAAGAAGAAACGTCGTCTATCTTGATCTGTACTATGCCTTCTTTTATGCATGCCTTTAGCATTCGCGATACGCTCGGGCGCGAGACGTGTATCTGCTTCGAGATTTCCTCCTGGGAAAGCCCGTCTATGTAATATTTCTTTGCCACCGTTATTTTTAAGTCCCGCCTGTCCATCCGCTCACCGCCTTTGATATATATTATAATATCATTGCATCATATTCAAGTATAT
>Ga0123519_10009025_pt1 | contig 15087 bp, 13 predicted proteins | sample YelNatPaOPRAMG02_FD_87396 | JGI IMG/M metagenome (GOLD analysis project Ga0123519, IMG submission 87396) | Hot spring microbial communities from Yellowstone National Park - Yellowstone National Park OP-RAMG-02 (version 2) | ecosystem: Environmental > Aquatic > Thermal springs > Hot (42-90C) ...
CAGTAAATGGCCGATAGTAGTTTTCTCTCAACATTGCAGCCCCCTCCGCCGAGAGATAAAGTTGGCAAATCATACCACAACTTCAATATTCTTACCACTTTCTCAGCGCTCTCTCCCAGGGGGCGTGGGGGATGTGCCCCCAGAATTTTGAAAGAGGGGGCGAGTTGCCCCCATTAGCACACCCGCCACGAGTGGGACTCAAAACGTTGGCGAACCCTAAGCCAACGGGGGTGGGTGAACCGGGGTCCAGGGGGCGCAAGCCCCCTGGCAGGGGGTTGTGGGGGGTGTCCCCCCACGAAACCAAAAGAAGGGGCGAGTAGCCCGCTTTGGAAACCCCGCCACGAGTGGGACCCAAAACGCTGGCGAACCCTAAGCCCACGAGGGTGGGCAAAGGGGGTGGAGGGGCGCAGCCCCCTCCCAGGGGGCATAGGGGATGTGCCCCCAGAATTTCAAATCCGGGACGCCCCCTACTCTTTTCGCATTTTGCGAGGCCGAAAATTCTGTGCTAAAATATATTTGCCCCTGTAGCTCAGTGGAGAGAGCAACGGCCTCCGGAGCCGTGCGCGGGGGTTCGATTCCCCCCAGGGGCATTTTTAAATTATGAGCCAAAGCCCCGCCAAAGCTAATAAGGTTAAAATTTCCCCCCCAAACCTTTTTTTCTGCCACCCACTTGCTACAAAAGCACAGCTCATTAAAGCAATTGCCGCCCAAGAACCCGGCCGGAAAAGACTTCCGTTCAGCGTGCCTTCCCACATCCAGCCAGCAAAACCGGCTACAATGAAAAGGCAGGCAATGATGAACCAGCGCTCATCCCAAAGGCCAGCAGGCTTTTTCATCCTCCTCGCCCCTTCGGCCAAGAAAAGGGAAAAGGCAAAAGCGAAAAGGGGTAAGTAACTTTCTACTTTCCCTCCATTTGCCCAGGGCAGGAGGGCAGAACTGAGGGCCCAAATTCCCGCGCTCACAAGTGCGGAGAAAAGGGTAGGGGTAGAAAAGAGGGCCATGAACCCGCAGCCAAGCATTGCGGCAGCAGAAGTTTCAGATTTCCCCCCAAAAATAAGGGTCAGGATTGCCAAGCCAAAGGCCAGAAAACCGTTGCGTCCTGGAAACCTCAAGCCGGCTAAGGCCAAAGCCAGTGCCCCAAGTGCTGCCAGCGCTACTCCCATTCCCCCTTCCCGGCAAAAGGCGGAAGTTTGAAAGGTTCTTCCTGAGCCCAGTGAACTTTAACCTTGGCTTCGGCTTGAATGAACCCGAAGAGCCTGCCTACTGGCAAAGTAAGCCAAAGCAAAAGGGCTATAGCCATGAGCAAAAAGCCCAACATGGCCGGCCAGAGCGAGATAACCCGCATAAGCCTGAGTTGAACGGAAGCGATGGGGATAATCTCCACTTTCACTCCTCCCAACTCCAATGCTTCAGATTTAGCCACCTCAAGGCTGAGTTCGGGCCTCTCCGCTCCTTCCTTGAAAACCTCCAAGAGGAAAACGTTGTCCGACTTCGGGTTGAGTATGAACCTGAGGATTAGGCGGTGGTCGGGCAGGAACACGTACCTTTCCTCATTGGGCATTAGGAAGGGGATGGCAAGCTCTCCCGAATACTCCTTGCCCCCAGGGTAAAGGATGAAGCGCTCTTGGCTTGAAGCTTTCAACTTCAAAGCAGGGCCTTGCCCTATTGGCAAAGCTACGTTGAAGCTCGCCCAAAGGGGCCTTCCAGGGGCCAGGCGCCCCGACCTCACCGGCTTCCCGCTTGAAAGGATAGTGCCTTGGCCCTCAAGCCCCTCCGGATACACCTCATCCAGCCGGAAGGAAACGGCAGTCCCTTCCAGGCTCAATTCCTCCCCCGGAACTATGAACGATTGGATTGCTTTATCGGTTAGAGGGGCGAGGAGGAAGCTCAAAATCGCCACGAAAGCCCCGCCATAAAAAAGAAGCTTTAGAAGTTGCAAGGGGATTAGCCCATAAGCTTCAAAGTAAAAGCGAGTCCGCTCTCGGTACACCCTCGCTTTGTAGAAAGGCGGGGTAAGCGATGAGGAAAGCATTGCCGCTGCTTCCTTTGGAGGAAGAGCGACAACCAAAGTGCGGAAATTTTCTCCCCTCTCCAGCAGCTGGCGGGGGGAAAGCCCTCGGGTCTTGGCCCAAGAAATGGCCTCTTCAGCCATACGGATTGAAAGGTAAACGAGCCATATTCCTCCGACGATTCGCAGAGTTAGGGGGGCAAATTGGGGGAAAAGGAAAACAAGAGCTGAAGTAAAGAGCAAAGCTAAGCCTGTAGAGGGCCGATTGAGAAAATCCCAGAGGTAGCGGGAAGGCTCGTGCAAAGGCATTAAACCCTTGTCACATATTCCCCGGTGCGGGTATCAACTCGGACCACATCCCCTACGTTGATGAATAGGGGCACTTGGATTACAAGGCCTGTTTCCAGCTTGGCCGGCTTGGTGGCTCCCTGAGCTGTATCCCCCCGCACCCCTGGTTCTGTTTCTACTACCTTAAGGTCTACCGTCACCGGGAGCTCTACTTCAATAGGCTCATCCTCGTAGAACGATAGCTCCAAGGTCAAGCCTTCTACGAGGTATTTGACGGCATCGCCTAAAGCTTCGGCTTTAATAGCAGGCTGCTCGTAGGTTTCCAAGTCCATGAAATAGTAAAGGTCACCTTCTCGGTAGAGGAACTGGACCGTGCGGTTCTCCAGTTCCACATCCTCAACCTCATCACCCGAAAGGAAAGTGTGGTCAATGATTGCGCCGGTCCTCAAGTTGCGGAGCTTAGTCCTTATGAAAGCGTTTCCCCTTCCGGGCTTGTGGTGCTGGTATTCCAGAACTCTGTAGATTTCTCCGTCCAGCTTTATGACCGTTCCTCTCCTGAGAGCAGTTACCGGAATCACCCTCCAACCTCCGTTAGCAGGATTCGCTTAATATTATAGGCATTGAGGCAAAGAAGCGCAACTTCTTGTCGCTTTGGGGGTTGTTCCGGAGTCAGCGTTTTCCCACCCTCGTAGGCTTAGGGTTTGCCAGCGTTTTGGCTCCCACTCGTGGCGGGTGTGCTAATGGGGGCAACTCGCCCCCTCTTTTAAATTCTTGGGGGCACATCCCCCAAAACCCCCTGGGAGGGGGCTGCGCCCCCTCCACCCCTGCTGCCCACCCCCGTGGGCTTAGGGTTTGCCAGCGTTTTGCCCCCTCCAAGGCGAAAGGGGGAGAACCCTGCCAAAATTTTCCCCCTTCCCTCGCAGGGAAGGGGGGCAGGGGGTTAGGTCTGAAGGGCACATTCCCACGCCCCTTGGGAAGGGGCTGCAGGGGTTAGGGGGTTGGTGAACGTGTTTTGAGGGCTTCTTTTATCTTCTCTCTAAGCTGGTTTACGCTGAAGGGCTTGGTTAGATAGAGTGAGCCGGTGGAATGGAGGAAAGCCTCAGTGGCCGGAGTAAGAACGTCGCCAGTTATGAAGATGAAGCGGTTGGCAAGGTGCGGCTTGGAGGCCTTAACTTTCTCGTAAAGGGCAATCCCGCTGAGGCGAGGCAAACGCACATCCGAAATCACAAGGTCAAAGTCCTCCCCTTCCAAAATCCGCAAAGCTTGCTCTCCATCCCCCGCCACCTTAACCTCCATCCCCTCCTGGGCCAGTATGGTCCTAAGCACATTGGTTATAGCCACTTCATCTTCCACTACCAGGACTTTGGCCGAGGGAAGTTTTCCCTCCAGCTCCTTAAGGAGTTCCTCGGCCCACTTCACCTCCTCCCCAGCCGTTACCGGTATCTCTACGAAGAAGGTAACCCCAGGCTCAGGAGTATTGTTGCGGGCCCAAATCCTCCCTCCATGCTCTTTGACCAGATTGTAGGCGATGGCAAGCCCCATACCCGTCCCCTTCTCCTTGGTGGTGAAGAAGGGGTCAAAGATGCGGGACATGTGCTCCTTGGGGATGCCAGGACCATCATCGCAGAATTCAATCCGGATGAAATTTTCAGGTGTGAGGGAAGTCCTTACGGTTAGAGTCCCACCACCGTGGGCTTCATACATCGCCTGCTCGGCATTTATGATTATGTTCAAGAAAACCTGCTGAAGCTGCTGCGGGTCCGCTGATGTAGAGGGTAGGGAGGGGGAAAGCTCCTCCTTGACTTTTACGTTTTCCACTTTCATCTCGTAAGCTCTGAGGGCCAAGGACTTGCGGACGATTTCATTTATGTCAACGCTCTCCCTCTTAGGAGGGCGCCTGCGGACGAAGTCCAACAGGTTCTGGACGATTCCGGCCGCCCTACGGGCCTCCTCTTCTATCCATTTTAGGTTTTCCCTGGCCCTTTCTGGCATTGAGGGATCCATGCTCAGAAGTTGGGCATGCACCAGGACTGAGGTGAGGGGGTTATTTAGCTCATGAGCCACCCCGGAAATTAGCTCACCGATGGAGGCGAGCTTCTCGGCCTGGAAGAGCCGTTCCCTCAACTCCTTCTCAGCCGTTACATCCCTTATGGTATGGACAAAAGCAGCAATATCGCCTTGCTGGTCAAAGATTGGGAAAAGGCCAATGGATAGGACCCGCTTGAGGTAAGGTTCTTCAATTTCCTCCACCACGGGCTTTCGGGTTGTTAGCATTCTGCTAAAGGGGCAATGCGGAGGAGGGGCACTTGTGCCATGGACGAGGGAGTAGCATTTCAAGCCCCTTAGCTCCTCGGGGGAAGAGAAGCCTAAGAGCTGGGCGGTAGCCCTGTTAGCCCTCAAAATCGTCCAATCTTTATCGGCCACGAAAATAGCATCAGATACGGCATTGAAGGTCAATTCCCATTCTTCGCCTAACAAGCGGAGTTCAGAGGTCAGGCGAGCGTTATACATAGCCACGGCCGCTGCTGAGGCGAAGGCTTCAAGACGCCGGGCATCTTCCGGGGTAAACTGGCCGGGGCGGGTTCCATCCACGCACAGGAACCCAATGGTCTCGTCACCGAACTGGATGGGAGCAGCAACGTAGGAACGGAGCCATTCAAAGCCGGGGACTTTAACCCACTCCGGCTCGGATTCAGTGTCGGGGATGAGGACGGCTTTGCCGGTCTCAGCCATCCGCTTAAGGTTGGGGAAGAAGGTGAGGGTCATATCAATTACCTTATCAGCCACCCCAAATTTCTCATATCCCTGGGCTCGGGCTACTCTCACCTTTTCCCCTTCCAGGAACAAGACATTGAAAGCATTACCTGGGATTAGGGAACTGACGTACTTGAGGATTAGGTCCAGAATTTCCTCAAGGTTGAGGGTAGAGCTAAGTTCTATCGCAGCCTGGGATAGGGCTTCGGCCAGGAGGCGGGATTTGCGCTCGGCTTGGAGCAGGCGGATGTTCTCCAAAGCTATGCCCATGTAGTCGGCCAGGATTGTGAGGAGGCGGATGTCTTCGGGTCTGAAAGCATCTATCCTTTCATCTTCAACATTTATCACCCCGATAACTTGCCCCCTTGCCTTGACCGGGACATCCACTTCGGAGCGGGTAGTAAAGCCCCTTGTGGCCCGGATAAAGCGGGGGTCTTTTGTCACATCGGGGACGTATATCACCTCGCCGGAGCGGGCAGCGGCTACTGTAAGGCCTTTTTCCCCTTCTAAAGAAAGGGAAAACCCACCGGGAATTTCTTGACCTTTGATTGCCTTCAGGCGTAAGACCTTTTCCTCCCAGTCTGCTTCCAGGTAAGCAATGGCCTTAAACTCCAGGACCGAGCTGGCTATCTCCAGGACAGCCTGGATTACTTGGTCCTCATCCTGGGCAACGATGAGTTCCCGTCCAAGCCGGTGGATGGCTTCCATCTTGTCGGCCAATCCCTTTTCTCTGGTCACGTCCTGACGGCCCAAAACTGCCCAAGTGGTCCCGGGGACAGGGACGGCAAAGGCTCGGTAGCTCTTACCCCTTTCTTCCATCTCCCAGTAGACTGGCTTTTTTCCTTCCCGTGCCTCCCGAATTTTGCCTTCACACTTGGGGCTTTTCAGGAATTCAGAGCATGACTTTCCCAAGGCTTCTTGGAGGGTTAGCCCAAAATTGTCAAGGAAAGCCTTGTTAGCTGCGATTATGTTTAAATCATGGTCCAGGACGATAAGTTCCATGGGCAAAGCATCGGCGGAAGTGCGGAGGAGCTCCCTTTCCTCCTTTAGGCTTCGGTAAAGCCTGGCGTTATGGAAAGCCATTGCCACCAAGGAGGCTATGGATTCTAAAGCTGCGGCATCATCCGGGGTGAAAGCTCCAGGCTTGGTGTCCTGAAGGTCAATGGCCCCCAAGACTTTCCCCCTAAAGCTTATCGGCACGCAGATTTCGGAACCTATAAGCCCAGGGGGTACAGGGCCGGGTATGTAGCGTGGGTCCTTTGAGACATCGTTGCATAGGACTATTTCGTTGTGGGTTATGCTCCAGCCGATTATCCCCTGGGAAAGGTGTTGGCGGTATCCAGGCTCGGCAACTTGAGCATATTCTCCGGCCACCGCCTTAAGGACTGCGTATTCTCCTTCTACCGAGAAGAGCAAAACCCCATAATGCCCGAGTTTCTCCCATATCAGTTGCGTTATTTCCTGGAAAAGAATCTCAGGCTCAACCGGGATGATAACTCGGCGGGCTATCTCGTTCAATATGGAAAGCCTTTCAACCAGCCTGAGGGTGCGGCCGTAAAGGACAGCGTTGCGGAAAGTTAGGGCGAGGTAAGAGGCCAAAGCTGAGAGCATTTCGGCATCTTCCTGGGAATAGGAGGCTGGGGTGTAGGACTGGACTGAGATTACCCCTACCACTTTGTCCTCTACAATCATGGGGACACCGAGGTAGGAGCGCGGGGCCTTGCCAGTGCCCCAGAGGGAATAGGGGTAAGGTTCCTTTTCCAAGTCCGTTATGAGGAGAGGGGCTTTGGCGTTGATAACGGTTTGAGTCAGGCCTGGGGAGAGCTTACGGCGCTCCCTTGGCTCTTTTACCCCTTCATCCACCCGGATTATGAAATCCAGTTCCTCGGTTTCGGGGTAATACAGGGCGATGTAGAAGGCATCCATTGGCATGAATTTGGCGAGCTCCCTGTAGATAGCTTCGGCTATCGCTTCCAAATCCAGGGAAGAGGAGGCAGCTTGGGCTACAGAGGCCAGAATAGGCAGGTATTGTTCTGGGGGAAGAGCCGGTGGAGCCTTCTCCAAGGTTAAGATTATGGCTCCTTGCCCTTCCTCTGGGACGAAGGTTGGGGTGATAAGGACGGGGACTTTCTTACCGGTAGGGCAGATAAGTGTGGTCCTGAAGGGTTCGGGGGTAGTAGCCTTGGCGATGGTTTCCAGGGCCTTCTGGTCAAGGTTAGGGATGAAAGAGCTTACATCTTTCCCTTCCAGCTCCTCAAAGGAAGATTCGCATATTTCCAAGGCCTTTCGGTTGGCGAAAATTATCTTACCTTTGGGGGAAAGGGCCAGGATTCCGGTGGCTATTCCGTCAAGCCACGCTTGTAGAAGTTGCCCTCTCACTTTCTCTACCCCCTTTTAGGCTAAGGAAATTATACACCCAAAGGAGGGCAAAAACAAGGGCTTTAATGCGCAAAATGAGGGCAAAGCGGCGCTTTGCCCCAACATTGGGGTGATTGCTTCGGTGGCTTATGCTGCCCCTGTCATTGCGAGCCCCGAAGGGGTGAGCGATCTCCTTGCGGGTTCAGATGGTAGGCCTTGGGCGAAATCTCTTTCGGGCCAGGGGCCGTGCTGCGAAAGCTTGGCTAAGGACCAACCTCAGAGACCTCAACTTTCACCTGATAGCCTAAGCGTGAAAGGTAATCCTCAAAATCCTCCCAAGTCAAGCTGAACTTTTCCACATCGGCTAAGCCAAGGCGGCTGATGATGTCACGCAGGAGGTCAAAATACTCCTCTTCAAATTCCTCTTCCATCATCGCCTGTTCGGCCCAATTGACAAGCTCCTGTAAGGTTAGGCGATGCTGGAGGTAATCGGTTAACTTATTGGCAACTTCACGGCGTGTAATCATCGCGCTACTCCCCCTTAATCTTCTTATGGCCTTTATCTATTGGATACTTCTCGTGGATTTCCACCAACTCACCTCGCTCGTTGTAAATTTCTTGGTAAAATCTAAGCGTCCTTTCCTCGGCATCAACTTCCTTCACGTACCTTGCTTTCCATCCGGATCGGCCCATCACCTCAAGCCAATATCGCCTTCCACCTCCGGGTAGTTCTTCCCATGCTCCGAACTTCTTCTCATTCTGCTTTCGTTTTCGCTCATTCACCTGGCTAACACCTGGCAAAAGTTACATCCTTTTCTGGGTTATAATGATAACACCCAAATAAAAGCCTGTCAAAAGTAGGCAGGCCTTCCCCAATTTTGCCCACCCTCGTGGGCTTAAGGTTTGCCAGGGTTTTGGGTCCCACTCGTGGCGGGTGTGCAAGAGTTGGCAACTCGCCCCTTCTTTGAAAATTTTGGGGGCACATCCCCCAAGCCCCCTGGGAGGGGGCGAAGCCCCCTCCACCCCCAGCTTAAATGAAGGTCGGCGCAGGCCGACCTTTTTCAAAGAGGCTGACTTCAGTCGGCGTGAACGGGACACCCCCCACAACCCCCCGCCAGGGGGCTTCGCTCCCCTGGACCCCCCTTTTGCCCACCCTCGTTGGCTTAAGGTTTGCCAGCGTTTTGGGTCCCACTCGTGGCGGGGTTGCTATTGTGGGCTACTCGCCCCCTCTTTTGGGTTTCGTGGGGGGACACCCCCCACAACCCCCCGCCATGGGGGCTTTGCCCCCCTGGACCCCCCTTTTGCCCACCCTCGTAGGCTTAGGGTTTGCCGGCGTTTTGGGTCCCACTCGTGGCGGGGTTGCTAATGCGGGCTACTCGTCCCCTCTTTTGGTTTCGTGGGGGGACACCCCCAAGCCCCCCGCCATGGGGGCTTTGCCCCCCTGGACCCCCCTTTTGCCCACCCTCGTAGGCTTAGGGTTTGCCAGCGTTTTGGGTCCCACTCGTGGCGGGGTTGCTAATGCGGGCTACTCGTCCCCTCTTTTGGTTTCGTGGGGGGACACCCCCAAGCCCCCCGCCATGGGGGCTTTGCCCCCTGGACCCCCCGTTTGCCCACCCCCGTGGGCTGAGGGTTTGCCAGGGTTTTGCCCCCTCCGAGGCGAAAAGGGGAGAACCCCGCAAAATTTTCCCCCTTCCCTCGCAGGGAAGGGGGTCAGGGGGTTAGGTCGGAAGGGCCCATCCCCCTCCCCCGGTTTAAAAAACCCCGGCCAGGAGGCCGGGGTATGGGCTTCAAGGAACGATGCGGGTCCCAGTCTCGCCTCTCAGAGCTCGGGTTATGTTTTCGGGGCTGGTGATTATGGCTTCCTTCCCACCTTGCTCCAGGTAGCTTATTATGGCCTTTATCTTCGGCCCCATGCTCCCCGGCGGGAAGTGCCCTTCATCATAGTAACGCTTGGCTTCCTCTAAGGTCATCCGGTCAAGCCAAACCTGGTTCGGTTTTTTGTAGTTCAAGGCCACCTTTTCCACCGCCGTGCTTATGAGGAAAAGGTCGGCCTTTATCCCAACCGCCAGGAGGCTTGAGGCCAGGTCCTTATCAATCACGGCCTCAACCCCTTTGAGGGAACCATCATCCAGCCTGATGACCGGTATGCCGCCTCCGCCTACGGCTATCACCACAAATCCTTGGTCCACAAGCGATTTTATGGCGTCAAGCTCCACGATTTCCAAGGGATAGGGGGAAGGGACTACTCTCCTCCAGCCCCTGCCGGCATCTTCCATGACGTCCCACCCTTCTTCCTCCTTGCGCTTCAGGGCTTCCTCTTTGCTCATGAAGGGCCCAATAGGCTTTGTCGGGTTCTGGAAAGCAGGGTCATTCCGGTCAACTACTACTTGGGTGACTACGGTTACCGCTTGCTTCTTCATCCCTTTTTTGAGGAAAGCATTGTACAGGCATTGCTGGAGCATGTAGCCGATGGCGCCTTGGGTATCGGCTCCGCAGGAGTCAAGCGGGACGGGGTGGAGGACGTGGCGGGCGAGTTCGGAGCGCAGAAGGATGAAGCCTACTTGGGGCCCGTTCCCATGGGTTATGACTACATCCCAGCCTTCTTCAATCATCCCGGCTATGTGCCAAGCCGTCTCGCAAGCAGTTGCGAACTGATCGGGGACAGTCTGATGCTGCGGGTCTTTTATCAAGGAATTTCCGCCAATGGCTACTACTGCTAACCCCTTTCTGCCCATTTTACATCCCTCCTGAAGAGATTTTCCTTTAACCCACCCCCGTTGGCCGAGGATTAACCAGCGTTTTGGGTCCCACTCGTGGCAAGTTTGCAGGGGTGGACTAATCACCCCCAGTTTAAAACTCTGGGGGGACACCCCCTGGACCCTTCCTTGGCTTTGGGTCCCAATCGCAGGCGGGGGCATTACCAGTTAGCCATGGTCAGGACCATTATGGCTTTTTGGACGTGCAGTCGGTTTTCGGCTACGTCGTAGATGCAAGAGCGAGGGCCACTGGCTACTGCATCCGTAACCTCATGCCCCCGGTCCACAGGCATTGGGTGGGTGAAGATGGCATTGGCAGTGCGCTTCATCTTCTCTTCATCGCATATCCATTCGGTGTAGTGGAGGGCCTTTTCAATTTCCTCCTGCTTGTGGAAGACCCCATCCCTGTAGGCTTGGGGGCTCATCCAGTTGCGGGAGTAGACCACGTGGGCCCCTTCGTAGCCGGAAACGGGGTCATGGACGATTTCAAACGAAGTGCCGTTAGCTCGGCAATTGGCCTTGACTTGCTCAATTACCTCGGGGTCCAAGTCGTAGCCTTCGGGGTAGGCCAAGGTTACGTGCATGCCGAAGCGGGAGCCTATGAGGAGGGCTTCCTGGACCGAGCACCAAGAGCGGGCCAGGGCGCCGTGCCCCCAAATCACCAGGAGCTTCTTCCCCCGGATTGATTCGGGGTCAAGGGGCTTGCCCACCCCTTTCCCCCACCATTCCATCCATCCCATTACGTCGGCCAGGCCTTGGCAGGGGTGGAATTTGTCATCGGCCATGTTGATGACGGGGATGTCGGCATAGTAGGCGTATTCCCTTATGAGCGCATCGCCAGCTCCGTAGTAGGGGATTTTGTCCTCCAGGACCCGGATGCCGAGGCCTGCGGCATAGCGGCTCATGACTTTGGCTGCATCTTCAATCGTTTCACCGGCGGTCTTTTCCGTCTTCAAGCGCATAGTTTCGGGGACGAGGTACTGGGCGTGGCCTCCGAGCTCAGTTATGGCTGCCTCAAACGAGATGCGGGTGCGGACTGATGGGTTGTAAAAGAACATGAGGAAGGTCTTGCCCTTGAGCGCTTCGCTCCAGCGGGGGGAGAAGCGCTCCCTCTTCATTTTGGCTGCCAGGTCCAGGACAGCCCAAAGCTCTTCCAGGCTCCATTCCTGAGTGCAAATCAAGTCCCTTCCGTACAGGTCCATAGCTCACCTCCAAAGCAAAATTAATGCTTCCCCTTGTGGGGTCATTGCGAGAATGCTAAGCACCCGAAGCAATCTCCAACCGCCGGGAGGGAGATTGCTTCGCCTTTAGCTCCACAGCAAAACGCCCTCCCTTTCAGCATCATACATCAAGGTCCCGACAAAATTTTTGAGTTCTTCGTATTTCCTTTGCGAAGTAATTATCACTTCATAGGACTCTCCTTCAACTTCTGCAAGCATTTTGTAGATATTACCTAAAATTTCCCTCTTGTGGCTAAGCGGAAGGTCTTTATCAATCACTACCAAAAGGTCCCAATCGCTATCCTCCCTGAAATCGCCCCTCGCCCTTGAGCCAAAAAGTATTATTTTCAGAACCTTCATCCCCTCTTTCTCAATTTCATCCCTAATTACTTTTAGCGCCTTTTCCGTTTTCATAATCACCCTAAGCTTTTTTCTTCACCAAGACCGTCCATTGGCCTTTCTGGACCACTTCCCCCTTTTGGTTGAGCAAAGTCACGTCAAATACTACAACTCCCCCCAAGCCGGGCATTTCCCTCTTCCGGGCTACGGAGGCTTCCAGGTGGACGGTGTCTCCAATCCTTATCGGGGCTTTGAATTTCCAATCCAAGCTAAGGAAAGCCTCCACTGTCCCTTCCAGAAAGCCCAGGCGGGAGGCCAAGCCAGAGGCGACGGCAAGGCCCAGAAGGCCATGGGCAATCCTCTCACCGAATGGCGTGGATTTGGCATACTCGGCATCGGTGTGGAGCTGGTTCCAATCCCCTGAAAGGGCTGAGAATAGCACTATATCGGCTTCGGTTATGGTCCGCCCCGGGGAACGGACGCTCATCCCTTCAGTTATGTCTTCAAAGTAAAGCCCTCGGTTCATCTTTACCCTCCGATGAAAATCAAGGGCAAGGCCAGAAGGAGCAGGAGGCTCCACCCGGCGTAGAACGGCATCGCTTGAGCGAAAGTCTTGTGGGCCGCGGTAGCCCATTCTTCTCCGGCTCTGCTCTCTCGCCAGAGCAAAATTGCCAATAGGGCCGTGTTCAGGATGTTCCACCCTATCACTGTTAGCCGGTTCGGGGTTAGGCCATCCCACCGGGTGCGGTAAATTATGGCCGAGAAGGCATACAGGCTTATGATTATGGCTAAGATGACCAGGACCAGGCGCCCACGCCTGAGCCAGCGGTTGAGGCCTTCGGAAATCTCCTCCCCCCTTACTGGGACGGTCCAGAGGAGAAGGCCCACTACCGCAAAGAGCATGGCATTGTAAGCTATGAGGGCTTCGCGGTTGAAAAACGGCCTCATGAAGTTGAATGGGATTAAGGCTATGTAAGCGATTAGCACCAGGATTGAGGGGATGATGAAGAGGCGAAGGAGGAGGGTGACGAACCGGAAGAGGCCGGCGAAGTTCTGCTCCCTAAGGCGGCGCATAGGCTCATAGATTGAAGCCACCGCCAGCACCGGGATGCATCCTGCCAAGCCCATGAAGAAAATTCGTTCAATCGGCTCAGGAAGGGAAAAGAAGAAGGTGTGGAAAAGGCCAAAGGAGATAGCAATGAAGATTCCGAGGACTATGCCCATTAATCCACCCATCACTAAGGCTTCTAAGGATTTGGCCAGAAAGGCAAACCGGCTTTCCACGTCATCTTGCCCTTTGAGGACGTAGAGGCCCAGGGCTGCCCAGGAAAGTGGGATAAGGTGGATTGCTCCGAGGTTGAGGTATTGCTTCCAGAAGATTTCCTTCTTTATTAAGAAGTCGGCGAAGTAAACCCAGGAGCTGGCCAAGGCCAAGGCAACCATTAGGAGGACGAAGCGGCTGAGGAACTGGCGGTGGAGGAGGAAGAGGTAGAGGAGGATGAAAGCGGCGCAGATTGGGGCCCAGTAGAGTAAGAATAAGGGAATTTGCTGGCGGGCTACCAATCGGTAGTCCGATATACCCCAGAATACGAACCCACAGGGTATAGCCAAGAGCACAGCGTAGAGCCAATGGTAGGGCAACCGGCCGAGTGCTGCGCCTGCGGTGGTTTCTTCTCTGAGCCGGTAATGCCAAGCGGCAAGCAAGAGGTTCTGAGGGTTTGCGGAGTAAAGTTCACCTATTGCTTTAGCGAAGAGGCTGCCTTCCCCCTTTTGCAAGGCTTGGCGGTAAAGCTTCTCCAAGCCTTCGGGGTCTTCTAACTTGGCCGAAATCTCGGCAACATACTCCGCAGGCATGCTCTAAACCTCCCTTTAGAGTTGAGCAAATTATACTGATTATCAAGGCTTAGGGCAAAATGAGGGATTCTGAGAGTGGGCCACGATTCTGTCGGGCATCCTTCCTTTCAGGAGGCCTATTTTGGGGGCTTGGCTTTCAAGGCTTGCCAGATGAGCTCACGGCTTTCCCACAAGTAGGAATCTCCCTGGCCCTTTGCACGCAAAATTGGCTCAAGGTAACGGAGATTTTGTACCCGAACCCCCCGGACTATTAAGTCCTTTGGGACAAGGGCACGGGAAAAGACCACTATTCCCTCCACCCATGGTTCTCGCCCCACTACTTCCCGAAGCCGCCCTTTGAGCCAGAAAACATTCCGCAAGACCTGTTCAATGGGGTCTTTCTCCATGGGGTGCCCGTTCAGCAAAATGCTATCCCCGGCTGCTGTAACTTTTCCTCGGTGCGATTTGGTTTCCAATAGAAAAATCCGGCCTTCTCTTGTAATCACGAGGTGGTCAATGTTCCCATAAGGGCTTTCAATATCGTGTATGACGAAGAAATCTTCTCCCAGCCTTTCCAAAACACGACCTACCTGCTCTTCGGCATAGGCTCCTTTTTCCGCTCGGCGGACAGCGCGTTCACCGCGCCTGGCGATCTTATCCAGAAACTCCGCCCCCATCCGGATGATTAAAAGGAGCACGAACATTCCAATCCCCCCAATGCCCAGGGCTTGGCTTTTTACGAGGAATGAAAGCAACACAAGCAGGATAGCAAATCCTACCAAGAGCACTTTTATCAAATTCTTCATACGCCGCTCGGCCATAGCTCTTGTAGATGCTCCGGCTTCTGTTGGTGCCGGTGCTGGCCTTGGGGGGATTAGCATGAGGACGAAAAGGCCGATAATTGCCGTTAGGCCCCATAGAATGAGGAGGACTTCCAAGGGAAGGCCAAGCAAATCTTTTACTGAGGCCCCTAAAACTTGTCCGATTAGTCCCAAGACCCCGGCCAGAAGCCCCAAAAGCGTCATTTCACGAATGTTTCCCCACTGTCGCTTTCGGGGGTCTAAACCCGCCAGGCGATAGATGAGAGCCCCTAACAGTGCCATGCCTACCGATAATACCCCCAAAATGCTCAAGATGCCTCGGAGCAAGCCCAGGATATCCGCCAGAAGTTCTTTTAGGCTTACCATAATTTCCTCCTGCCAAAATTTTGGGCGGAATACCTCGTCCCAGTAAGTATACCAAGCCATTTCAACCCAAAGCAAATCGCTCATATTGGGGTAGTGTGCTTGTGAGGGGGGCTTCGCCCCCCTGGACCCCCCTTTGCCCACCCCCGTTGGCTTAGGGTTTGCCAGCGTTTTGGGTCCCACTCGTGGCGGGGTGGCTAATGTGGGCAATTCGCCCCCTCTTTTTTATTCTGGGGGCATATCCCCCGAACCCCCTGGGAGGGGGCTTGCGCCCCCTCCACCCCCAGTTTAATCAAGGTCGGCGCAGGCCGACCTTTTTCAAAGAGGCTGACTTCAGTCGGCGTGAA
>Ga0123519_10009026_pt1 | contig 15087 bp, 13 predicted proteins | sample YelNatPaOPRAMG02_FD_87396 | JGI IMG/M metagenome (GOLD analysis project Ga0123519, IMG submission 87396) | Hot spring microbial communities from Yellowstone National Park - Yellowstone National Park OP-RAMG-02 (version 2) | ecosystem: Environmental > Aquatic > Thermal springs > Hot (42-90C) ...
AACGCCGATTACGATTGGAGCCAGCACCGGCAAGAGACCGGGGGCGATCATACCTCTCAGGGCAGCTCTGGCTGTGATGTCTACCGCTCTGGCATAATCAGGTCTGGCGGTGCCCTTCATGATTCCGGGATTTTCTCTGAATTGACGCCGCACTTCCTCAATGATTTTAGAAGCAGTTTTGCTAACAGCCCGAATTGCCAGTGAGCAGAAGAAATAGACCAGCATAGCCGCCAGCAGTGCACCTACGAATACATCCGGCTTTGCAAGGTTAACGTTTTCGAAGAAAGGAATTTCACGGAGAATAGCAACCCTTTCCAAGTAAGCCTGGAAGAGCAGGAAGGCTGCCAGTCCTGCAGAGACCATAGCGTAACCTTTGGTCAGTGCCTTGGTGGTGTTACCGACTGCATCGAGGCGGTCGGTAATTCTCCTGACTTCAGAACCAGCATGGGCAAATTCGTTGATGCCGTTGGCATTATCGGTAATGGGACCGAAGGTGTCTTCAGTAAGGATAAAGGCACAGGTCATCAGCATACCCATGGTAGCGATGGCAGTTCCGAATGCGCCGGAAGCCATCGGGGTCAGGTTCTCCGCACCGACCAGGGCTCTGGTTCCCAGGTAATATGAGGCCAGCAAAGCCACGCCGATGATAATGGCGGTCAGCACCGTGCTTTCAAAGCCGACCGAGACGCCGGTTACAATATTGGTTGCCGGTCCGGTCTTGGAGGCTTCAACAATAGACCTGACTGGTCTATATCTGCCTTCCGTGTAATACTGGGTGACAAAAACTACCACCACGCTGGTAAGGATACCGATCAATCCAGCACCTGCCAGCCAGCCCCATCCTCCCGGTGCGCTACCGAGCATAGCCCAGACAGTCAAAATCATTCCGATAGCACTGATAGCTACCGAGACGTAATAACCCCGGTTGAGGGCATTCATCGGGTTTTCATCGCCGCGGATGTGTACTGAAAGCAAGCCGATCATGCAGGCGATAAGACCGAAGGAACGTACGACGAGTGGGAAGAGTATCCAGCCGATCTGGTTGGTGGTGATATAGAGTGCGATGCCGAGCACCATAGCACCGATATTTTCGGCAGCCGTGGATTCAAACAGGTCAGCTCCACGACCTGCACAGTCACCCACGTTGTCACCGACCAAATCTGCGATCACGGCTGCATTGCGGGGGTCATCTTCTGGAATACCGGCTTCGACTTTACCGACGAGATCGGCACCCATATCGGCGGCTTTGGTATAAATACCACCGCCAAGCTGGGCAAATAATGCAACAAAACTGGCTCCGAAGCCGAATCCAAGAATCAGGTGGGGAGCCACCGCAGGATGGCTGGCACCACCAAAAGCAAAGAAAATAATAGTAACGCCGATCAGACTGAGAACCACAATCAGGAAACCGGGTACAGCGGCACCGCGCATCGCTGTCTGAACGGCTTCGTTCAGGCTTCTCTGCGAAGCGGCTGCGCAACGGACGTTGGATTTAACGGCAATGATCATGCCGATGAATCCAGCAATACCCGAGCAGACTGCACCCACCAGGAAGGCAAGTCCTGTCCTCCAGGCGAAACCGAAAGCTGAAATTGCAACCGAGGTATCATGGATGTTCAGACCTTTTTCACCGTGGAGGACCCCCACAATGACTGCAATAATGATGGCAACGATAATGGAGATCATTCCGATGGTGCTGTACTGACGCTTCAAGAAAGCCCAGGCGCCTTCATAAATCATATCGCCTACTTTCTTCATTTCTGGCGTCCCTGTACTGCGCCTGAGTGTGCTGATTATCAGCCATATGGCAAAAATGACTGTAATCGCACAGGCTGCTGGTACCAACCAAAAAATTCCAGGCATTTTCCCTCCTTTTAAAGTTCTCCGGGTTTAGTAGTCCAAAACACTAAAAATCACCCTTTGGACACCTGATCGTCCGCCGGATGAGTGCGACCCCAATTCTGCCAGAATTTTCAGTCATTATAATACTACTAAGAAGATAGCGGGTCAATGTTCGAGCAGGTATTTAAAACATGAGGAATACGTAATCCAGTCCAGATTGCCAAGCTGGTTAAGCAGAAAGACTAAGCCATCAAACCATTATTTGTGTTCTATCATGCCGTCTTTGAGCCAGATTACGCGGTCGACGTATTTCTCGTCTTCAGGTTCATGGGTGACCATGACGATAGTTTGTCCTGATTCCTGGTTGAGTTTTTTGAAAAGGTCAAGGATGATTCTTGAGGAGGTTGCATCCAAGTTGGCGGTTGGCTCATCGGCAAAAAGGATACCGGGACTGTTGATCAGCGCTCTGGCAATGGCGGCGCGCTGTTGTTCACCACCTGAGACTTCGTGTGGATAATGCCTGATGCGCGGCCCCAGCCCGACCGTTTCCAGAATTGCTGTGGCGCGCTGCTTGAAATGGTTTTCTCTACCGAGACAGATAGCCGGAATATAAACATTCTCCAGCAGGGTTAGCTCAGAAATCAGGGAAAATTCCTGAAACACATATCCCAGCCGGTTAAGACGGAATTTTGCCTGTTCTTCCGCAGTCAGTTTCAGCACGTTCTGGTTATCAATATAGATTTCTCCACTGGTGGGAGCATCCAGCAGCCCCAGAAGATGTAACAGGGTGGATTTTCCGGAACCGCTTCTGCCCATGATGGCTATGAATTCTCCGGTTCGGATTTCCAGGTTAATATCTTTCAAAGCGTGAACGGCAGTCGGCCCTTTGCCATAGATCTTGTTTAGATTGTGCACTTTGATCATTGATCCTAGTTCCCCCAGATTGCCCTGATAATACTGTGGCGGGTGATATTAAGAACGGGGAAGATCCCCGCCAGGACGGAAGCAAAAATTAATCCGATTACCGCATTGCGAATATTGCCGGGTTCGATTGCCAGGCTGACCAGTCCGATCGGTAGATCGATTGGATGACTATCAAAAATCGGTTTGATAATGTAGCCGAAGATCAGCCCCCCGATAATAATCCCGGAAATACCATAAAGCAGAGCCTGTAGCAGATACGAACCCATTACCACCTTGCGATTGATACCTATTGCGCGCAATATGCCGATCTGTCTCCTCCGGTTGGCTACATTGATGTAAATGACGATAAACATTACCACACCGGCAACCAGCAAGCCAATTCCTCCGATTAAAGAAGCTACCACACCAAAGCTGGAAACGATGTTGCCGATTCCGCCGCCGTAATCCGACCAGGAGCGCACCTGCGGGCCGGTAAGCAATGTGCCAAGTTTTGAAATAACCTGCTGTTCCTGGGATGAATTATGAAGGCGGATTAGAATCTGACTGGTAGCATCCTGATCTGAGGGTAAATTCAGGGCTGAAGCCAGCTCAGGCCGGTTTACGAAGGCCAGATTATTGGCGTTGCCGCCTCTGGCTTTGAAAATCCCTTTAACCTTGTATTGTCGTTCTGTGCCCGTAGGAAAAACCAGAGTGATGGAATCGCCGATCTTTACTCCGCCAAGAGTAAGAAAATCCTTGCTTTCAGCCTGCTCTCCGCCGGCAATTTCCACCCCCAGCACGATTTTATCCGTATCTCCAGGTTCAAGATAGGAGCCGGAGATCATGGATTGAGCAATTGTGGTTACCCGCGTTTCTTTTTCCGGATCTATGCCGATTACATTCCAGTTTCCAGTTTTCTCTTCTTTGAGAGAAGTATTCCCGGGGATGTATTCAAACATGGCGGTGCTGTTGATGTGGGGAGCAACACCGGCAATTGCAGCTTCTCCGGAAATTTTTTGCAGGATTTGACCCGTATCATTCAGAAAGAGCGAACCTTCCGGCGGATCGATGATTATGTGACCGAAGAGGGTATTGATCTGCTCCTTATTAATTGCCTGGGTGACTCCTGACATAATGGAAGGTGTCAGGATGAGGTTGGCAAAACTCAGTGACATCACCAGGATGATCAATGCCAGTGTCCAGCGGCTTCCTTTTAGAATGGCTTTATATGCCAGAAAAAAAGCCAGTTTCAAATTGCCCATAATTTGTATTTTCCCCTGGCCAAAGCTGCAACCGGAAATATTGCTGGTCCCATCACCTCACCCATCCAGGGATATCTACCGGGGGATGCTGGAGGTATCTTCGAAGTACCTGATTAATCTGATAAGAACCTGCGGCAGTCCGTCAGCCATGTCCTGTTATTCTTGAAAAAGCGGTTTCACTTTTAGTCTATACCACGCAGGGTTTCGGGGCAAATTTGCCTAGATTATCTAGGCTCTTGCGAGATGGGGATTAGCTTCAGGAATTTCACTTTTTAGGAGTAAAGTTGTATTATAAAGAAAATCCCCAGCTAAAAATCATATTGGATAAATTTATGGAAAAGGAGCTTCAAGACCATGGAAAAAGGTGAAACAAAGATTGTTCGGACTACTGCCTGGTCGCCTGGTTGCGGTTCCCACGGTGGCTGCGGGTTCAAGCTCTTCGTGGAGAACGGCAAACTGGTCAAGGTTGAGGGCGATGAGAACCATCCCTGGAATCAGGGCAGGGTGTGTCCCAAGGGGCTGGCTATAATCCAGTATGTTCACCATCCCAACCGGGTTCGGCATCCTTTGAAGAGGGTGGGAGAACGTGGAGAGGGGAAATGGCAACAGATAACTTGGGAAGAGGCATTTGATATCTGTGAGAAGAAGCTTAAGGAAATCCGTGAAAAATACGGCGCAGAATCAGTCATATTCGGACAGGGCACGGGTCGGGACATCGGCGGTCCGATTACCTATCTGGCTTATGCTTATGGTAGCCCCAACTGGGTGCAGATCGGTCTGGCAGGGCACTCGTGCTATACCCCTAGACAGGGAGCCATGTTTGTAACCAACGGCGATTATACCATGGCCGATTGCGCTCAATTTTTAGAGAAACGTTATGCCGATCCCCGATGGAGAAGACCTAATGTAATTATCAACTGGGCTCAAAATCCGGTAAACGGTTGCTTTGATGGATTCTACGGTCACTGGATCGTGGATTGCATGAAAATGGGTTCCAAATTAATCGTGATTGATCCGCGTGTGACCTGGCTGGCGAGCCGGGCAGAAATCCACCTGCAGAATCGACCCGGTACCGATGGAGCCATTGCTCTGGGCATGCTGAATGTCATTATCAATGAAGGGCTTTACGACAAAGAATTCGTCGAGAAATGGTGTTACGGTTTTGACAAACTCAAGGAGAGAGTACAGCAATATCCGCCGGATAAGATGGCTGAAATCGCCTGGGTGAAGAAGGAAGATTTGATACGGGCTGCCCGTCTCTATGCTCAGAGTAAGCCGTCGGCCATTCACTGGGGTGTGCCCATTGATGGCAATCCTCAGGGGACAGTGGTTGCCCAGGCTATTGCACATCTCTGGTCAATCACCGGTAATATTGATATACCCGGCGGAAACGTAATCGCCAAATCGGCTTTCGGCGTTACAACTTATCCATTCAGCACTCAGGAAATGCTGGATTTATACGGTGAGGAACTGGTCAAAAAGCTGAATGAAAAAAGAATTGGCTGCGACCGCTACCCGATGGTTAAGAACTTCAGAGGCTGGGGGCAACCGGATGTCCTGCTTGAGCAATTAGAAACAGGCAAGCCGTATAAAATCCATGCTGCTTGGATTCAGACTTCTAACCCGATCGGTGGGCAGGCTGGCGATCCGAAGAGGCACCTGGAAGCTCTGAAAAAGCTGGATTTCATCGTGGTAGTGGATACCTTCCAGACTCCCACCAGCATGGCACTGGCAGATATTTTCCTGCCGGCGGCCGCGATATCCGAGAAAGAGAGTTTCCGCAACTGGTGGTGGCCTCTGACCTGCATCGTTAAAGCCTGTGACGCAGGTGATTGTAAATCCGACTGGGAAATCAACCTTGAAATGGCCAAGCGGGTGAGTGAAAGACCGATCCCGTACAAGACGGTGAAAGACCTGATCAACGACCGGTTGAAGCCGGCGGGCATTACGTATGATGAGCTGGCTGCCCGCGGAAGCTGGATTGCCCCGCAGGAGGGTCCGAGTGTACCTTACTACAGATACGAAAGAGGGTTGCTCAGAAAGGACGGCAAACCCGGATTCAATACGCCCACAGGTAAAGTTGAGCTGTATGCCACCAAATATGAAGAATGGGGGCTTGATCCGCTGCCTTACTTTGAAGAACCGCCTCAGAGTCCCATCTCGACTCCTGAGCTGTGGAAGAAATATCCGCTGATTTTTGCCAGCGGTCGCCGCATGCCGGTCTTCTTCCATTCTGAGCACAGGATGATCCCCTGGTTGAGGGAGATTGTGCCGGATCCCGTAATTGAGGTTAATCCCCAGACTGCCAAAGAACTGGGTATCGTGGATGGTGAATGGGTCTATGCTGAGAACGATCTCGGCAGAGCTAAATTCAAGGTTCAGATTACTCCCACTGCGCATCCCAGAATCGTTTCAGTTGGACACGGCTGGTGGCTGCCCGAAACAGATGGCAGGGCTCCTAATCTCTTCAGCACCTGGGAACATAACTGCAATCAACTGGTGCCCATGGGTACTCAAAGCCGTTCTGGTTTCGGTGGAGGCGCTTATAAAACCTGCCTTTGCCGTATTACCAAAATAAAGAGTTAGGAGAATTAAGATGCCGAAAAAAGCTTTAATGATAGACTACGAGTATTGTTCCGGGTGCCATTCTTGCGAGGTGGCCTGCAAGCAGGAGCATAATTATCCGGTGGGCAAGGGCGGAATCCGGATGAATGAGATAATCACCGAACTGCCGGATGGTAAGTTGCGTATTGATTACCTGCCTTTCCCTACTGCTTACTGCGATCTCTGTGCGAACAGGGTCAGCAAAGGAGAGCAGCCTGCCTGCGTCAAACACTGCCAGGCTCAGGTGATGTATTACGGTACGGTAACCGAGCTGTCCAGGATAATGGATGAAAAATCGCATTGTGTAATGTACACGCCCAGGTAAGCAATCGGCAAAAAATTCAGTCCCGACTTCCCAAAAAAGTCGGGACTGAATTTTTTTAAAGTCATTCCAGCAAGTTTAAGCGGCTTCGTCTGTTTCTTCCTGAAATTCTTCTTCAGCGTTCGCGATTTCTATGCGCGCCATTTCCGAAAGGAGCAGTTCGCATTCCTGGCAGATGAGATATTTAAAGGTACTGCCATCTCCCATATCAACCAGGATTTCCATGAGATCTATCTCCGCCAGACTCACCTGATCCTTCTCGTTTTCAGAAATGAGAATGCTCTTCTCCCCCTCCTGCCGTTTGCAAAGATAGCACTGCGGCTTCGGATCAGGCAGATTTATTCCGGCTTTTTCAGCTTCATCCAAGGCTCTGGCTTCTTTTTCCAGTTCTTTCATGGTCAAGCCGGTAACAATCATGTTGATTTTCTTTTTCTTGCCCATTTTCTAAATCTCCAGCTATTGATGCTGTAATCATACAACAAATAGTTATTTCCCAGCAACAGGATATTGCGGAAGCGATTTAATCTATTTGAAACATTTGAGAAGTAAAATAATTAAAGCAATTACCGGGATACTCGAACAGTCTGAATTTGAAGATTAAAGGGTAATCATGATATGATTTTCCTATCATGGTATTATCACCGGTCTGCAATCGGATGTTGAATTTCATGGGAGAGAAAGGGGATGCCGAAGATTTATTTTATCGATGTCACCAATCGCGATGGGGTGCAAACTGCAAAATTGGGACTTTCCAAAATTGAAAAAACCCTGATTAACCTGTATCTGAACCAGATGGGGATTTCACAGTCGGAGTTCGGTTTTCCCACCACACATCATGAAACGTTATACCTCAGGGCAAACCTTGAACTGGCAAAAATGGGGGTTTTGAAGCCGATCCGTCTGGAAGGATGGGTGCGTGCGATAGTACCGGACGTAGAACTGGCTTTTAAGAGGGTGCCCGAGATTCGTCATCTCAATCTTTCCATCTCCACTTCCGATCAGATGATCAACGGAAAATTCAAGGGTAAAATGAGCAAGGATGATGTGATCCGGGAAATGACCGATGCGGTTGATGCAGCTAAAAAACTGGGTTGCGAGACTGTGGGTGTGAATGCTGAAGATGCATCGCGTACCGATCTGGATTTCCTGATTAAATTCGGTCTGGCAGCAAAAGCTCACGGTGCAGACAGGTTGAGATACTGTGATACGCTGGGTTATGACAATCCGTTCACGATTTATGAAACGGTAAAGAAACTCGCAGAAGCGATCCAGATGCCGATTGAGATACACTGCCATGGCGATCTCGGTATGGCTGTGGCAAATTCGCTGGCTGGCGCCAAGGGAGCTCTAGACGGCGGGCAGGACGCATACATCAATACCACCATCAATGGCATCGGTGAAAGAGCCGGTAATGCTGATCTGGTGGCAGTGATACTGGCGGTCACCAAGTCCAAGGGATTTGCGGAGAAATATGAACTGGGTGATAAGATCAACCTTTCAATGTCATACAAAATTGCCAAATTCGCCAGCTACGCTTTTGGTATTCCCATCCCCATCAATCAGCCCGGAGTGGGTGCCAATGCCTTTGCCCATGCCTCCGGCATCCATGCGGATGGCGTGCTGAAAGATCCCCAGAATTACGAGCTGTATGGCTACGAGGAACTGGGGCGTGGAGAACCGGAGTTTGTAGAAACAGGGCGTGAAATCTGCGCAGGGCAGTACAGTGGGATTTCCGGCTTCAGCCATATTATGGGTAAGATGTCGGTCTGTTTTGCCAGCAGGGAAGAAGCCAATGAGGTTCTGGAACTGGTCAGGTATGCCAACGTGGAATCGCATAAGCCTCTGGTGGAGGATGAACTGCTGTTTATTGCAAAATATCCAAAGATCGCAAAACAATTATTGACTTTAACCCCACTGGAAGATTGAGCAGGTTGACCGCGGAAAAACAAAGCCTTCTGGAGATCTACAGGCGTCTTTTTGCCCACTTTGGCCCCCAGCACTGGTGGCCGGCAGAGGAACCTTTCGAGGTCATTGTCGGAGCGATACTGACGCAGTCCACCACCTGGACCAGCGTGGAAAAAGCCATCAGCAATCTTAAAAAAGCCGGCTTGCTTTCTCCCGCTGCTTTGAGAAGTATTCCTGCCGGAAAGCTGGCGGAGCTGATTCATTCCTGCGGTTATTTCAATGCCAAGGCGGTGAAATTGAAGGCTTTTGCCGAATGGCTGGGTGTGCAATACCATGATAGCCTGCAGGAGATGTTTGCGCGTGATACCCTTGAGCTGAGGGACGAACTGCTGCAGGTGCATGGTATCGGAGAGGAAACCGCCGATTCAATTCTCCTGTATGCGGGTAACAAGCCGGTCTTTGTGATCGATGCCTATACTCGCCGGATTATCGAGCGTACAGGTATCAATCCGGGCGGTCAAAAATACCGGCATTACCAGGAACTTTTTATGCGGAATCTACCGCCGGATGCGGCTATGTTTAACGAATATCATGCCCTGCTGGTGGCTCTGGGCAAAAACGTTTGCCGGAAGAGAAATCCCCTTTGCGATCACTGCTGCCTGCGAGATATCTGTGGTTATGCCTCTTTCAAGCGCGGTAGAACCTGAGCCTTCAGGTTTTCTTCCTGAGCGCCAGTTCTATTCTTTCCTCCCTGGCAACGAGCTGAAAGATTGAAACTATCTCTTTCTCTGGCAGGTCGATTTTGGCGATTACCAGATCCTGGTTGGATGAATAGCCGAGCAGGTGACACATGGAAAGTTCCCTTTCATACCCGGTGACTGGCTGTTTTCTGGCGATTTTCCGGGTGGCTTCAAAAAGACGCTCCATCACTTCTTTCCAGTTTTCCGGTTTCTGGTTCAGGATGTAAACACAGCGGGTGAAGGGAACCATCCCCATCACTGAGAAGATCAGCTCCATCGCCGGTACGTACTGGCAGTCCGGTAGCAGAAAGACCTCTTCCCTGCGCGTAGTGATTTTATCATGTGCGCACAGTTTGAGTTTGTCTTCAAAATAGCCCGGCGGGAAAGCATTGAATCGGATATAGATATGCGAATCGGGCCAGTACTTCTGGAAATATGTCAGCAGTTTAACCTGAATTCTGCCCCAGGTTTCCCATTTTTTATCACCGGGAAGACCGGGCGGTACAGAAACGAAAATATTTTTCCCGAGCAGGACAAACCAGCCGGTATCGCCGCGCCGCCTTACATCACTGCCGCCTGAAAACACATTTCTGAACCACTGCACTGCTGTACCCTCAGGATATTATTCTGGTAAATTGTGATTTAACCTTCAGAAAAAGCTCAAGAATGGTCTTTTACAAGAACCTCCAATAGTTTAATATAGTAGTGTTAAGGAGTGAGAATGTCAAACAAAGCTGTGCTGTATGAAAAGAAGGAGCATACAGGATTCATTATTCTGAACCGTCCTGAAACAGGCAACAGGTTAAGTCTGGAGATGGGGCAGGATCTCTCCGCAATCTGCGAAGCGATTAACCATGACCCGGAGGTTTATCTGGCTGTGCTTACCGGAGCAGGACGGGCGTTTTGCTCGGGAGGGGATGAAAGGGAGTTGATTACCGCCGGTGAGATCGCTTCTTCGGGGCAAAGTCCGGCGGAGGCGGTTGCCGGACTGGAATGCCCGTCTATTGCCGCAATTAACGGTGATGCAATCGGCATTGGTCTGGAACTGGCTCTGGCATGTGATCTCCGCGTGGCTTCAACTTCTGCCCGACTGGGTTTGCCGCAGATTACCGGCGGGCTGATTCCGCTGAATGGCGGTACTCAGAGGTTATCCCGCATCGCTGGCAGGGGTAAAGCGCTGGAAATGATACTTACAGGCGAAATTGTGGATGCCAGAATAGCTTATGAGATAGGGCTGGTCAACAGGGTGGTGGAACACGAGGCATTTGCTGCTGAAGTAGATTCGCTGGTAAATACGTTAACCACCAAAGCCCCCCTCGCCATGCGTTACTGCAAGGAAGCGGTCATCAAGGGACTGGATTTGACTCTCGAACAGGGATTGAGGCTGGAAGCCGACCTGTATTTCCTGCTACACACCACCAGGGATCGTACCGAGGGTATCCGGTCGTTTCTGGAAAAGCGCACACCGGAATATGAAGGCAGATAATCTAACATATGATCCTTCCGGCTACTGATTTACGAAAGGTCTTGGAAATGTCGGGATTTGAAACTATCATCTTTGAGAAAGAAGAAGGAATAGCTTACATAACGTTGAACCGTCCCCGTTTTCTGAATGCCTATAGTATCCGCATGCGGGATGAGCTTTTTGAAGTGCTGGGTGCTATCCGTGATGATCCCGAAATCAGGGTAACCATCCTGAAAGGTGCCGGCGAAAAAGCGTTTTGTGCCGGTGCTTACCTGACTGAATTTTTGACCGCTCCTCCCCCCGTTTTTGCCCGCAAGGCACGTTTTGACCGGGATATCTGGGGACGTTTTCTCGGTATCAGCAAGCCTTTTATTGCTGCACTTCATGGTTACGTGCTGGGTTCCGGGATTGAGATGTCGCTGTGCTGTGACATCCGCCTGGCGGCGGAGGACGCGGTGTTTGGTTTGCCGGAAGTCGGTCTAGGGATAATCCCGGCGGCTGGTGGCAGCCAGACACTGCCTAGGACGGTCAACCCGTCCGCTGCACTGGATGTTCTTTTAAGCGGTCGCTGGTTGAAAGCCGGTGAAGCCCTTCGTCTCAAGCTGGTCAACCGGGTCGTGCCCCGCGGGGATCTGTATGCAGAAGCTCGGAAGCTGGCGGAGCGGATCAGGTCTTTTGATCCACTGGCAGTTTCACTCGCCAAACAGGCTGTTAAACGCGGGCTGGATATGAGCCTGGCAGAGGGTTTACAGCTGGAAAAAATGCTGGGGAAAATCCTGTTAAACCGGCAGACCCGCTGAAATCGCTCTTTCAATCTGAATTACAGCAGTTCAATTATCGTAATGGATACTTATTTGATTTTACCTCATGTTTACGGTAAAGTAGTAAGTTGATTGTGAGAAATATCACAGTGGAGATAATCCCCCTTGCGATTTTAAATAAAGATAAATTATGTTCAGGAGGAATAGATAGTGGATAAGGTGTTTCCCAGCATCGAAGAAGCCATCGCCGATATCCCGGACGGGGCGACTATCGGTTTTCCCGGCTTCTTCACTTGTGGCAACCCGGTTTATCTGACCAGAGCCCTCGCTAAAAAGGGTGTCAAGAACCTCACCATCGTCGTCATGCAGCTCGGCGTGGGTAACGAAGAAATCAATGAACTGCTGCAAAACGGACAGGTTAAAAAAGCCATCTGCAACTATCCATTTTTCCGCTCTGCCAGCCGCAAATCACTGTTTGAGCAACTGCTAAAGGAAGGTAAGGTGGAGTGTGAACTCTACCCGATGGGCACCTTCGCAGAAAAGCTGAGAGCTGCCGGTGCCGGGATTGCTGCATTCTATACGCCAACCGGTGTGGGCACACTGGTGGCGGAAGGCAAAGAGGTCCGCGTATTCAACGGCAGGGAATACCTGCTGGAAACCGCCCTGCATCTGGATTACGCTTTTATCCATGCCTATAAAGCCGACCACATGGGGAATGTGGTTTTCCGCAAAACCGCCCGCAACTATAACCCGGATATGGCGAAAGCCGCCAGAATAACCATTGTTGAGGCTGAAAATATCGTGGAAACCGGTGAAATTGATCCGGATTGTGTCCATTTGCCCAATATCTATGTCAAGAGAATTGTAAAGGTCGATCGCCCCAAGATTAACGTCACCATCGAGGCGACGCCCTCATCGTAAATTTGATTTTGAGAGAAATTCAGGAGGTTAAAGGTGGCTAAAGCCAGAAAATTTGAAGGTATTGCGAGAGAGTTAATCGCATTAAGGATAGCCAATGAAATCCCGGATGGCAGTTATGCCAACCTGGGAATCGGTATTCCCACCCTGGTCTCCAACTGGATAGAGGGCAGGGACATCGTCCTGCAATCTGAGATTGGTATGCTGAATACCGGTCCGCTGGCATATGGTGAAGAGATTGACCAGGATCTGATCAATGCCAGTTGCCAGCCTGTAACCGAGCTCCCAGGAGCCTGTTATTTCTCCAGCTCGGAGTCCTTCGCCATGATCCGCGGCGGATTCATGGATTATGCCGTGATGGGAGCCCTGCAGGTGGCAGAAAACGGGGATTATGCAGGCTGGAATATCCCCGCAACCGGTAGAGGTAAGTACGGAAACATCGGCGGCTCGATGGATCTGGCTGCTGGGGCGAGAAATCTTTTTATCGCCATGGAGCACGTGACCAACACCGGTGAGCTCAAGATTTTAAAGCGCTGCACCTATCCCATCACCGCCCAGCGCTGCGTAAAAAAGATTTTCACCAATCTGGCGGTTATTGATGTAACGCCCGAGGGACTGGTGTTGCGGGAAGTAGCTCCCGGTCTGACTCCTGAAGATATTCAGTCGGTTACCGAGCCCAAACTGATTATCGCTCCTGATTTGAAGGAAATGGCGCTCTAAACTGCCCGGTAAATCTTAAAAGAATTTCAGTCATTTGGGAACGGGTCACGGTTTTAACCGTGACCCGTTGTTTCATCAAGGATAAAAAGCGGCACCGAGCTGCGGTCGTCTCTGCTGTTTTGAGTTCGCGGAATTAGCTTGACCCTTTTGCCGATTAATTCGAAGCCGGCATTGCGCGGATCCAGTGCATCCAGGTTTCCCATCAACCAGGGGCCTTCTTCCAGCTCAACCATGATGACCAGATAGGGTGTCTCTCCCTGCCGGTTAGCCGGGGGCACATAGACCGAGGTAAAGGTAACGATTTTCCCCTTACCGCTGAGTTCGCAGATTTCCAGGTCTGTACCGGCACACTTGCGGCAGACCATGCGCGGTGGAGCAGTGACTGCCCCGCAGTTTTTACAGCGGAGACCGAGTAATCGGCTTTCTTTTAAAGCCGCAGTATATTGTTCGATAGAAATTTTATATTCCATGGTCTGATCCGGTAAACCGGGTTACCAGCCCCTTTCCAGAATTAAATTTACGTGGATGCTCCCGCTGGCACCCATGGTATCGGTCATGCCGATTCTGGCTCCTTCAACCTGTGTCTGACCGCATTCACCCCTGATCTGGTGGAAAATCTCATAGACCTGGGCTGCACCGGTGGCGCCTACCGGGTGTCCCTTGGCTTTAAGTCCACCGGAAGGATTGATCACCACTTTGCCACCTGGACCGGTTTCACCCCTGGCGGTTGCCTCTCCTCCGGTGCCGTATTCGAAGAAACCGAGGCTTTCGATTGCCAGGATTTCTGCGATTGAAAAACTATCGTGGAGCTCACAAACGTCAATATCTTCCGGCTTCCTGCCAGCCATCTGGTAAGCCTGGCGAGCGGCGACGGTGCGGGCGATCAAGTGGGGAAGGTAATCCTGCTGACTGGCCAGCGAACCGGCAGAAGCCTGCCCGGCTCCTGTAATAAAGACCGGTCTATCTGTCAGCCTGCGTGCCGTTTCTTCTGAAGCCAGTATCACGGCGGCGGCACCATCGGAGAAAGGACAGCAATCATAAACCTGCAGAGGCTGGCAGACCAGATTGCTTTTGAGCACCTTTTCCACGGTGAGTTCCCGGTGCATGTGAGCTTTCGGATTGAGCATGCCAAATTTATGAGCCTTGACGGAAACCAGCGCCATCTGTTCCTTGAGTCTGGGCAGGGGTATGTTGTATTTAACCGCATAAAGGTGGGTTAGCATGGCAAAAATGCCCGGGAAGGTGATGCCGGCGGGATATTCAAAGTGGCGGTCGCAGTACATGGCGTAGGCCTCGGTAGCCAGTTTGGTCCCCATGGAAGCCGCCCTTTCCGTGCCCCCCACCAGAACCAGGTCGTAAAGACCGGAGGCAATCCAGATAAAGGCATCCCGGATGGCTACCGCTGAAGAAGCACAGGCGCCATCGTAGATATTGGCCGGCACGTGGCTCAGCCCCAGACTTTCGGCAATATAGGCGTGAACTATCTGCTGCCCTTCCTCGAAGTCGCTGAGCACGTTGCCAACCAGCAGAGCCTGGATATCCCGGGATTTGACCCCGGCTTCCTGCATGGCTTCCATGGCCGCTTCGGTAAAAAGCTCAACGTTGCTCCTCGTCTGGGCACCGCTGAATTTTGTTTCTCCAGCAC
>Ga0123519_10009032_pt1 | contig 15080 bp, 13 predicted proteins | sample YelNatPaOPRAMG02_FD_87396 | JGI IMG/M metagenome (GOLD analysis project Ga0123519, IMG submission 87396) | Hot spring microbial communities from Yellowstone National Park - Yellowstone National Park OP-RAMG-02 (version 2) | ecosystem: Environmental > Aquatic > Thermal springs > Hot (42-90C) ...
AACGACCGATGACCAAAGAAGAGATTTTGCAAGCAGTTTTAAATCAGCGGCAAGTAAGGCCGACAACGGTTTTGCTGAATTTGCACAAATCTCCCAAGACCAAAAGATTAGAAGATGGCAGATATATTTTGGTCAGTTAATTTTTAAAAAAAGAATCATTAACAATTGATTTTTCAAGCGCAGGCAGGCATGATTTCCGATATTTTAAATATTTACAAAATAATTTTGAGCTTTTGGTGGATTTTGGTACCAGCGGCTCTTTTTTTTGTTTTAAGGTGGATTTGGCTGATTTATATTCGCAATAAGTTTTTGGACGGTTTAAGCTGGATAATGCTGGAATTAAAATTTCCTCGCGATACCACAAAAACGCCCAAGGCAATGGAACAGTTTTTTAACGCCTTGCACGCTACCCAGAAAAAAATAAAATTTAAAGATAAATATTTAAAAGGCGAAATTCCATCTTGGTTTAGCATTGAGATTGTCGGTAGGGGAGGAATGATTTATATTTTTATTCGCACCCAGGCCAAATTTAAGGATTTAGTAGAGGCAAGTTTATTTGCCCAATATCCGGATGCAGAAATTCAGGAAGTAGAAGACTATATTTATGAATTGCCTCCGGGCATTCCCAATGATGAATATGATTTATGGGGCACGGAGCTGATTTTAACCCAGCCCGATGCTTATCCCATCCGCACCTATCCCTATTTTTTCCAGGAAAAAGAAGCAGAAGAAAGAACCGATCCTTTGGCCGGCCTTTTTGAGTTTTTAATCAGTTTGGGGCCAAAAGAGCACGGATGGATTCAAATTTTGGTAAGCGCAGAAGGCGATGACTGGAAAAAGGATGGAGAAAAATTGGTGGCCAAGATTTTGGGTAAGGAAGTTAAAAGTTCAAAAGGGGGAGGGTCCTTAATTATCAAAGAGACCGTGGGTTGGATTGAGGCGTTTTGGAAGGGGATTACCGATTTTTTGACCGGATTCAGCGAGCAAAAATCAGCCGAAGAGAAAAAAGAGGTAAAAGATGTGATTGCTTATTTAAGTCCGGGACAAAAAGAAGTTGTTTCTGCGGTTGAAGCAAACATCGCCAAATTGGGCTTTAAAACCATGATCAGATATATGTATTGGGGCCATAAAGATGTTTTTAACAAAGATAAGGTTTCGGCATTCGGCGGTTATTTTACCCAGTTTAATACGCAAAATCTAAACGGCTTTAAGCCGAATAAGAAAATTACCACCGTTCCGGGAAAAATATTTAAGAAAAGTTCCGAGCTAAAAAAGAAAAGATTTTTTGTGGGTATGTACAAAAGAAGATTTTTTCCGTTTGCGCGGTTTAAGGCGCGAGGATTTGTTTTTAATACCGAAGAATTGGCAACCATTTTTCACATTCCCACAAAATTTGTAAAAATTGCCAAGCTGCCCATAGTTGAAGCGAAGAAGGGCAGTCCGCCATCAACGTTACCCACAATATAAATTATGGAAGATAATGAAATTACAATTTTTGCCGAGACAAACTTCCGAAATCAGCGGACGCGGTTTGGAATTAAAAAGGACGATCGCAGAAGGCATATGTATATTGTTGGAAAAACCGGCATGGGCAAGACCGTGCTTTTGGAAAATATGGCTATCCAAGACATCCAAAATGGTCACGGCGTAGCAATTGTTGATCCGCATGGGGAATTTGCAGAAAAAATGCTTGATTTTGTGCCGTCGCATCGGATTAACGACGTGGTTTATTTTAATCCCGCAGACATTGACCATCCGATTAGTTTTAATGTTATGGAAAAGGTTGACCCCGAATATCGACATTTGGTGGCATCGGGATTAATGGGCGTTTTCAAGAAAATTTGGTTTGATATGTGGAGCGCGCGCATGGAATATATTACCTATAACACCGTTTTGGCTCTGCTAGAATATCCGGGAACAACGCTTTTAAGCGTAAACAGGATGCTTTCCGATAAGGATTATCGCCAAAAAATCGTGGAAAAGCTCAATGACCCGACGGTAAAAGCATTTTGGGTTAATGAATTCGCCAAGTATCCGGAAAGATTTAGAGAAGAAGCAGTAGCGCCGATTCAGAATAAGGTTGGACAATTTATTGCCACTCCTTTGATTCGCAATATTGTTGGTCAGGTTAAATCCAGCATTGATATGCGCAAGATTATTGACGAGGGAAAAATTTTGATTGTTAATCTATCTAAGGGCAAGATTGGCGAGGATGCCAGCAATCTTTTGGGGGCTTTGGTAGTTACGCGTTTGCAACTAGCAGCAATGTCACGCGTAGATGTTCCCGAAGAAGAGCGAAAAGATTTTTATCTTTATGTTGATGAGTTTCAGAACTTTGCCACCGATGCTTTCGCCACAATCTTATCCGAAGCAAGAAAATATCGTCTTTGTTTAATTTTGACCCACCAGTACATTGCGCAATTAGACACAATGACCGACAAGGGTAAAAGTACGCGCGTAAGAGATGCGGTCTTTGGCAATGTTGGGACAATTATCGTTTTTCGGGTGGGCGCAGCCGATGCGGAATTTTTGGAAAAGGAATTTACCCCGGAATTTACAATTGATGATTTGGTAAATTTAGACAAGTACCACATTTATTTAAAATTAATGATTGATGGCGCGGCTTCGCGCGCTTTTAGTGCGGTCACCTTGCCGCCATTTCTCAAGCCGGAAAAGTCTTATCGCGATAAAATTATTGCCGTATCGCGGGAAAGATATACTACGCCCAGGGAGGAGATAGAACAAAAGTTGGCAAAATGGAGCGAGGCAGTAAAAACAGAAAGAGAAGAGAAGAAAAAGAAGTTTGAAGCAATATGTTCGGTGTGCGGCAAAAAAACCACGGTCGTTTTTCAACCCGATGGCGTAAGGCCGGTTTATTGTCCTGATTGTTTAGCCAAAATAAAAGAAGCGCCTCAAAAAGCAGAAGAAGGTTCTTCCGGAGCCTCAATAACCCCCCAAAAACAATTATCGCCCCAGCATTCAAAACCGAGAAAAGAAGTAGATGTAGCAGAACTCAGAAAAACCATTGAAGAAGCAATGAAGCAAATTCCGCCAAAAGACCAGTAATTTGAAAATACTCAATACGATTTTGCCACTTAAAAGTGGCATTTTTTTATAAAAAGTGATAAGATGAAAGCAATGGAGAGTTTAGAAAAAATTAGAGAATTTCGTTTGAAGAAATTAGAAAACTTAAAGAAACTCGGGATAAATCCTTATCCGGGCAAGGTTTTGCGCACGCACAACAACCAAGAGGCGTTGGAGGAGTTTAATAAACTTTTAAAAAAAAGAATTACTTTGGCGGGAAGAATTTGTTCTATCCGCGAACATGGTGGTTCAACCTTTTTTGACATTGAGGACGGATTTGCCCAAATTCAGGCCTATTTAAAAAAAGACGAGGTGGGAGAAAAAAACTACCGAATATTTTTGGACAATGTTGACATTGGCGACTTTTTGCAGTTGGGCGGATTTCTTTTTAAGACCAAAAAGGGCGAAAAGACCATTAAAGTAAGGGAATGGAAGATTTTAACCAAGTCCTTGTTACCCATTCCCAGCAAATGGTATGGTCTTGAAGATGTTGAAGAAAGATTTAGAAAAAGATATTTAGACCTGATTTTAAACAAGGGGATAAAGGAAAAGTTTATCCAGCGTTCGCAAATTATTAAAAAAATCAGGAAATTTTTAGATGAGAACGGATTTTTGGAAGTAGAAACGCCGATTCTTCAAACCATTGCGGGCGGAGCAAAAGCCAAGCCGTTTAAAACCCATCTCAATGCTTTGGATTTGGATTTATATCTGCGTATTGCTCCCGAGCTTTATTTAAAAAGACTTTTGGTTGGCGGGATGGAACGAGTTTATGAGATGGGCAGGAATTTTCGCAATGAAGGCATGGACAGAGAGCATAATCCGGAATTTACAATGCTTGAATTTTATGCCGCCTATTGGGATTATGAAAAAATGATGGACTTTACGGAAAAACTTTTAAAATCGTTGGACAAGAAGATTTTTGCTAAAAAAATTAAGCGCGTTGAGTATGAAAAAATCGTGGGAAAAAATGAAGAAAAAGACGTTTTTGCCCAAATAAAGGAACCGACTTTTGTCATTAATCATCCCACAGAAATTTCGCCGCTTTCCAAAAGATTGGAAAACAACCCGCAAAAAGTTGCCCGTTTTCAGCTGATTGTGCGCGGTTTAGAAATTGCCAATGGCTTTTCCGAATTAAACGACCCCGTTGACCAAAGGCAGAGATTTGAAGCGCAAGAAAAAGAAAGAAAGGCGGGAAGTCAGGAAACGCATCCGTATGACGAAGATTTCATAGAAGCATTGGAATACGGCATGCCGCCGGCAGCCGGAATCGGTATCGGCATTGACAGGTTGGCCGTACTATTAACCGACTCCAAGACCCTAAGGGAAATAATTTTGTTTCCCACAATGAGACCGAAGAAAACCGAAAAATAAATAGCTCCTCAAAACCACGCCTATAATTATTTTTTAATATTGAACCCACTGCCATCCCGATGGTTTTTCGGAACTATTTATTTTTCTAAAAAAGATGAAAAGAGAAGAGGCGCTTAATTTATTAAACGATAAAGTCCAAAACAAAAATCTGGTTAAACATTGTCTTGCCGCCGAAGCCTGTATGCGCGATTTAGCAGATTATTTTGGCGAAGATAGGGAAAAATGGGGACTAACCGGTTTGCTCCACGACATTGATTATGAAGAAACAAAAAATGACCCGGATAAGCATTCTATATTGGGCGCAGAAATGCTGGAAAAATTGGGATTGGATAAAGAGATTACTGAAGCAATAAAAACCCACAACGAAGCTCATGGCATTGCTCCCGCAACGAGAATGGCTAAAGCGATTTTTTGCGTTGATCCGTTAACCGGATTAATTGTTGCCGCGACTCTGGTCTTGCCGTCGAAAAAAATCTCTGATTTAACCGTAGAAAATGTGATTAATCGTTTTGGCGAAAAATCTTTTGCCAGAGGCGCAAATCGGGAGATTATCTCAAAGTCTGAGGAATTGTTGGGTATAAATTTAAAAGAATTTATAGAGATTGGATTGAGGGCGATGCAGCGAATAAATGAAAGTCTTGGTTTGTAGGTTAAAAATCAAAAATCAAAGTGCGAAATAAAAATGCAAAATGTAAAAAATTTTTAATTAAATCTATGATAGACATTAAATTGTTAAGAGATAATCCGGATAAGGTTAAAAAAGCGGTCCAAAATAAGGGGGCTCAAGTTGATATTGGTAAAATTTTAGAATTGGACAAAAAAAGAAGAGAACTGCTTCAGAAAACTGAGGAAGTGCGCGCCGAACAGAAAAAACTGGGCAAAGATCAAATTACAAAGGCAAAAGAATTGAAGATTGAAATTAAGGAATTAGAACCGGAGCTGGAAAGGGTAAAAAAAGAATTTGACGAATTATTTTTAAAAATTCCCAATCTTCCCTTAGACGATGTGCCGGTGGGAAAAGATGAGACGGAAAATGTCGTTTTGCGCGAAGTGGGCAAAAAACCTGATTTTAAATTTGAACCAAAAGATTATTTGACCTTAGCGGAAGATAAATGGATTGATGTGAAGCGCGCAGCGAAGGTTTCGGGCACGCGTTTTGGTTATTTGAAAAACGAAGCAGTGCTTTTGGAATACGCGTTGGTGCAATGGGTGATGGAAACATTAAAAGAAAAAGGTTTTACGCCGGTTGTGCCGCCGGCAATGATTTCTTATAAAGCAATGAAAGCAATGGGTTATATTGATAGCGAAAAAGATTTAGCTGAACGTTATTATTTTCCTCAAGATGATTTGTTTTTGATTGGCACAGCAGAGCAGGCGATTGGCCCAATGCATATGGATGAAATTTTGGATGAAAAGCAATTGCCTTTGCGTTATATTGCTTTTTCTCCTTGTTTTCGCCGCGAGGCTGGTTCTTATGGAAAAGATACCAAAGGAATTTGGCGCGTGCATTATTTTGAAAAATTAGAAATGTTTATTTTCTGTACGCCGGAGCAATCAGAAAAAGAACATCAACTGATTTTGTCAATTGAAGAGGAATTGATGCAGGCCTTAAAGATTCCTTATCGCGTCATACAGTTATGTACAGGTGATTTATCTAATCCATCAGCCAAGTCTTTTGATATTGAAGCTTGGTTGCCGTCGCAAAATCGTTATGCTGAAACCCATTCTTGCAGTAATTGCACCGATTTTCAGGCCAGAAGGTTAAATATTCGTTACAAAACTAAGGATGGATTAAAATTTGTTCACACCTTGAACGGTACAGCATTTGCTATTGGAAGAATTTTAACAGCGATTATAGAAAATTATCAGCAAAAAGATGGAAGCATTGCTTTTCCTAAAATTTTACAAAAATATATATAAATTTAAGGAGATTAAATAAATATGCGACAAAAATTGCCTTCAATTTTAGCAATAATCTTGGTGGGCCTAATGCTCGTTTTGGCAATTATTTCCTTGCGCCAAGAATCAGCAATAATGGATGAGGTAGCCCATATTCCCGCGGGCTATTCTTATTTAACGCAAAGAGATATGCGCTTAAACCCCGAACATCCGCCGCTTTTAAAGGATTTATCGGCAATTCCTTTGCTTTTTATTAAAGACATAAAATTCCCCAGTACCTTAAGCTCTTGGAAAGACGAGATTAATAGTCAGTGGGATTTTGGTTTTAACTTTTTATATAACTCTGGAAACGATGCGGACAAAATTATTTTTTGGGCAAGAATTCCCATGCTTCTTTTGTTGATCTTTACTGCCTTTATCCTTTTTAAATGGACCGAGGAGCTTTACGGAAAATGGGCTGCGTTGATGGCGGTTTTTCTTTTTTCCTTTTCGCCGACATTTATTGCCCATGGTCGTTATGTGACTACCGATGTGGGTGCGGCATTTGGATTTTTCGTTTCAATTTACTTCTTTGTCAGGTATATTCAAAGGCAAGACAGGAAAAGTCTCATTCTTGCCGGAATATTTTTTGGCATTGCCCAATTGATTAAGTTTTCTTTGTTTCTTTTGGTGCCCTATTTTTGTTTAATGGTTTTTATTTGGGTTTTTGCAAAGGCAAAAGAACAAGGAGGAGGATTTTGGAAACTTTTGATAAAATACGCAATTAAATTATTGATAATTTTTGCTATCGGCTACCTAATCGTTTATCCGGTTTATTTATTCCATGTTTCAAATTATCCTTACCAAAAGCAGCTTGCCGATACCGAATATACGGCTGCGCATTTTCGTTCAAGGGTTGTTTATAAGCCCTTGGTTTGGATGGCAAAACAGCCGGTTTTGAGGCCTTACGCGCAATATTTGATGGGTTTGTTTATGGTTTTTCAAAGGGCGACCGGAGGAAATACCACTTTCTTTTTGGGCGAGGTTACCAACAAGGGGTGGAAAACATATTTTCCCGTTGTTTATGCCATAAAACCGCCGTTAGCATTGCACATTTTAACCATCATTGCTTTGCTTTTTGTTGCCTGGCAGTGCAAAAAACCGCTTTTTAGGGGCTTATATACGAGAACCGTCTCTTCCTTTAAAAACAGATTTCCCGAATGGGCAATGTTGATATTTTTAGCGGTTTATTGGGCGTCGAGCTTAACCAGTAATTTAAACATTGGCGTGCGTCATATTTTGCCGACCTTTCCCTTTGTGTATATTCTTATTTCCGGCCAATTTAAAAAAATCTTTGACTATGTCAAAGATAAAAGGGTTTTGGCTACTTTTACTTATTTGATTTTGGGGATGCTTTTGGCTTGGTACGCTTTTTCTTCTTTGTCTATATTCCCTTATTATTTAACCCATTTTAATGAGTTGGTTGGCGGAGCAAAGAACGGACATCTTTACGTTACCGATTCAAATTTGGATTGGGGTCAGGACCTAAAGCGTCTAAAGGCCTGGATTGATAAATATAATGTTTGTATTGTACGGGATGCACCCCAAAATTGCATGGGTAGAAAAACAAATTTAGAAAACGTTCCATTAGAAGCAAGAAAGCCAATTGATAAAATCAAGGTTGATTATTTTGGCGGAGCGACAGTAGAATATTATTTGGGTAAAATGCGGCAAGAATATCATGCGCAGGAGGGCTATGCAGGAGCAAAAGGAAGCTGGTTGGCGGTTTCTGCCACATTTAAACAACAGGGCCAGGCGGTGGCAGTGAAAGGATGGGACAAGCCCACAGACGAATATATGTGGTTAATGGGTTTTGAGCCGGTAACCGTAGTGGGGAATTCAATTTTTGTTTATTATATAAAATAACCCCTTAAATTTTAGGGGTTATAAAGATTTTCAAACTTATGCCCGAATCCGGCAAGGATTTTGGGTTTTATTTATAATAAATTCGGTTTTCAATTCGCAGATCAATATATTCTAAATTATCCGTATTGGTTATTTTTTCGCTTAGGGCGGTTTTTAAAATCAAAAACTGCTTAATCATATCTCTGGTTGCGTCAAAAAGAATATACCAGCTTTTTATGGTTACGGCTTTAATTTCTTTGGGCGGAAGCATTGACAATTCAAACCAGGCAATTCCATTCCCGGCTTGGGGAAAATTGTTTTTTATTTCTATCATCGAGCCGATTAATTCCGGCTCTAAAATTTTGTTCCCCAAGGCAAGCTGGGTTGAAGAAAAATCTTTAATTAAAAGCATCAAGGCGCCGCTGGTTTGCGGCGCGTTTTCAAAGACGATTCCATTTTTGTCAAAATAGAAGCAATCTTTAACGGTTTCGGCACCATTTATTTTTTCTGCCTTGCAAATAATTCCGGTTTTCTCCCTTTCTTTAAGCGTAATTGTTAGGGTTTTTTTAAAAACATTTTTTTCTATTTTTATTTCGGCAATTTTGGGAAACTCTTTTAATAATTTATTTTCAAGACCCCTACCGGTGATGAGCAAGACATTTGTCCTGCCGATAGATTTTTCAATATTTTGGGTTTCTATTTCTTTGTTTCCGTAAACATTGATTGCCCTTACCCGAAAGAGGGGAGACAATAGGATTCCCGAAACAAGAATTACAAGCAGAAAAATTATCCAGAAGAGAATGAATTTTTTTCTTAATTTATTTTTTTTGCGGCGATAGACCTGCATATTAATGGATAGTTTTATTTTATCATAGAAAGTGCTATACTTGAATTATGAAGGAAGTTTATAAAGAATTTGAAAAAAGGAGATCGGAGATGATGCGCTCTCCGGAGTTTAAAGATAAAGAACTTGGCCCGGAAAAAGAAAAAGAAATATTAAAAGAGGTGATTTCCGAAACGATTAAACAGGCCGAAGAGCTTCCGTTGGCAGAAAAAACAGAAATTACTCAAAAGGCTGCCCAGCTCAAAGACCAGCCCAAAGAAAGACAAATGCAGTTTTTGGTTGATTTGGCGCTGGATAAAGGAATTGTGGTAGCCGTAAATTTGGCCAGGAGCCTAGAAAGCGCTTATTTATTAGACGAGTTTCACGATACGTTGGTAGACCAGCTTTATCGTCGGTTGGTTGAGGAAGGAAAATTAAAGCAAATCTAAATTTATGGATACCCGCTTTATTTATCTTATTGTGGTTTTGGCTTTGTTTTTTGTTGCCGCGGTGGTGATTTATTTGGTGCTTTTAAAAATCCGCTATAAGGGAAAAATTGTGCGTTCTTTGAATATGAGCCTTTTTTTGATTAAGATGCCCTTAGAGTTTAAGGAAGATATTTCGCTTGAAGAAAAAAAGCTGCGCATCGGAGCAATGGAACAGTTTCTAAGCGGTTTGGCTTCGCTTAAAGAAAGAGATTATTTTAAACAGGCAATTTACGGTCAGCCGTATATTGTTTTGGAGATGGCGGTGCCCTTTATCGGTTCAGAAATTTGTTTTTATTTGGCGGCTCCTAAAAAATATGAAACCTTTTTAGAAAAACAGATTTATGGTTTTTATCCCCAGGCAACCGTAGAAAGGATAGAAGACTACAATATTTTTAATCCCGAAGGTGAAAGCGCCGGAGGATTTTTTGTTTTAGCGAAAAAGAATATTTTACCCTTAAAGACCTACAAAATCCTTGAAATTGATCCCTTGGAAAATATCGCCAATGCCTTAAGCAAAATTGAAGAGGTGGGGGAGGGGGGTACGATTCAGCTGATTTTAAAACCGGCGAGCAAAGATTGGAATAGGGCGGCGCTTTCTATCATTAAGAAAATGAACGAGGGCCTGAGCTTTAAAGACGCACTGGCCGGTAAGCAGCTAAAAAAACCGAAGCCCGGCGAGCCGCAAATTCAGCCCAAAATTGCTCCCCAGGACGAAGAAATGATGAAGTTTTTGCAAGAGAAAGCGGCAAAAATGGGTTTTCAGGCAAATTTGCGTTTGGTCTTTTCGGCAAAGACAAAGGAGCGGGCAAAAGAACTTTTGTCTCATGCCCAGGGAGCGTTTAACCAGTTTTCCGCCCCGAATTTAAATTCTTTAAAATTTAAAGAGGCAAAGGGCGAGAAATTAAAAAAGCTTTGCTTTAATTTTTCTTTCCGCATTTTTAACCGTAAAGAAGCAATGATTTTAAACAGCGAAGAAGTCGCAGGGATTTTTCACTTTCCATTAACCAAGATTAGCGCCCCAAAATTAAAATGGTTAAAATCAAAAGAATCTGCCCCGCCCGCCAATCTTCCGCAAAAGGGGATTGTTTTGGGTAAAAACATTTTCCGCGGCCAGGAAAATATAGTGCGAATGACGGATGAAGACCGCAGGCGGCATTTTTATATTTTAGGTCAAACCGGAACCGGTAAAACCACCCTGATGGTGAATATGATTAAACAGGACATTGAAAACGGCAACGGGGTTTGCTATATTGACCCGCACGGTCAAGAGGCAGAAAGAATTTTGGGGCTTATTCCCGAAGAGCGCATAGAAGACGTAATTTATTTTAATCCCGCAGACATTGAAAGGCCGATGGGTTTAAACATGTTAGAATATGACCCCAAACATCCGGAACAAAAAACATTTCTGGCCAATGAAATGGTAAATATATTTAAAAAGCTTTGGGAGGCAATCCCTGAAGCATTCGGGCCAATGTTTGAACAGTATATGCGCAACGCCCTGTTACTGATTATGGATGATCCGGGCTCCGGCTCCACGCTTTTGGAAGTTCCCAAGGTTTTGGCCGATGCCAAATATCGTCATTACAAATTAGCAAAAACAGAAAATATCGTGGTTAAGGATTTTTGGGAAAAAGAAGCGGAAAAAGCAGGCGGAGAAGCGGCGTTGGCAAATATGGTTCCCTATATCACCAGTAAAGCCAACGTGTTTTTGGCAAATGATTTAATGCGACCGATTATTTGCCAGCAGAAAAGCGCTTTTGATTTCCGCAAAATCATGGACGAGAAAAAGATTTTTATTGTTAATCTTTCCAAGGGGAAGCTTGGGGATTTCAATAGTTATTTATTGGGATTGGTGATTGTGGGTAAATTTTTGATGGCTGCGTTTTCGCGCGTGGACGTGCCGGAAGAGCAAAGACCGGATTTTTATATGTACATTGACGAGTTTCAGAACTTTACCACCGACAGCATTGCCACAATTTTGGCCGAAGCAAGTAAGTATAAGCTTGATTTGATTATCGCCCACCAATTTATCGGACAATTAAGAGAAAATATCCGCGACGCAGTATTTGGCAATGTTGGAAGCATGGCGGTGTTTAGAATCGGAGCAGATGATGCGGAATTTTTGATTAAACAATTTGAACCGGTTTTTAACAAACAGGATTTATTGAACATTGATAATTTTAATGCCTATCTTAAGCTTCTAATCAATAATCAAACCGGCCTGCCGTTTAATATCAGGTGTTATCCGCCGGCGCAGGCAAATCCGGAAATTGCAGAGAAAATTAAAGAGGTTTCTCGTTTGAAATACGGTCGCGAGAAATCAATTGTGGAAAAAGAGATTTTTGAACGTTCAAAAGTCGCTTCCCAGCTTTCCGGGGCCAGCAGCTTACCGGAAAATATGGATTTAAGATAAATATAAAAACAAAATTTTATGAAAAAAGGAGACATTATCGCAAGTTTAATTTTGGGCCTGATTATCGGCATTTTTTTAATGTTTATTTTGGGCGGGATGGAATTTAATCTTTTTCCCGTTTGGATTTCAATCCTTCTTTTGCCGTTTTTGGTCATTGCCTTTCTTTCTTTTGCCGAATTGATTAGCAAAAAAATACCAGTTATTTTGCAATTTGCAAAATTTGTCATTGTCGGCATTGCCAATACCGCGGTTGATTTTGGAATTTTGAATTTTTTAATGACCTTTACCGGAATTTATAGCGGAAGAAGCATCTTTTTTCTCAATAGCATCTCTTTCGTTATTTCGGTAATTCACAGTTTTTTCTGGAATAAGTTCTGGACGTTTAAAGTGGTTAAAACCGAAGCAACTAAAGAATTTTTGCAGTTTTTGATTGTTAGTACAATCGGCCTCTTGATCAATGGAGGAATTGTGTATATGATAACTACTTGGCTTAAACCGCTATTCGGGTTAAACGAGATTGTTTGGGCAAATGCTGCCAAGGCCGTGGCTACGGTTATTTCCTTAATTTGGAACTTTTTGGGGTATAAATTTATCGTGTTTAAGAAAAATAAAGAAGTTGGCGAGGGTGAATCATTTTCGGCATAAAGAAATATTTGCTTTACTTTTATGATTAATTTGGTAATTTATAGAAAATATAGACCGCAGACATTTGCCGAAGTAATCGGACAGGACCACGTAATTAAAACCTTAATCGGCGCAATAAAAAGCGGTACCGTTGCCCATGCCTATTTGTTTGCCGGACCGCGCGGCACGGGAAAAACCACGGTGGCAAGAATCTTGGCAAAAGCGGTAAATTGTTTAGACGATTCAAGCTATGAACCCTGTAACCGATGCGAATCTTGTTTGGAAATTATGAATAATCGCTCTATGGACTTGATTGAGATTGACGCTGCGTCCAATCGGGGAATTGAAGAAATCAGAGAGCTGAAAGAGAGAGTTCGATTTGTTCCCACAAGAAAATACAAGGTTTTCGTCATTGACGAAGCCCATCAATTGACCAAGGAAGCGTTTAATGCGCTTTTAAAAACATTAGAGGAGCCACCGGCGCACGCAATTTTTATTCTGGCAACTACCGAACCGCACAAAATGCTGCCCACCATTTTATCCCGCGTGCAAAGGTTTGATTTTAAAAAACTTTCCTTTACCGACATTGTCAAAAGATTGCAGATGATTGCGCAAAAAGAAGGGGTAAAGATTACGGATAAAGCATTAAGGGTGATTGCTTTAAACTCCGAAGGATATATGCGCGATGCAGAAAGTATGCTCGGTCAGGTAATTGCTTTTTGCGGAGACAAAGAAATTAGCGTTTCTGACATTGAAAATGTATTGGGTATTGTAGATATTAATTTGGCGATTAAATTTATTGAGATACTGGCAAAAAAAGATTCTAACGAAGCATTGGTTTTTATTGATAAATTTGTTAATCAGGGCTATGATTTGGTGCAGTTTACCGAGTCTTTGATAAATTATGCGCGCAAATTAATGCTTTTAAGGGTGGGGGAGGATTTATCAAAGCTCATTAAAGAAGAATTGAGTCCGGAGCAGATGAATACCGCCATTAAGCAGGCGCAAGAATTTTCTTTGGAAGAGATTTCCAAAATTATAGAAATTTTTATTGAGGCGCTTTACCAAATGAAGCATTCCACTTTTCCCCAGATAAACTTTGAATTGGCGGTAATAGAAATTACAACAAGAAATAAGCAGTAAAAAGATTGGGGGATCGTCTAATGGTAGGACACCGCCCTTTGGAGGCGAGAATCGGGGTTCGAATCCCTGTCCCCCAGCCACATAAAACCCAGCCCGGAGCTGGGTTTTAAAAATGGTATAATGAAACCCAGACAAAGGTTAGATTAAATTTTTAAGTTTATAAAATACAATGAATGATTTTGAAAAAATATATTGGAATTTGCGAAAAAAATACAGTAGGCCGGCCGGACAATGGAAATTGTGGTGCAAAAGACCAAAGACTTTAAAGCAAAAAGAAGAGGTATTAATGGGCGCGATTTTAACCCAAAGAACCAATTGGAAAAACGTGGAACTAAGCATAAAGAATTTAAAAAGGAAAAAAATTGATTCTTTGGACGCTATTTATAAGTTGGGCACAGGGCGCTTAGAAACACTTATTAAACCTGCGGGATTTTATAAGACCAAGTCCAAATATCTTTTTAATTTAGCTCAATTTATAAAGAAGAATTACGGAAATCTAAAAAAAATGCAAGCAGCGGAGACTGAGAAGCTGCGCGAAGAACTTTTGAGGCTAAAGGGCATCGGGCCGGAAACCGCAGATTCAATTTTGCTTTATGGCTTGGATAAACCCGTTTTTGTAATTGACGAATATACACGCAAATTGGTAAAAAAGAAAAAATTGGCCAGAGATTTATCGTATGCCCATTTACAAAATCTGTTTATGAGAAATTTAAGGAAGGATTATTGTTTGTATCAGGATTTTCATGCCCTGATTGTGATTGATGGAAAACTTGCCGGAAACAAAGGTTGAAGAACTTTTGTTTTTATGTTAAGATGCTTTGATAAAGATTAAATCAATAATAATTTATGGAGCAGTTAATTAATAATAATCCCTGGATTGTGGCGGCAATGGTGTTGTGGATTTTGCCGTGGAAGGGGATTGCTTTATGGAAAGCGGCCAGAAACAGTCATAAGGGATGGTTTATTGCGCTTCTTATTTTAAATACGCTGGCAATTTTGGAGATTTTATATATTTTTATTTTCAGTAAAAAGCAGGGCGCTTCAAAGACTTTAGAGGCGGAAATGTAAGACATTTAAGCGATTTTGAGTATTAAATAATAAGAGATATGCAAGGCATTGAAGACAAGGATTTAATCTCAAGATATTTACAAGGCGATGAAAAATCGCTGGAAATTTTAATTAAAAGACACCTAAAATCAGTTTATAATTTTGTTTACAGGCGCGTGGGAAATTTTCAGGATGCCGAGGATTTAACTCAGGAGATATTTGTAAAGGCGTGGCGGAACCTTAAAAAATTTGACCGGCAAAGGAGCTTTTCTGCTTGGATTTTTTCCATTGCCAGAAATACCTG
>Ga0123519_10009043_pt1 | contig 15070 bp, 8 predicted proteins | sample YelNatPaOPRAMG02_FD_87396 | JGI IMG/M metagenome (GOLD analysis project Ga0123519, IMG submission 87396) | Hot spring microbial communities from Yellowstone National Park - Yellowstone National Park OP-RAMG-02 (version 2) | ecosystem: Environmental > Aquatic > Thermal springs > Hot (42-90C) ...
GTAACAACAATACCTGTTGGAATATGGGTGATGCGCACAGCGGAGTCTGCGGTATTCACGCTTTGGCCGCCTGCTCCAGAAGATCTATAAACATCAATTCGCAAATCCTTTTCTTCAATCTTAAAATCAAATTCTTCTATCTCAGGCAAAACAGCAACAGTGGCCGTTGATGTATGAATTCTCCCCTGCGCTTCTGTTATGGGAATTCTTTGAACGCGATGAACTCCGCTTTCATATTTCATTTTCCCGTAAACGCCCTCTCCTGAAATCTTAAAAATTAATTCTTTTACTCCGCCGGCTTCGGCATCGGATTTATTTAAGATTTCTATCTTCCAATTATGATTTTCAGCCCATTTCATATACATCCGCCCGAGGTCGCTTGCGAAAAGCGCGGCTTCTTCGCCGCCAACGCCTGCGCGCAGTTCAACGATGCAATTTTTTTCATCATTAATATCTTTTGGCAACAATTCGATCTTAAGCTGTTCAGTTAATTGTTCGATCTTTTCTTTTGAAGCGGCAAGCTGATCCTTGGCAAGCCTTTCAAGATTTTTATCAGGATTTGAAGCAAGAATTGATTCGGCTTCGGCAAAGTCTTTTTCTGCGGCGCTAAATTTATCGCATAGATCAACAACCGGCTCAAGCTGTTTTAATCTCAATCCGATTTCTTTTAAACGCTTCAGGTTTGAGACAGTTTCAGGCAATAAAAGCTCGTTCTGCAAATCGCCATATTCTTTCTTTAAATTCTGGATTTTTGATTTTATGTCCATAGATTAATTATAAACACTCGCTCGATTCCAGCATAATCTTTTTTTATTTCATATGTCGCGCCGAGTTTTTGAACAAAATATTTATTCATTAATTTACGCATTTCATTACCTTGACCAAAACCAAATTCTCCAAGAACGAACTTTGGCTTATAACGCATTTCTAAAATCTGTCTAAAAAAATTACGATATAAATCAAGACCATCTCTGCCGCCATAGAGAGCTGTATGGGGCTCATATTGTTTCACATTGTAATCTATAAAATTATATTTTTCTGTACCAATATACGGTAAATTCGCCGCAATGATATCAAATTTTTGATCAATTAATTTATTCAAAAGATGGCTTTTAACAAATTTCATCCGGTTCTCCAATTTAAATTTTCTGCAATTTTTCCGCGCAACAGATATAACATCCGCAGATATATCAGAAGCAACGATAAAAGCATGAGGACATTTAAGTGCGGCGCTTATGCCAATACATCCGCTGCCTGTTCCAATATCTGCAATATTTACGGTTCTTTTAGTTTCGCTATAAATTTTATCTATTAAAAAAATTATATTCTCAACCAAAAGCTCTGTTTCAGGTCTTGGTATTAAAACATTTTCATTAACAAAAAATTTTTCTCCATAAAACTCTTTCTCGCCAGTGATATAAGCAATGGGATAATCGTTTTTCAATAAAGACAAAAACTGCTTAAATTTCGCTTCATCGCGTTTGTTTAATTGAAAATCTTTCGCAATAAATAATTTTTCGCGATTAAAACCCAATAAATGCATCAATAAAATTTCGGCTTCGATATGCGCGGATTTTTTGCCAGCAAGAAATTTCCTTCCAAATTGCACAGCTTCTTTGATATGCATAAAAAAACGATTATTAAATCGCGAAAGTCAGAAAACTTAAATTAATAATATTTTACATTCTCGCGTTGTTTTCTGTACATCTCGCGCATTATTGCGGCTTTTCTTATCTGTCGTTTCGATTTAGGCTTCACCCAATATCTCTTTTCTTTCAAATCAATCAATATTCTGCTTTTATGAACTTTTTTTGTAAAACGAGCGATTAATCTTTCCGTTGATTCTTTTGGGTTTTTTACAACTCTGATTTCCATATTTACACCTCCTTTCAAATTTTTTGTTATATATCAAGATTTTTTACCTTCTTGGCATGCGCCTGAATAAATTTTTTGCGCGGCATAACCTCGCTACCCATTAAAGTGTCAAAAATCATATCAGCCCTTTCGGCGTCAGCGATTGTAACCTGATACATTGTGCGTCTAGCGGGATCCATTGTCGTTTCCCATAATTGTTCAGGATTCATTTCGCCAAGACCTTTATATCTTTGTATTGAAACTTTTTGATCGCCAAAACCAGCCAAAATCTCTTCTTTCTGCAAATCGCTGTAAGCATATTGAACATTTTTCCCGGAAGCAATCTTATATAACGGCGGCTGGGCAATATATAAATGTCCTGCTTCAATAATCGGCTTAAAATAACGGTAAAACATGGTAAGTAAAAGAGTTCTAATATGCGCTCCATCCACATCGGCATCTGTCATTATAATGATTTTATCGTATCTTAATTTGGATATATCAAAGGTCTCATTAATGCCTGTTCCAAGGGCAATCACAAGAGCTTTTATTTCCGCGTTTTGCAGCATCTTATCCATTCGCGCCTGCTCAACATTCAGAATTTTACCGCGAAGAGGAAGAATCGCCTGAAATTCACGATTTCTCCCTTGTTTTGCGCTGCCGCCAGCGCTATCACCTTCAACAATAAACAATTCTGAATTTTTCGCGTCTTTTGAAGTGCAATCAGCCAGTTTGCCGGGCAGCATCATGCCTTCAAGCGCGCCTTTTCTAAGCACTGAATCGCGCGCAGCTCTGGCCGCCAACCTTGCCCTCACAGCCAAAATACATTTCCCTAAAATCGCTCTTGCCTCGCTTGGATGTTCATCAAGATAAGTTTCAAAAGCGTCGTTAAAAACAGACTCAACGGCGGTTCTTATTTCCGGATTTCCAAGTTTGCTTTTTGTCTGGCCTTCAAATTGCGGATTTTGAATTTTTACTGAAATAATCGCGGTTAATCCCTCACGCACATCATCGGATGTCAGATTTTCGTCTTTTTCTTTTAATAATTCGTTTTTGCGCGCGTAACTATTTAAAGTTCTTGTTAAAGCGGATCTAAATCCTGTCAAATGCATACCGCCTTCGGGTGTATAAATTGTGTTCGCAAAAGTAAATATATGTTCATTAAATGTTTGTGTATACTGCAAAGCAATATCTATAATTCCTTCTGGAATCTCTTTTTCTATGCGCACAATACCGCTTAAAACCTCTTTATTTTGATTTAAATGTCTCACATAAGAAGATATCCCGCCTTCAAAATAAAATCTGTATTTTTTTGAACAGCGCTCGTCAATAACATCAATGGTAATGCCTTTTGTAAGATAGGCCTGCTGGCGCATCCTGTTTAATATCGTCGTGTAATCAAACTCAACGGTTTTGAAAATCTGAGGATCCGGATAAAAAGTAATTTTTGTGCCGGTTTTATCAGTTTTCCCGGTTTGAACGACATCCGCTTTCGGAACGCCTCTTTCATATTCCTGACGATATATGCCGCCGTCTCGATAAACTTCCGCGATTAATTTTTCGGACAAAGCATTGACAACTGAGATGCCAACGCCATGCAAACCTCCGGAGACTTTATAGCCTCCTTCTCCGAATTTGGCTCCAGCGTGCAAAATGGTCATCACGGTCTCCAAAGCGGATTTTTTTGTTTTCTTATGCATCTCCACAGGAATGCCGCGTCCATCGTCTATAACAGTAAGACCGCCATCTTTTTGAATAATGACTGTTATATATTTGCAGAATCCTGCCATCGCCTCATCAATCGCGTTATCAACAGTTTCCCATACCAGATGATGCAAGCCAGCAACATCAGTCGTGCCGATATACATTCCCGGCCTTCTCCGCACAGCCGAAAGCCCTTCAAGAACCTGAATTTGATCAGCTCCGTAAGCCTGTGTTTGTGTTTTTTTGTCAATCATAATATTCCCCAGTCGTAAATTAACACTGGCTAAAAATATAGCATATAAAAAGCACTCCAGCAAATTTTAGCGAGAAGATTTGGATTTTTCAAGCTCTTTGTCCAGTTGATCATAATATGCTTTTTCCGCAAATTTTGTCATTTTTGAAACCAGCTCCTGCAAAGGAATTGAGGTCGAGTCTTCATATTTTACAAAACCTGCCGCGGTTTTTAATTCTATATTCGATACTTCAGTAAATGGATCTTTAAAATCAAAACTAATTGTAATCTTTTCTTTTTCGGCATTGATTTCAGCTTCGGAAACTCTAAATTCTTTTGTAATAATATTAATCACTGAAATCTTTGCAGTGTTTACCTTAATACCAAAAAGATTTAATTTTTCAGCAACAAGCGATTTTGCTGACATCTCAACAGCTGACGAAGAAGAAGATTGAAGCCCTTGATCGGCAGATTCAGATACAGGCGCGGCCGCGAATTCATTTTTATAAGCAATCGTACTTAAAGCGGAACCAAGCTTATCTGGCCTCACGGCAAAAGGAAATTCATAATCGGCCTCTGTCTTTATCTCAGAAACCGTATCGCTATCGCGATTGTATTTCGCAGAAAAAATAACATCGTCTTTAACAGCTTTCTTTATAGCAACATATTTTGCATTTTCGCCGCTGATATCGCCAAATTCTTCAATCTTAATTCCATATTGACCGAATGCGTCAACAATTGATTTTTTGATTCTATCGGTATCAACATTAGATATTTCATTCTTATTGTCTTTAACATCCAACTTAAGCGATTTTTTAAATTCATCTAACTGCAACTTTTCCCTCTGCGATGTCAAGTAAGAAACATATCTATCGCTCATCGTATCTCCGTAAATTGAGGTTTCTGTATAATTTCTATCGCTCAGGAAAACTGTAAAATCCTGCAATTTTTCTAAATCGGATGAAAACGCAGTTGTATCTTTACCTTTTAATTCTTCATTTATAAAATTAGTAACAGCCAACGCGTCTCTGGGCAATAATCTTTCATCAAGGACAAATTCTTTAATATTTTTAAGAATCTGCACTCTTTCATTAACAAATGAATTTTGATCTTTCTGCGGCAACATGTTTTCAAGTTCTGATTTAAGAGCAAAAATATCTTTTCTATAAAACGCCGGCTTATCAAGCATAATACTATAAACAACCTGATAGTTATCTTTTAGATATTTTTCAAAATATTTTTTATCGCTCCTCAACGATCTAAAAAGATTTCTAAAATAAGACAAAATTAAATTTTGCGCATCGGGATTTAAAAGATCGGAAACAGCGTCAAATAAAAAAGTTTTGGTTAAATGGTCTTTTTCGTATGGAGAAAGGACATTATAAATAGGGGTACCGAAAAATAAATCTCTTACCCTATTTCTAGCAATATATAAATTGCCGTATTTACGCGTAAAAATCTTAAGTTTGTTAAATTTATCAAAAATTACGGATTTGAAATCCGGCAAAGATTCAGCCGGCAAAACTTTGGATATATTCAAAACCATTCCAAACATATCATCGGCGGCTTGTTTATTATCTACTGATAAATAATAAATTCCGTCATCTATAAGCTTTGATATAAAAGATAAATTCAATTCTTTTTTCTTAATTTCTGAAAAGATTAAAAATGATTTTATATTTTCCAAATATTGACTAACCAAAAAACTCGTAGAATCTATTAATCCATAATTAAGACTGCTGGATTGTATAGAATTGCTTAATTCTTTGGCAATTGCCTCATTATATTGAGCATCTTTTGATATATTTGCAGAATACCAATCTCCGTGCATCCAATCAGAATTAATTTTTGTTTGATTGAAATAATCAAGTTTAGCTCCATAATCCGCGTTAAAAACAATCTGATTGCCCGGACTTACGGTAAGCTCTGAATCTGTAGAAATTCTCACATCGCCGCTTATCACTCTGAGAGACACTCCCTGATCTTCTTTTGAAACATCAAATACAGAATCAGCCGCAGAAATCGTTGTTTTGCCGATTTTAACATCAAAGTTGTACGAAGAAGCCGCTGTGTTAATCCAAAGTTCTCCTTTAACAATATTCAAAGAATATTTTTTTGGCGTATCGGCCTGCGGCTCAATATAAAATTCTGTTTTTTCATTCATTCTTACAACTGCTTTTGAGACAAATTCAACGACTGCCTCTGATTTATCAGCAGTACGCACGCTATCGCCGTAAAACAACATCTGACCCGAAGAAGCGGCGGCAACCCATTCATTCATTGATTTTTTCTTGATTTCAACAATATTGTCGCCGTATATCGATATAGAAGCAGGGGCTTCAATTGCAAAACCGCTGCCATTGCTCTTTTCAGAATATATAAAAATAAAAGACAAACCGCATATAATACAGCTGAACAGCGCCAAAACAGCATTTCTAGTATAATTTTTCATTTTTGTTTTTGTTTATATCTTTATATTATACTTTAAAGTAATTTAAATGTCAATAATATGGTCTAATATAAGTTTATGATTATTTTGCGCGAAAGTTAATTGATTCAGTAGTATTAATAAAATGAAAAATTGGGTTGATATCTAATCATCAACATAATTCTCATAACTGCGCATATTCTTGTTTTCATTTTTAAAACTATATAATATAATCTAAAAAAATAACCCCATCACTTATGCGTAAATTTTTCGGTTTTCTGACGCTTGCGGCAGTAATTTTCACATTCATTTTCGGCGCGAATTATGTTAACGCCGACTACAAAGGAATACCTGACGCCGTTATTTATCAAACACTCAAAGAAAAAGGAATAATATCCAGTATTGAAAACTTTAAGCCGGATACGCCTTGTTCAAAAGCCGAATTTTACAAAATGGCGCTTGAATCCGCAGGTATCCAAATAAACAAATCTGCAACCGCGACCCCTTTTCAAGATGTGCCAAAAACAGCGTGGTTTGCGCCTTATATAAGAAAAGCGATTGATCTCGGTATTATAGAAAATCCGGCAGTCGGGCAAAATTTTAATCCGGACAGTCAGATCTCAAAAGCAGAAGCATTAAAGGTTTTGATCTTGGTGAACAAAATAGATATACCGTCAAAAATCGCTAAAGAAAATATACAATTCAATGACATAAATAAAAACTCATGGCTGGCAAAATTTGCGGCCGCCGCTGTAAATTATGGACTTTTCAAAAACGAGAAACTTTTTGCCCCGAATAAATTATTGCTTAAATATGAAGCGGCCTATTTGATTTATGAATTTATAAATAAAGGGATATTAAACATACAACAGCAACAGCAAACGCAAACAATTCAACCGATAGGAATAACTATAGAAATTGTGCCGGTGCCTGGCGCGACAGTATCAATTCCTACAACCGAAGTAGGCAAAAAATTTCTCAATAGTGAAAAATTCAAAATATTGATGGATGTCCTGCAAAAAATAAATACCAAATTTATAAACAAAGATAAAATAGATCTTGACGAACTCGTTTATGGCGCGATAAAAGGAATGGTTGAAAAGCTCGGAGATGAATACAGCGTTTTTCAGGAGCCGGCAAAAGCTACTTCGTTTAGCAAATCGTTAACCGGAGAATTTGACGGAATCGGCATTTCAATAGAAATGATTAATGGAAAAATCGTAGTGGTAACGCCTTTAAAAAATACACCGGCCGAAGCCGCTGGAATAAAACCGGGCGATATTATAGACAAGGTTGATGATAAACCTGTAAGCAATAAAACGCTGGATGATGTCGTCAATATGATTCAGGGGCCAACAGGCACCACTGTAAAAATCACAATAATTCGCGGCGGCGCCAATATTGATTTCTCGATACAGCGCGCGCATATAAAAGTAAGTTCAGTCTTTTATGAAGCAAAACCGGGCAGAATCGCTTATATTGAAATAATTAATTTCACAAACAATACCCCAAAAGAATTTGAAGATGCAATGAATCAGGCAATCAAAGATAATGCCAGAGGATTTATTATTGATTTAAGAAACAATCCGGGCGGATTTTTAAACGCGGCAATAGCAATTCTCAATCATTTTATTCCAAAGGGTCTGATTTCAATGAATATGGAAATGCCGGACGGAAGCAGAATTCCTTACATATCACAAGGACCAGCAGAACTTTCGCAATATCCGATATATATACTTATAAACAAAGGAACAGCGTCTGCTTCAGAAATAATAGCTGGAGCAATAAAAGAACAAATCGGTGGAAAATTGGTCGGAAAACCGAGTTTTGGAAAAGGAACTGTCCAAGAATTAATCAATTATAACGATGGATCCGCTCTTAAATTATCAATAGCAAAATGGCTTACGCCAAAAGGAAATTGGATTACGCCGACAAATCCTTTAAAGCCGGATTACGATGTTGATGAAGGTCCAAGTGGAACTGACGCTCAGCTGCAAAAAGCAATTGATCTATTGAATTCAAATTTATAATTAGGCCTTTGAGCTAAATGTTTTTGCTTTAAGAAGTTGTTCCGGATTTGTTGTAACAATTTTATCTTCTCCGTATGAAGCGATAATCTGTATCGCGGCGTGTTTTTGACCGGCAAAAAATAACCCCTGTCCAACGCCGCTGTTAAGAAGTATATACTTCTCCCCTTCTGTAAGATTAAATGTTGAACCAAGAACATCAACGGCGGCAGGCGCCTGCTTTAAAAGAAGCTGCAGAGATGAGTTTGTGATAATCGGCTTTCCGTATCCGCTTTTCATAAAATCTTCGACATCCTGTGTAATTGTTGTTATTCCAAGCCAATATTTTCTTGCGCGCTTCACGAGTCCAAGCAGATATTTCGCGGAATCTTCATACTGCATCATTGCCCACGCTTCATCAATAACAAGAACTCTTTTTTTCAATTCGCGCCTGATTTTGCTCCATATATAATTCAAGATGATATACATCGCTATCGGGCGCAAAGCGTCATCCAAATCTCTTATGCAAAAGACCATCATACCTGTCATTAAATCAACATTTGTAGGTTTATTAAACAATCCTCCATATGTGCCTGATGTGTATTTCTGTAGTCTCTGAGTCAAGCTCTGCGCGCCTTCAATAGAACTGAGCGTTGAATACAAATCTTCCATTGTGGGCGGTTCTATTTTTGAAGGATCAATTAAATCCATTGTAATCCCTTTAAGACTGTACACATCTATCAAGGCCTTATCCAAAATTCCTTCTTCTTCTGGTGTCAAACCGCCAAGCATTATTTTTAATAAACCAATCAAGTTAATAATATTTTGCCGCAAAATATCACCCGGCTGAACTTCTTCATCCTGCAAAGGAGGAGGTAAATCAAATGGATTTATACGTCTATCCGAATTCAGTGAAAGCCGCAAATAACTTCCACCGACTGTCTGCGATAATGCTTCATATTCATTTTCCGGGTCAATAACTATCACATCAACGCCAAACATCATCAATCTCAAAAGTTCCAGCTTGACGGCGTAAGATTTGCCAGCGCCGGATTTTGCGAACACAACTGAATTTGCGTTTTCAAGAGAAAATCTGTCAAAAATAATCAGCGAATCGTTATGGCGGTTAATGCCGTATAAAATTCCGTTATCCGATGTAAGACTCGTTGAAATAAAAGGAAATGTGCTTGAAAGCGGCGAGGTGTTCATATTGCGGATTTCGTCTACTTCATCCAGGCAAAGAGGAAGACAAGATGTAAATGCCTGCTCCGCGCGAACCTGTGCGCGTTTCGTTAAAATCAGTTTTCCGCCAAGCAGACTCTCCAATTGTTTTGCAACTTTTTTCAGTTTTGCTTCATCGTCCGCATAAACAGTGAAATACAACGCAAACTGAAAGAATTTCTCCTGACCTCTTTGAATTTCAGTGCGCAATTGTTCTGCGTCTTCAAGCGCTGTCTCAAGAGCTGGATCACGCACCTGCCCTTTTTCTGCTGCAATATGCATAGCGGACTGCATCTGCGCAACTTTTTTTCTAAGAACCTTCATGATAGCGCTGGAATCAATTGGATAAATAAACTGCGCGATATCCATTGTCGCTTCAAAATTGATTATCGGCGCAAGCCAATTTGCCTCCAGATAGCGAGGATATGTATAAACATAAAAACTCTGAGCATATAAACCTTCAAGGCGGATTGAATCGTATCGAATCTCCATTGCGCTCGGTGCGATTAAATCGCGTAGCGAGGCAAGTCCTTCCTGATAAATTCTTTCAGCTTCGATTAATTCCTGTCTTTCCTTTTGTGTAATTTGGGGCGTTGCGCCTGATTGTTGCGCCAAGGTGAGTTTTTCTTTGTTTTTTTGGATTACGCCGAGATTTGATAAAAATTTATCTTTGAAATTATCAAAAATGCTTTTCTTTTTTGCCTGTTCCGCGTTTTGGACAGCTTGCGTTTGGACTGTTGCGGCCTGCGCGGCCTGAGATTGCGCCGATCCATTGGACTGCGAAGCCGCGGATTGCGTTGAGGCAGAAGAAGTTTCAATAACATTCTGCGGTTTCTGTGTCTGAATCGGCTCCTGCGGCGCAACTCCTTTTTGTGTTTCAGCAACGGAATTCTCGGGCGCCGGAGCAATAATTTTGGTCAACCACTCCGGGGATTTTTCGTCTTTTTTTTGCGGTTCTACATTCGCAGCAGAAGCATTTGATGCAATCTGATTTGATTCAGCGGATTGCGCGAAATCGGCATTCTGAACAGAATTCTCTTGAGTTGCGGCAGTTACGCCCGCCATAGCAGAACTTTGTGTCTTTTGATCTTCCACAATTTTGGTTTTATTTTTGTTTCAAATATATCGTAATAGTATAGCATAAAAATGACTCTGAATCAATGATGAAATTATAGTGGGGCTGTCCTAGAAAAAGGTTGGTTAAAATAAAATTGACAAATTTCATAACATTAATTAATATATACTTCTTTAAGCAAAAATCATGGAAAAACAAGAAAAATCAATCTCGAATGAATTTAATGAAGATAAGCAAAATATTGATGCAAACCAAGAAAATGGCTCTAGCGGAATTATAACAAAAATCAGAGACTCAATATGCAGACAATTGAAAATCGCAGCGCTTCTTGCTGTTTTAGCCTCCAGTACAATGCAAACTGGATGCAAACAAACAGAAGAAATAGAGATAGGCCAAAAAGCTAGATCAGGAGAAACGATAATACATATTTACCCTAAAAGTTATGATATAACAATCTATGGCAAAAGGTATAAATACGTAAAACTTCAGAATGGGATAATCACTTTTATCAATCCTGGAACTTTGGAAATATTAAGAATTAAATCAGGGAAAAAAATTGTAAATGTGCTTAATTGGGGAAAAATTGGGAACAGAGATTATTGTATAGTACAGCTTGAGAATAATAAAGTCGTTGCAATCGATCCTAGCACTTTGGACATATTAAGAACTAAATCAGGGGAAAAAATTACACGTATTTACCCTATTAAACCTTATGAGCAGTATCAAGAAGTAGAACTTGAGAATGGTAATATTGCTTTAGTTGATATTGAAACTTTGAAAATTAAACGTCGATTTACTCGCAGCAGCGCTGAATAAGTGCCTGATCAATAACAAAGTGACAAAACTGATATCACTGGCTCCTATATTATTCAGCATTAATAAACATATTATATAATATTTAAGATATTTTGTAAAATATATCCAGTTTTTCTTTTACATTTTTTATGTTAAATTATTCGTGATTTAAAAAGCTTATTTAATATATCAGGCCGTTGCGAAATAGTACGGGCCAGTATAAATTAACCGTTGCAAAACGATACCATATATGCCTATGCCGAAAAAACCAAAAAAACCTATCAAAAAAACTAACGAAAAAGCGCGGAAACAAGCGAAAAAATCAGTGAAGAAAGAAGTGCCGCAACAATACAGTGATAAAAAAACCGCGCCAAAAAAAACTACGCCGGAAAAAGCGAAAGAAACAATACCGCAGCAAGAGCTTCCGCTTGATGCTATCATACCGGAAACTTCTAGAGCCGAAGAACAACAAGTAGAACTCAAGCGCATAGGATCAAATCAAAAACCTCCTGCGGTTCAAGTAGTAAATTCAACACAGCGTGAAATCTCGGATGAAATGGAATCATGTTATCTGGATTACGCGATGAGTGTTATTGTTTCGCGCGCGCTCCCGGATGTAAGAGATGGAATGAAACCGGTTCATAGACGCATTTTGTATTCAATGCACGAACTTGGCATACGCCACAATGGACCTTTTAGAAAATCAGCGGCTGTGGTTGGTGAGGTTTTGGGAAAATATCATCCGCACGGCGATGCTTCGGTATATGACGCGTTGATTAGAATGGCTCAGGATTTCGCGATGAGATATCCGACTGTCCATGGACAAGGCAACATGGGATCAATTGATGGCGACGCTCCCGCGGCAATGCGTTACACCGAAGTAAAACTTGATAAATTATCAGAAGAAATTCTGGCAGATATAGAAAAAGACACTGTTGATTGGCAGCCAAATTATGACGGAAGATACAAAGAACCCATGGTTCTTCCATCAAAGATCCCGCAATTGTTATTAAATGGGTCTTCAGGAATCGCTGTAGGAATGGCAACATCAATTCCTCCGCACAATCTTGGCGAAGTAATAGACGGATTGATATATTTATCAGATAATCCAAACGCCACAATTGATGATTTAATGCAGTTTATAAAAGGACCTGATTTTCCGACTGGAGGAATGATTTATGATATCAATGCCATAAAATCCGCGTACAGTTCGGGACGAGGCGGAATTGTGATGAGGGCGAAAGCTTCAATTGAAGAAAAAAAAGGAGGCAAGTTTGAAATACTGATCACGGAAATTCCTTATCAAATAAATAAATCCGCGTTGGTTGAAAAAATCGCGGAGCTTGTTCATGAAAAGAAAATTCAAGGCATTTCAGATATCCGCGATGAATCAAACAAACGCGAAGGCATCAGAATCGTAATTGAACTGAAAAAAGATTCGTATCCGCGAAAAATTTTAAATCAGCTTTATAAATTCACGCCATTGCAGTCAACATTTAATATGAACATGATCGCGTTGGCGGACGGAATTCAGCCAAAATTATTTGATTTAAAGCAAATTCTTGAAACATTTATTGAACATAGAAAAGTTGTTATTACGCGCAGAACAAAATACGAACTGCGTCTGGCGCAGGAACGCGCGCATATCTTGGAAGGTCTTGTAAAAGCCTTGGATCATATTGACGATGTGATTGAAACAATAAAAAAGTCGAATACGAAAGAAGAGGCGCACGATGCGCTTATGAAAAAATTCAAGTTGAGCGATATACAGGCGGACGCGATTCTTGAAATGAAACTCCAGACACTCGCTGGTCTTGAAAGGTCAAAAATCATCAATGAATACAAAGAAAAATTGGCTCTCATAGAAGAACTCGAAAGTATTTTGAAAAGCCCTGAGAAAATTTTGAATATAATGAAAAAAGAACTCGCTGATATAAAAGAAAAATTCGCGGATGAGAGAAAAACAGAAATTGTTCCCGGCGCGGTTGATGAGATTTCAGCAAAAGATACAATACCAAATGACCCGATGGTTGTAATGCTTACGCAATCAAATTATGTAAAACGCATGCCGCCGAGTTCGTTCAGAACGCAGAAACGCGGAGGCAAGGGCGTAATCGGAATCACTACAAAAGAAGAAGATGAGATAAAGCTGGTCTGCTACGGAAAAAATCATGATGAGATAATGTTTTTCACAAATACGGGACGCGTATATAAACTGTTTATATATGAGATCCCACAGGCAACACGCACGGCAAAAGGAACGCCGATTGTCAATTTGCTCAATCTAAAAGAAGGCGAATATGTAACAGCCATGCTGAATAGCGGAGAACGCCTGCAGGATGAATATCTAATAATGGCGACGAGAAAAGGACTTGTCAAAAAAACAGCCACTTCAGAATTTGCCAATGTCAGAAAAAGCGGCTTAATAGCAATAAAAATCAAACCCGGCGATTCTCTTGAATGGGTTAAAGGAGTATCAGCAAAACAAGAAATTATGCTGATTACGCGCAACGGAAAAAGCATTAAATTTAATGAAAGCGATGCAAGAGCAATGGGAAGAGCGGCAAACGGCGTCCGCGGAATCAAATTAAGAGACGATTATGTTGTTGAAATGGATGTTGTGAAAAATCCAGAAACAGCGGAACTATTGGTTGTTATGGAAAATGGTCTTGGCAAATTTAGTTATGTAAAAGATTATAGACTGCAGAAAAGAGGCGGAACAGGCGTAAAAACAGCAAATATAACACAAAAAACAGGCAAAGTGGCGGGCGCAAAAATAGTTGATGAAACAATCGAAGGAGATCTTTTAATCATTTCAAAAGAAGGTCAAACAATTAAAATAGATATTAAAAATATTCCAGTTCAAGGACGCGCAACGCAGGGGGTGTATCTTATGAGACTCAATGGAAATGATAAAGTAGCATCAATATCAATCATACCGGAAGACGAGAAAAAAGATGGGGAAGCTCCTGAAAAATCTTTAATAACAGCGACGCAATTGGAAAAGATAAAACATTAATAATATGAAAAAACATTTTATTTTATTTACTATTTTCTTATGCCTGTTTTTATCGCCCGCTAACGCATTTGCCGCAATAGATGGAGATCTCGCGATTTCAGACGCGCAAGTTCACTTTTCAACAAACAAATTTATTGAAGGACAAACCATAAGAATCTATGCCACTGTTGTAAATAATTCATCCAAAGATTTATTGGGATCTGTAAAGTTTATAGATGCGACGCAGGGAAAGCAAATTAACGGAGATCAGCCTGTTTCCGTATTTGCTGGAAAAACAGACGATGTTTTTGTTGATTATAAACTCCCGGCCGGAACAATAAAAATCCAGGTTCAAATCATCCCTTTCCAAAAAGAAATAGACGACCCTTCAAATAATATTGTTATAAAATCAATATATTCGGAAGCTGATCTGGATAGAGATGGAATACCTGATTCTATAGATCCTGATTGGGATAACGATGGTGTAAAAAACGCGGATGATGCTTTTCCGAGAAATTACAAAGAACAGTTTGATACGGATGGCGATGGAATAGGAAACAACGCGGATCTTGATGATGATAACGATGGGGTTCCAGATACGGTTGATGCGTTTCCGCTTGATCCAAAAGAATCAGTGGACACGGACAAAGATGGAATAGGAAACAACACAGATCTTGATGATGATAACGACGGAATTTTGGATACGGATGAAGCAAAACTCGGGACAAATCCATTGCTTGCTGATACGGACGGAGAC
>Ga0123519_10009045_pt1 | contig 15069 bp, 15 predicted proteins | sample YelNatPaOPRAMG02_FD_87396 | JGI IMG/M metagenome (GOLD analysis project Ga0123519, IMG submission 87396) | Hot spring microbial communities from Yellowstone National Park - Yellowstone National Park OP-RAMG-02 (version 2) | ecosystem: Environmental > Aquatic > Thermal springs > Hot (42-90C) ...
ACTATTGAAATCACTCTCGGAGGCTAAACTTAATGAGTTATGATTTTGTCTCTCTTCACCCTCCTTACCGCCAAATTTTTGACTGTAACATAGCAAGCCGCGGTGTTGCAAAAGCTTCATTGTATGTTATAATAAAATGCGTCTATTGTGCGATAAGCATTAGAAAAATAAGATTTTGGGGAAAGTATTAACAGTATGGTAACAGCAGAAGAAACAAAAGCTCCCGAAAAGCAGCAGCCACAAAAAATCCATTATGATTATGAACTGGTATTCATCATCAACCCTGAAGTGCCGGACGATGCCCTGGATCCAGTAATCAACAGCATTACCGGCTTTATCACCGGCAAGGGCGGTACAATTGTTGAGCTTAATAAATGGGGCAGAAAGAAGTTAGCCTATCCAATTAAGCATCTTCTTGAAGGCAATTACGTTCTGTTGAGGTTTAATCTGGATCCCTCTGCAAACAAAGAACTTGAAACCAACCTGAGAATCTCTGAAAAAATAATGAGGTTTTTGTTAATCAAGTCGGAAGATTAAGGAAGAATGTGAGGGGGCTTTGATGATGAATTCCCAGCAACCAGCTCGAGATGGGATCAGGTCTTCTTCAAGTTTGAACAAGATCATGATCATAGGGAATCTGGGCAAGGAACCAGAGATGCGTTTCACACCCAGCGGAAACCCGGTAACCTCTTTTCAGGTTGCCACCAACAGAGTTTACAGTACTCCAGATGGCGAAAGAAAAGAGGAAACTGAATGGTTTACGGTTGTTACCTGGAACAGACTGGCTGAAAATTGCAATCAGTTCCTGACCAAAGGGCAGCGGGTTTATGTTGAAGGGAGATTACATACACGCACCTGGGATGGTCAGGACGGTCAAAAGCATACTAGGGTGGAAATTATCGCGAGCAATGTGATTTTCCTGGATAAGAGAGGATCCGGGAATCCTTCGATTGATAAGCTGGAAGAACCTGATTCGGGGGACATTGAACCCCAGGATATTCCATTTTCATAATGCTACTCTGAATCGAATCTTATAACACTATAGAAACTAATAATTAAAGAGATTCAGGTTTTTAAAATATTTGAATTTGCAATATTGAATTACGGGAGTACCGGGGAGTTTAGATGGTAAACGAAACTACAAAAGTTGCCAAACCAAAAAGGAAGTGGGAAGGTTCTAAATACGTTCCCAAACGTAAGGTCTGCACGTTTTGCAGTGAAAAGGTGGAATCTATCGACTATAAGGATGTCCAGAAATTAAGGCAATTTATCTCTGAGAGGGGTAAAATAGAACCAAGGCGCAAAACCGGCACATGTGCGCGTCATCAGAGGGCTTTGTCCATAGCCATAAAAAGGGCAAGGCATCTGGCATTACTTCCTTTTGTTCCGGAGCATATCAGCCGTACCGGTGGCGTGGGTATCCGGATCTGATAATATTGCTTTCTGATTTGAATTCTCTATCGTGATAAACGGAATTTTTTCCGTAGAGTTAAATTTTGATTATAATTCAAATTAAGGAACTGCAGTGTCTACGAAAAGAACCTGGCAACCAAAAAAGTTAGCGCGGAAACGCGAACACGGATTTTTAAAAAGGATGGGTACCCGCGGAGGACGGGAGGTTATTAAGGCAAGACGACTGAAAGGACGCCGGAGATTAACGGTAGTATAATCGCCGCCTCTTCAACAAAGAAAAATATGAAGAGGGAGAGACGCCTGACAAAACCCGCAGAATATTCCAGGGTATATAATCAGGGGTTTTCGCAGGCGGATAATCTGGTAGCTATCAGAGCTATGCCAAACCAGTTATCTTTTTCCCGGTTTGGCATTTCAGTAAGCAAACGTTTAGGTAAAGCGGTGGTCCGTAATAGAGTTAAGCGTCTATTGCGTGAAATACTCAGAGTTGCTCCATTGAATCCCGGCTGGGATTTTGTTGTTATTGCACGCACTCCAGCTGCAAAAAGTGATTATCATCAGCTAAGGAAGTCAGTGTTAAACCTTTTATCCCGGGCAAAGATTTTGGCGGAATAAAATGAAGTCACTCGCTCTGGCTATAATCAAAATTTACCAGTCAACGATATCGCAAGTCTTGCCACCACAATGCCGATATACTCCCACCTGTTCTCAATATACTCTTGAAGCAATCGAAAAATATGGTTTTTTCAAAGGTAGCTGGCTGGGAATCAAACGCATCTCTCGCTGTCATCCCTTTCATGAAGGCGGCTATGATCCTGTGCCCTGAGTTTCTCTGCAGGCATTGAAAATGGGGGTATTTTATAATTGAAAATTAAAATTAAAAAAGCCAATTACAAACTGATTATAATCCTTTCAATACTGGTTGTGCTTCCTCTGATTATCACCGGTTGCGTGAGGGGAATGACGCCCATTGGCTGGTCAGGAGTAGTTTTTTCAGACAGTAACCTTTACACAGGTTCGAAGGAAGGAAGATTAATTCAATATAATCTGGACTCGGCAAAACTAAACTGGTCTGAACCAATCACAATTACCACCACCAGTGGTTTCGGCTGCAGTACTGCTACAACAGCAGTCGCTATCTATGGTACTCCTGCTCTTGCAAATGGTCTGGTCTTTGTTGCAGGTTATAACGGTGAAGTGCATGCTTACGCAGCAGACAACCTTGGAGAGCGCTGGGTTTACCCGAGGAAGGGCACTTTAAAACCGATTATTGGCTCTATCGTTGTTTACAATGATACCCTTTATTTTGGCTGTACGGATGGGAATATTTACGGGCTCGATGTCACCACGGGAGATAAAAAATTCCAGTTCGACACAGGTGGTGAAATCTGGTCTACCCCTGCTATTGATAACAATACCCTTTTTATCGGCTCTTTTGATAAGAAGATCTACGCAATCGACCTTGCCTCTCAATCAAAAAAGTGGGATTTCACCACCGCAGCCACGAATGTTGCACCCCCGGTTACTCTAAATGGTGTTGTCTATGCCGGATCTCTGGATCGCAACCTTTACGCTCTTGATCAAGCAACCGGCAATTTGCTCTGGAAATATACCGGTGGAAACTGGTTCTGGGCTAAACCGGTAATTTATAATAATATTATTTTTGCCCCTAATCTGGATAATCACGTTTACGGATTGAACCTTACGACCGGTGAGAAAATATTTGATTATGATGTCGGTGGACAGGTTGCTGCCTGGCCGATAATCGTGGGTAATCAGGTGATCGCAGGAACCGAAAACGGGAATATTTATGCTCTTAGCACCGATACCGGCAACCCGCAGATGAAATTAATCGCAACCTTACCCCAAAATGTAGTTATCACAGCTCCACTGGCTGCCAGGGGCAATCAAATTTTTATCAACGGTTCGAATAATGTCCTGTATTCTGTGGATGTGGAAACTGGTAGAATAATATCAAGTATTGCTTTAAAAGCATCCTGAAATCAAACTACATCAATAAGTGAGGCGTGAATAATTGAACGCATGGGATTTGATTATCCTCCAGCCGATGATAAATATACTCATCGTGCTATCTCATTTTTTGTTTAATAACTTCGGGTTGACAATTATTATTCTGACACTGATAATCAGGTTTATTTTGCTGCCCCTTACGCTCAAGCAATTGCATTCTTCCAAAGCTATGATGTCCCTCCAGCCCAAGTTAGCCGAGTTACAAAAGAAATATGCCAAAGATAGACAGAAGCTGGCTCAGGAGCAAATGAAGCTTTACAGGGAGTCGGGAGTAAACCCGATCGGCTGCGCTGTCCCGATGCTGATTCAGTTCCCGGTTTGGATTGCTCTGTACCAGGCAATTATCCTGTCTCTGGCAGTGAATCCTGAAGCTCTTCTAAATCTGTCACGGTATTTTTATTCATGGGCAACACCACTCGCTACACTGCCTTTGAATAATTCATTCTTAGGCTTGAATCTTGCCTCACCGAATGCAATCGTAGCCATCTTCGTCGGTATCTCAATGTGGGTACAGCAAAAAATGGTCACCCCTGCAACCCAGGATCCGCGACAAGCTCAACAAAACCAGTTAATGCTGTGGATGATGCCAATTATGTTCACATTTTTGAGCCTCTCTTTCCCCAGCGGTCTGGCACTCTATTGGGTTGTTTCCAACATTTTCTCAATCGTAGTTCAGTACTACGTAACTGGATGGGGTGGGCTCAGTTTTTCATTCAGGAGGCCGCCGGCACCTGAAGACGGCACCGGCAGAGATAGAAAATTGAAGCAGAGACTGGCTCAAGCTGGTTCTTCGCCCAGAGAAGAAAAGGGGAAAGACGTTAAACATCAGGAAGGATCTGACGATGGAGAATCTGGAGATAAATCATCCCAGGATGGAGCAAATGAGACCAGGAAATCTGGCTTCATCAGGAGATTATTCGGAGGGAATGAATAATTCCCCCTATTTTACTGATGATGAAGATTATGGGCCACCGGTTGCAGACCAGGCCAGGACAGATTCTGATTTACCCGCGGAATACCTCGATCTGGTCAGTACAGTCCGGGATATTCTGGATCATTTACTGAAACTGCTGGATATCCAGGGTAAAATCGGGGTGAAAATCGGCATACCAGTTTTTAAAGATGAAGAAACAAGTGTTAATCCAATAATTTTTAATATTGAAGGCGATGATCTGGGAATCTTGATCGGTCGGCGTGGACAGACCCTGGATGCTCTTCAATACCTTACCCGTATCCTGGTTTCAAAGAGAATGACCTGTAATCTTCCGGTGATTGTTGATGTTGAAGGATATAAACTGCGCCATTATGAAGACCTCCGGATACTAGCTTTGAATGTAGCAGCCCAGGTGAAAGCTAAAAAGAGTTCTTTCCGTCTCGAACCTATGCCGGCAATCGAACGCCGGATTATCCATGTCACCCTGGCGAACGATCCGGATGTTGTGACGGAAAGCATAGGCGAGGGAGAAAATCGTAAAGTAGTAATTTCTCCCAAACGCAGAAAATAGTTCATTACCGGTAATATAAAGGGGAAATATGTTTAAACCAGTATCAAGCAAAGTAGATTTTGCCAGACTTGAAGAACAGATTCTCCCGTTCTGGAAAAACAAGAACATTTTTATCCGTAGCGTTGAGTCCCGCAAGGGTAAACAACGGTTTACCCTTTATGAAGGACCTCCAACAGCGAATGGAAATCCCGGCATTCACCACGTACTCGCCCGCGTTTTCAAGGATGTTATCCCTCGTTACAAGACAATGAAGGGATTTTATGCTCCCCGCATTGCCGGGTGGGATACCCATGGCTTACCCGTTGAACTGGAAATAGAGAAAAAACTTGGTCTTTCCAACAAGACTCAAATCGAAGAATATGGAATAGCACAGTTCAATGAGTACTGTAAAGATAGCGTTTACGGATACATTAAAAGCTGGAACGAGATCACCGAGCGCATCGGCTACTGGATTGATCTGGATCATCCCTATATCACGATGGATAATCAGTACATAGAATCTGTCTGGTGGACAATCAAGCAGCTCTGGGATAAAGGATTTATTTATCAGGGGTACAGGGTCACTCCTCATTGTCCACGCTGCGGTACCTCGCTCAGTTCACACGAAGTGGCTCAGGGTTACGAAGATAATACCGAAGATCCTTCGGTTTATGTAAAATTCAAAACCCAGAAAACTACCAGAGAACCTTTCAATACTTTACAAAACCAGAAACCGGTGATGTTGCTTGCCTGGACGACCACTCCCTGGACACTCCCGGGTAATACTGCTCTGGCAGTGTCGGCCTCGGCAAATTACGCTGTAATTGATATAGGAAATGAATATTTAATTCTGGCTGAAGATCTGGTTCCCAGGACCGGGCTTGATGTAAGAAACACGGTCGCCACAGTAAAGGGCAGTGATCTGGTAGGGCTGGAATATGAGCCGCTTTTCAATCCTCATCATTACGGGGTTGAAAGAAAAAGACCGGAAGCAGCACGCGGACCCGATGGAGCAGAGATCAAAATCTTCAAAACACAACCAGAAGTTGATAGATTAAGCTACCGCGTAATAGCTACGGACTTTGTTACTATGGATGAAGGCACGGGAATCGTGCATGTTGCTCCTGCTTTTGGTGAAGTTGACTTTGAAGCCGGGCTTGAAAATGATCTAGACTTCGTCCAGCAGGTAGACTTACAGGGGAAAATCATTGGTAATTATCCTTTTGCCGGTAAATTTGTCAAACAGGCAGACAGCGAAATTATTGAAAATTTAAAATCCCGGGGTCTCCTGTTTAAAAGTGGAACCATCCGCCATACCTATCCATTCTGCTGGCGCTGCAGTACGCCACTGCTTTATTATGCCAAACAGACCTGGTATATCCGCACCACCGCGGTCAAAAAAGAGATGATCGTCAACAATGAAAAAATTAACTGGTATCCAGAGCATATCAAATATGGTCGCTTCGGAGATTGGCTGGAAAACAATGTTGACTGGGCATTTTCCCGTGAACGATACTGGGGAACCCCTTTACCAGTGTGGCGTTGCGATGCCTGCGGAAATTGTGATTGTATAGGATCTGTCTTCGAACTGGAGCAAAAAACCGGTAGAGATCTTTCTCAAATATTAGCCACCAAACTCGGACTACACCGTCCCAACGTAGATGAAATTAGCTATAGCTGTGCAAAATGCGGTGGAAAGATGAAACGGGTCCCCGATGTAATTGACTGCTGGCTCGATTCAGGAGATATGCCGGTGGCCCAGTTACACTATCCCTTTAATCCAGAAAGTCTCAGTATGTTTGAAGATGGCAGATTCCCGGCAGATTATATCTGCGAGGCAGTTGATCAAACACGCGGCTGGTTCTACAGCCTGCACGCTCTGGCAACGCTTCTATTTAACCAGATTGCTTTCAAAAATGTGATCTGCCTCGGACACATTCTCGATGCCCAGGGTGAAAAGATGAGTAAAAGCCGCGGAAACGTGGTTGAACCCTGGAAGATCATCAATAAATATGGAGCCGATGCTCTAAGATGGTATTGCCTCACAGCAACACCTCCCGGAAACGTGAAAAGGTTTTCCGAGGATCAGGTTGCCGATGTAACCCGGCGGTTTCAGTTAATTCTGTGGAACGTTTATTCCTTTTTCGTTATGTATGCCAATATAGATCAATACCGCCCGGAACCAGGACTTAAATTTACTCCTGAGGTTGAACTGGACCGCTGGATAATTTCAGAGTTGAACCAGCTAATCCAGCAGGTTGATTACGATCTTGATAATTATGATCCGACTGACGCCGGACGCAAAATCGAAAATTTCGTTAACGACCTGTCAAACTGGTATGTCCGCCGCAGTCGCCGCAGGTTCTGGAAAAGCGAAAACGACCGGGACAAACTGGCTGCCTATAACTCCCTCTATACCTGTCTTGTAACCATCGCCAGGTTGCTGGCTCCTTTCATGCCATTTCTGGCAGAAGAAATTTACCAGAACCTTGTGCTTTCAGTTTTCCCCGATGCTCCTGAAAGTGTGCACCTGACCGATTTCCCGGAGGCAAATCCAGCATTAATTGACCGGAGGCTCTCCGCCATTACCCAACTGGCGATCAAGATTTCAAGTCTGGGAAGAGCAGCCAGAAGCAATGCCGGAATCAAAGTACGCCAGCCTCTAGCAAAAGTACTTGTAAATGTTAAATCCAGGTCTGATAGAGAAGAACTGCAACAGTTGAAATCCCAAATTTTGGAAGAATTGAATGTCAAGGAAATGGATCTGGTTGATGACTTTGAGGGATTGGAAAAATCCGCATACTCCATAGCTGCTGAAGGCGATATCTCAGTTGCCGTTCTTATCCAGATTTCACCAGAATTAGCTGGTGAAGGTATGGCAAGAGAAATAGTCCATCGCCTGCAAACCATGCGGAAATCAGCCGGCTTCGACATCGCCGACTATATCACTACCTTCTATGAAGGTGATGAGTATATTATGTCAATCTTCAATCAATACGCGGATTACATTAAGCAGGAGACCCTTTCCAGACAACTGATCAGGGGTGAACCCCACCACGGCTCGTTTACCGAAAGCTTTAAGCTCGGTGGGCATCCAGTTACCCTGGGAGTTAAGAAAGAAACAGGTTAGGAACTGGGCGGAGCCTGACCCAGAGTTACCTTCGTCGTATATTCCCTGTTTCCTCTCCAGTAGGTTATTTCGACCGTTTGACCCACTTTGTAACTGCGGATCGTTTTCACGAGGTCGTCTATTGTGGCGACCTCTTTGCCATCTATCTTGGTGATTACATCATACTGCCGTAATCCTGCCTGGTATGCCGGGCCACCATTTACAATAGAAGTAATTAACACTCCCTTATTCACAGCCAGCCGGAGCTGCCGCACCGCAGTCTGATCAACTGTATAGAGACCTACTCCCAGCCACGGACGTGATACGTAACCAACGGTAATCAGCTCATTGATGATCGGTATGGCAGTCCTGGTACTGATGGCATAACCCATTCCTTCGACTCCAACCTGAGCTACCTTGATGCTGTTAATCCCGATCACCTCACCTGCCATGTTGATTAAGGGACCACCGCTGTTACCGGGATTGATCGCGGCATCTGTCTGTATCAGATCATATAAAGTTTCGCCCTGATCTGTGGAAACAGAAACGCCCAATGCGCTGATAATTCCTTTTGTTGCGCTGATTCCTTCGCCAAGAGAATTTCCAATGGCAATTACCCAATTTCCTACCCTCAATTTTGAGGAATCTCCTATTTTAAGAGATGGTGGAAGATTATCTGCGTTGATTTTAACAACTGCCAGATCGGTTACAGTGTCCGCCCTGACCGTTTCAGCGGAGAAATTTCTTCCATCCTCCAGAGTGATGGAAATCGTTGTCGCACCGGCAACCACATGGTTATTGGTCACGATCAGACCGCTTTGATCAATAATCCAGCCGGATCCGGCTCCTTTCTGGGTATAAATACTGCCAAATATGCTCACCCCGGAGATTGTAGTATTTATTGCGACAACTGATGGTTTTACGCTTGCGATTAAATCTGCAAAATCCGGAAAGGTGCTCGTGGAAATCCCACCCGAAAGCGCTGGGGCAGTGAAAGAGGGGTTAATAGGCTGTGTACTGCTGGTTGCTGGATTGACGGTTGGGGCGGGCACAGTTGAGGTCTCAGTAAATATGTTTAAGCCGGGCAGAGCGCAACCAGCTGCAAACACAAGAAGTATGGAAAGAATGATCACCGCAAATACAGATATTTTAGTTTTCATATCAGACCTCAGCTCCTTTCTGAATTTACTTTTATTATAACATACCGCTATTCCTCATCTATTTTACAACAAAGCAGACTCAAAAATATTCTTATTACACAAAGAAGCAGAATCCCCCTCTTTGCAGGAGGGGGATTCCGACAATCAACTTTCTAATATCGATTTCTAAACTTTCGGCAGGGATGCCAGAGCCTCTTTAACCTTCTCATCCGGATACTCGTAATCAACCAGTTTCCCGGAAAGATATTCATCATAACTGGAAAGATCAAAATGCCCATGTCCGCTTAGATTAAAAAGAATCACTTTCGACTCTCCGGATTCCTTGCATTTTAACGCTTCGTCAATTGCCACGCGAATCGCGTGATCACTTTCCGGTGCCGGCAGAATTCCTTCGGTACGGGCAAATTGAATACCGGCTTCGAAAGTCGGCCTCTGGAAAACAGCTTTTGCTTCAATCAGTTTCAGCTTGTAAAGATGGCTGATTAAAGGAGCCATACCATGATAGCGCAATCCGCCTGCATGTACTGGCGGAGGCATGAAACTGTGGCCAAGAGTGTGCATTTTCAATAATGGAGTAAGCCCGGCTACATCGCCATAATCATATTCATACGGCCCTTTGGTGAGAGATGGACACGCCTGTGGCTCGACGGCGATACATCTCAGATTTTTAGCTTTGCCGGCAATCTTATCCCGCAGGAACGGTATCGCAAAACCTCCAAAGTTCGAACCACCACCTACACAACCGATTAAGATGTCCGGATAATATCCGGCAATCTCCATTTGCTTGAGAGCTTCTTCGCCGATTATGGTTTGATGTAAAATCACATGATTCAGCACACTGCCCAGTGAATAATGAGTATTTTCATGAGTAATAGCATCCTCGACTGCTTCACTGATAGCCAATCCCAGACTACCGGCGCTGTTAGGATCCTTTGCCAGCGCTTCTCTCCCGGCTTTTGTGTCCATACTCGGGCTGGGAACACATTTGGCTCCCCAGGTTTCCATCATAATCCTTCTGTATGGCTTCTGGTTATAGCTAACTCTAACCATGTAAACCTTACATTCAATTCCAAACATGGCGCAGCTATAAGCCAGAGCACTGCCCCATTGCCCTGCACCGGTTTCTGTTGCAATTCTTTTCACACCCTCTTTTTTGTTGTAGTATGCCTGGGCAACCGCTGTATTCGGCTTATGGCTTCCTGCCGGACTGGTTCCCTCATACTTGTAAAATATTTTTGCCGGGGTGCCCAGCGCTTTCTCCAGACGATAAGCCCGGTGCAATCCGGTTGGTCTCCAGGTGCGGTAAATATTCTGCACTTCTTCGGGTATTTCAATGTAGCGTTCCGGGCTGAATTCCTGCATGATTAGAGCCATGGGGAAAAGTCGCGATAAATCGTTCGGTGTTACCGGCTTCCCGGTAGCTGGATGCAGTACCGGAGGTAAAGGCTCTGGTAAATCCGGTAAAATATTATACCATCTGGTAGGCATCTCTTTTTGATCCAGAAATATCACTGTTTTCTGTTGCTTGTTTGCCATTTCTCTTCTCCTTGTTATTTTACCTTTATAAAATGAAAATCTCTCGACCCATAAGGGGCGAGAGACTAGCTTTCGCGGTGCCACCCTTTTTAGCAGGCTTAACGTGTACAAACAGGCCTACCATCTCTTTCGGATACATCCTTATCATGGGAGATATCCTGGGATTCGTTAACGGTTCCCACTCCGGCAAAACCTAATGAATATTTCGGTTTGCAGCTCCCAGGTCCATTCGGTTTCTGCGCTGGTACCGGCTCACACCTCACCCGGCTCTCTGCACTTCGCTGGAAACTTACTAGTCCTGTTCACAGCCTTTTGATTTATTTCGTTATGGCAAGATTATAGGGTAATATAATCAGGTTTGTCAATACCGAAAAATGGATCTATTTTCCTACTTTTTTCTCCGGCTCTGCCTCTAAATATTTCGGCATAGTTTCCACGGTCTGTTTTGCCATGTCCGCCAAAAGATCTCGGTCGAGCACGATCACCCTGTGTCTGCCCAGGCGAATCGCGCCTTTTTCCTCCATAATTTTCAAAGACCGGTTGACCACCTCACGGCAGGTTCCAATCATGCTGGCCATATCCTGTTGCGTCAGGTAAAGACCGATAGTAGTTTCTTCGCCCGCGTATTTCCCGAGCAGCAATTTAGCCAGCCTGCCCATTACCTGAGTTGAGGATAATTCTTCAACCAGGTTGGAATCACGGCGGATGCGGTAAGCAAGCGCCTTCAGAATATTCAGATATATGCGCGGATGCTCATTCAGAATATGCTTTAAGTCCTCTTTGCGAACCGCATATAAATGTACCGGCGTCATTGCCAGCATGGAAGCCTGATTAACACCACCATCAAAAGTAGAGACGTCGTTTAACGACTCACCTGGAGGCGCAATATGCAATATTTGTTCTTTACCGTTACTTGAAGTTTTATAAACCTTCACCAATCCGCCGATCAGAAAATACAGGTATTCAGACCATTCGCCCTCAAAAAGGAATACCTCTCCTTTAGCAACCATCTTTTCGGTGATATAAGGTTTAATTGCTTCAAGCTCAGCGGTATCCAGTCCGGCAAAATAGTTAACCGTCTTTAAACTTTCGATTTCAACTACCATATTGCGATTATTAGTATACAATATTTACGTAATCAAGTCATGTATTGTTATGTCTGATTAGAACATCCGAGAATCAGGATGGCTTCTTCGCCGAGACCTTTATACTAATAATGGAGGACACTATTTTCCCCAGTTGCTCTCCATCTGTTTCAAGGTTATCCACCAGCGTCATTACAAGGGGATCATTTTCAATATCTCCAACCAGGAATGGTGTCTCATCAACCACCGTTATATCCTTGAAACCAGCAGATTCAATATATTTCAGGTAATCAGGCTTTAAACTGGCTCCAGCAATACATCCGGCATAGGCGGCTACCGATTCCCTGATAGACTCAGGTAATTCTCCGGTTAAAACTATGTCTGATACCATCAATCTACCACCTGGTTTTAAAACCCTGTAAGCTTCGCTGAAGACCCTCGACTTATCCGGTGAGAGGTTGATCACACAATTAGAAATTATAACGTCTACCGAGTTATCAGCTACCGGCAGATTCTCAATCTCTCCCAGTCGGAACTCAATATTAAGATAATTTCCTTTTCTGGCATTCTCTCTCGCCCTCTCCAGCATCTCGGGTGTCATATCCACTCCAATTACTTTTCCAGTATTTCCTACCCTGCTGGCTGCCAGAAAGCAATCAAAACCGGCTCCAGATCCCAGATCAAGTACTGCTTCTCCCGGCTTAAGTGAAGCCAGAGCTACAGGATTACCGCATCCCAGGCCAAGATTTGCACCTTCCGGAACAGCCATTAAATCTTCTGAACTGTATCCGATCTTCTTGCTGATAATAGTTGCTTCCTGTGAACCTCCACAACAGCATCCGCTCTGACCGTAACTTCCGCAGCAGGAACCACCGGCTCTGGCAATTTCACCATATTTTTCCCTGACCACTTTCTTGATTTTTCTTTTATCCATCTTTTACCTCCCTGATTATCATGATTAACTGACTATTTCTTTAACTACCGGGTTTAGTATTTCTTTTACCATTGGCATCAATTCTTCAGCTCTGATTAAAGCCAGACAGCAAACCTGTCCATCTTTCTCCCAGGCAATAATAGCCAGCTTATCACCCGGTTTGATACCAGCTTTATCTCTTACTTCCTTGGGCAAAATCATCTGCCCTCGTTCGTCAATCGCAGTAATCGCTTCTATCTTGCAGCAAGCCATCCAGAACTGCCTCCACTCATTGACATTATTCCGTATTTTCAGAATATTCTGATTTTACTGCCATTATTATCACGTGTCAAATCCAGCTTGTCCGCTGCTGTTTAAAGTTACGCTGATACCGGTAAACAACGAGGCACAAACAAGATGTGTGCAATTGCTATCTAATTCTCAAAACAACGCACATGAAATCCTGATACGTTCAAGAATTAACAAACGCAGAAATTCGCGAATACTACTATTTGAGAAGTATTTTAGCAGATGGAATTACCATCAATCAGATGGATAATATTTGGACTGACTTATATCAACCGCAGGAAATTGAGAAATTCCTCAATTTTCTTTTTATTGCCTCTAATAAAACCGGATTCGTCTGCATCGAGTCCCCAGACCAATTTTAAGCCATCACGGCACTCGGATTTTTGCAAACCCGCGTACCAGGCATCACAACAGGCTGGTTTAAAGGAATGGATCAGGCAAAGTTTTTCGTTTTTTTCTTTACCAGCAGTAAGGAATACACAGCCGCGCTCATTTTGCCTGATAAGAAAACTCCGGGAACTCTGCCAGCGGGCATCTGCATATTGTTCGAGAAACTCTTCAGGTGTAATGCCAAGTCTGGAAGAAATCAGATTGACTTCTTCCAGGTCGAGATATGGCTGATAACGCTGGCAACAGACTCCACAGCGAAAGCAAGGAATACCTTCACCGTTTAAACGATAAGAGCTAATATCGTTCTGGCAATTGATCGGTTCGCCTCCAGTTTGCGAAACCCGGTTCTGGCAAATTTCTGCTTAAACTGAGAGTGTTTTTTCTTTTCTCTGTGCTACCTGTTTGGGATGATCATCAACTGTATCTAGATCGCAGGTATATCCACACTGCAGACATTGCTCGTATCTGCCGTAGTAATCAGCGCTCAGGTAAATATTGCCCCCGCATTTTGGACATTGTTTCTGGGTTAACATCTTTTTCCTCTTATTCTCCTGGGAATCATGAACATCAATACCTTATCATGATCCCGATTATATAACGTAATTGTTAAGAAATTGTTTTGCACAATACGTAAATCCGAACATATATATTATCTGCGTGTACAGGGTTTGTCAAATACTTATACGATTAACATAAAAACTTTATCGATTTCATAAGATGATCTTACTTTAATTTCAGACGAAAACAACGGGGATTTTGGTCATATTTCCCGTTATTTATTCAGAACTGGCAGGCTGTTTACACATCACCAGACCTCCGCCATTTATTGTTTTACCTTCAAACGTAGTAAAATTGAACCAGGTGGTTGCAGATTGAGAATTTTACTGAACTCGGTTAAAGTATTTTTCATTGTCACTTTACCAGTTTTTTTGATTTCGACCAGCCTGGCCTGTGGATTCAACAGTCTCTGGCTGTATGAGTATGGTTTCCACAAATATCATGTTCAGGAAGCTACTGGTCTCCAGGAATCAGACCTGAATATGATCGGAAAAAGCCTGATCCGCTACTTCAATTCCAGCGAAGATTTTATCCATGTTTATGTGAACCTCAACGGTCAGAATACAGAGGTTTTTACTGTAGAAGAACAGATCCACTTCAGAGATGTGAAAACACTGGTACACCTTGATTACCTGATCATGCTGATCAGTTTTTTGTTGATGCTGGCAATATCGCTATTTTTCATATTTTTTAAAAAAGGGCAATTCCGTTCTGACCTCGCAAGGAGTGCAATCGGGGGAAGTTCTTTGAGTCTTTTTCTTCTCGCTGTTCTCATCGTCGCTTCAATTACCAGTTTTGATCAGCTTTTTTTGCAATTCCATTATCTGGCATTTACCAACCAGTACTGGTCTGCCCAGGGATACATGCTGCTGCTTTTTCCAGGAGGATTCTGGTACGATGCCGCTCTGATCTGCCTGGCTTTTACCGCCTTTCTGGCAATATTAATTTTAATACCATCAATTTTCTTACTGAGATATACCACGCAAAAACAGAGAATTATTCGTCAATCCATTACAATTGATAGAGTCCAGCGCAATTAATGACTCATATAACCCATTTTATCTCTGAAATCTCCTTATAC